>OHQR01001279.1_pt1 | contig 13520 bp, 10 predicted proteins | sample 1578191 | NCBI WGS metagenome assembly OHQR01 (sample SAMEA3879577, study PRJEB24766) | human gut metagenome | biome: human-associated habitat; feature: feces | place: USA | collected 1985/1987 | reverse complement strand
GTAACACTGGTAGTTAAAGTGCCAGAGCGTATGAACCAGGCCCAGAAGGATGCCTTAAAGCGCTATGATGACCTGATGAATGGAATTGAACCGGAAGAAGAGAAGCCAAAGAAAAAAGGACTTTTTAAATAGACTAACAAGGGTTAAAAAAGGAGAACTGCTGCAGGATGCTGATCAAAAAGAGAAAAAATACAGTGCCGCCCTGGAAGATATTTATTCTGACAGTGGTAGGTTTCGGGTTAATGCTTGCTATTGCATCCCACAGCCGGGACGAGGCATTAAACCGCTTAAATCAGGAATATACCATTACAGATGAGGGAAAGCCAAGGCATATTAAGTTTGAGTCTATGCCTGTAGGTGAAGCAGAGCAGGCAGTGGGAATGTATCTGCGCTATAATGCAATGGCCCAGTATGAGGAAAGTGAGAAGCTCCTTTCTGCCGACCAGACAAAAAATGTTCCTTTTGATGTTATGAAGGCTGATTTTGAGAACGGCATTTATCCACTGGATGTTTTGGTACATGGTTTTAAGACTTTATCTGAAGAGGAATATGGGGAAGAAAAATCCCTGTATGACAACCAGGCTACACTTCTTGGTTATACTTCCTATAAAGTGGTCCAGGTTTCCTTAGATGAGCAGGACCGGATTCCGACCGGATACCAGGAGCTGGATCGTGTACTGGGGAGCGGCATTGTGTCCGGCTCCCTGGTTTTAGTTGGAGGCGATCCCGGTATCGGAAAATCCACCCTGCTTTTGCAGGTATGCCGGAATCTGGCGGCCGCAGGCCGCCGCGTTTTGTATATATCCGGGGAGGAATCCCTAAAGCAGATTAAGCTGAGGGCAAGCCGAATCGGAACCATTACGGGAGATCTTCTGTTTCTCTGTGAAACCAATCTGGATACCATTGAGGAGGCGATCCGCAATACCTCCCCCGAGGTTGTCATCATTGATTCCATCCAGACTATGTTTCGGGAGGATGTGTCCTCTGCGCCGGGCAGTGTCAGCCAGGTGCGGGAATCCACCAGTATTCTCATGCAGATTGCCAAAGGAATGGGCATAACGGTATTTATCGTAGGTCATGTGACCAAGGAAGGCGTTGTAGCCGGTCCCAGAGTTTTAGAGCACATGGTAGATACAGTGCTTTACTTTGAAGGGGAGCGCAATGCCTCCTACCGGATTCTCCGCGGAGTGAAAAACAGGTTCGGTTCCACCAATGAAATCGGAGTTTTTGAAATGCAGGAGAAGGGACTGGAGGAGGTAAAGAATCCTTCTGAATATCTTCTCAGCGGCCGTCCGGAGGATGCCTCCGGAGCGGTGGTGGCATGTTCCATTGAGGGAACCCGCCCGGTTCTTTTAGAGGTTCAGGCGCTGGTAACACAGACTAATTTCGGTATGCCAAGGCGGACTGCCGCCGGAACAGATTATAACCGGGTCAATCTTCTCATGGCAGTTCTGGAGAAACGGTGCCGCTATGAAATGTCGCGTTACGATGCATATGTGAATATTGCAGGCGGATTGAAGATGAATGAACCGGCTTTGGATCTGGCCATTATTATGGCTCTGGTGTCCAGCTTAAAGGACAGGCCTGTAAACCCCAAAACCATGATTTTTGGCGAGGTGGGCTTATCCGGTGAGGTGCGGGCTGTATCTATGGCAGAACAGCGGATCCATGAGGCGGTGAAGCTGGGATTTGAGGCCTGCATCCTTCCGAAGGTCTGTCTGGATAAAATGAAACCGGACCATCGAATTAAGCTGTACGGAGTCAGCAGTGTCCGGGAAGCAATTGCGCTGCTGTAACACAGAAGAAAAGTAAGGATTCAGGACGGGGAAAAGCCGGATAAGAGGGCAGCTCCGTCCTGAACCGTTATGAATTGAATATATTTTTGCAAAATTTAAAAAAATATTGAAATAGCTGTTGACAGATTCTTATAGATATGATATTATAACTATCGTTGTGAGTGACACATCAGAAACGCTTCACAATCCAGGGGAATAGTTCAATGGTAGAGCAGCGGTCTCCAAAACCGTAGATGGGGGTTCGAGCCCCTCTTCCCCTGCTCTTGATAGAAACGTCGAAGTTCTTATTTTATAAGAGTTTCGGCGTTTTTTGTTCCATACAGTCCGGCAAACTCATCATACGAAACAGTATCCAGGATGACAAGCTTAATCTGGAAAATAACAAAAAATATGTGTTATAATCATAGCATAATAAGATTTTGAGGGATGAGTATTTCGTGAAAATACCATGAGGGAGGCCGGTTTATGGAAATTGTTGTCAGAGAAGCAACGGCGAAAGATGCCAAAGAATTAATCCGTCATTTAAAAGCGATTGGCGGCGAATCGGACAATCTAAGCTTCGGACAAGACGAGTTTTCAGCTACACCTGAACAGGAAGAAATGTTTCTTGAAAATATTCACAATGATAAAACATCCGTATTTTTTGTCGCCTGTAAAGACGGCGAGATCGTTGGAAACGGAAGCTTAAGCGGAATGCCGCGAAGAATGAGCCACCGGGCGGAATTGAGTATTGCTGTGAGAAAACGTTACTGGGGACAGGGAATTGGAAGCATGCTTATGAAGGCGCTGATTCAGTATGCGAAGGATAACGGGATCGAAATCATCAATCTGGATGTAAGAAAGGATAATGAGCAGGCAATCCGGTTGTATGAGAAATTTGGATTCAGGCATATCGGAACATCACCGGCGTATTTCAAAATAGAGGAAGAGTACATAGACTTTGCTGTTATGTATCTTGATTTAAGATAGCGCATCAAATATCTCATACGGGACTGAAAAAGAGGGGGAGAAAAAACAGGTTTTTCTTACCCCTCATCTTTGAATTTCCCTTTACATATCAAATAGTAAATCAGGCAAATGATCAGTGTAAAAAGTGCTGCAAATACGGTAGAAAGCCCAATCTGGAACAACCGGGGAATGGCCTGTCTGCTTGCAAACCAGGCATAAGGGATTTTGACAAGGAAGATAGCAAACAGCCCCTGTATCATCACAAATGTTGTTTTGCCAAGTCCATTAAAATACCCGGTTAGGCAGCAGGCGGCAGAAAGAATCAGGCACTCGACGGAGGTCGCCTTCAGAAACTCGGAAGATGCGGCAACAACGGCCCCTGCGTCTGCCACAGAAGCATCCTTTACAAAAATGAGAGACAGGACATCTCCATGAAAGAAGGAAACATAGGACATGACTCCTCCTAAAACGGCAGCAGTTCCCATTCCGATCCACATGGCTTTTTTTGCTCGTTCGTATTGCCCGGCGCCTGTATTCTGTGCCACAAAGGCAGATATGGACTGCATATAGGACATGGGAATAATCAAAATAAAAATCACCAGTTTTTCTGCGATCCCAACTCCGGCGGACGCGGTTACACCAAGGATATTGACAAAACCGATAAGAATCAGATAAGAAATTTCATTGCACATATCCTGCAGGGCAATGGGTAATCCGAGTTTTATCACACTGGAAGCTGTATTTCGCCGAAAAGTTAAATGTGATTTTGTAAAAGGAAAGGGTAATCCTTTGTTTCGGATCAGCACAAGAGAGAGAATCACGCTGATTGCCTGTGCTGCGACGGTCGCAATTGCTGCCCCGGAAGCCCCCATGTGAAAGCCATGAATGAGAATGATATCGCCGATGATATTTACCGCAGAAGCAATGGAGACGAAAAGAAGGGGTGATTTGGAATCTCCCATTCCCCGGAAAATCGCACTCAGCAGATTGTAGGCAGCTATGCACAGACTTCCGCCGCCGCAGATCTGAATATAATGAACCGTCTGAAGAAACGCTTCCTCTGGTGTATTCATGATCCTTGCAACAGGGCGGGCTGAAACCACTACAAGGATGCTTAGCAGGATGCCGAGGGCGGTAAAGATTATGATGCTGGTGCCAATGGTCTGTGCGGCGCCTTCTTGATCCTGGCAGCCGATTTTCTGTCCCAGCAATACGGTGGTTCCCATAGAGAGTCCGGTAATGATTCCGATGATAATCTGCATGGTCTGACTTCCTGTTGCAACGGCAGAAATATCGGCGGTTTCTGCAAATTTTCCGACTGCCCACAAATCAACGGCCCCGTAAAGAGCCTGGAGCATCAGCGCAAATAAAACAGGCAAGGAGAACCGCAGCAGGGAGGGAAGGATAGGTCCCTCAAGAAAAGAATTTTTTATTTTCATAGCTTACTTATGAAACTCCTTTGATTTCTTCAAAATTGATGGAAGAAATAATATCCAGCATTTCGCAAAACTTTTTAATGTCTTCTTCCGTATATTTTTCTGTAATTCTCTTTATTGCGGCAGCATCCTGTCTCCGGTAAACCTTGTATTTGGGAATGGCCTCCTCATTGACGGATAAATAATTTTTACGGCGATCGTTCGGGTCTGCTGATTTTGTCACAAGCCCCTGCCGGATAAGCTCATTGATTTTTAATGTGACGGCAGGCCTTGAAACATGAAGAAGGTCTGCGATCTGTGATGCGGTACATGTTCCGTTCATGGAAAAAATCAGTTCCAGGTAAAGCAGGCTGTTGTAGGTGATCGTTTCATCAACAAACTGTCTGTTCATTAAACGAAGATCACACAAGGCAGTGCTGTAATAAAAGGTATCCAAAGCTTTTCTCAGTTTCATACGGCCCTCCATTTAGTTAAGTAATAATAATTATTATAGCTTAATTAAACAGGAGCGTCAAGGATGGCTGCAAAATCGAAGAATTTGTTATATAAATATAAGAAAAAGGTGAGAAAAGGTTAAGAGCGATATGATAAAATAAAAAAAGAAAATACGTTGAGTAGCGGGGAGGAGGAATTAAGATGAAGATGCGAAGATTTCAGGCTGTTTTTCTTCTTATTTTGTGTGCTGCCATAATAACAGTGGGTTTTCCTTCAGCAGCCAGGGCGGATATGGGGCCTAAGCCGTCTGTCCGGATTCATTTCGAGAATATGGGAGACGAGCTTTGCTATGGGACTCTGCTTTCAAAAACGAAGTCAACAGGCCCTGCCTCAGCATGGGACGGGATAGAGTACCATGCAAAGCATAATGAGAACAAAAGTTATTCCTATGCAGCCTTTGATTATGAGACATGGAAGGTGTTTGCAGAATACCAGGATGAGGACGGATATTATTTTCTGCAGGAAGGCTGGAAGGTCAGTGAAACAAAGAAAATAGAATGGACTTATTATCCTCCGCAAAGCTTCAAGATCCTTCTTTATTATCCGGAAACGCAGACCTTTGCCGTAAGCGGTATTTATGAACGATATGCGTTTGATACTTATTATACGGTGGATATGGACGGGGTTCACATCAACGAGGTCCGGTGTGAGGAGGCAAACGGTACTCCTGAGGGGTTAGAAGCCTCCCGCTCCTACGACTATTCTCAGGAGTTGATTTCACTGGCGGTGCGTATTGTTTTAACCATTCTGATTGAGATGATTATTGCACTGCTGTTTGGCTACAGGCACAAAAAGCAGCTGCTCTTTCTGGCAGGAGTCAATGGAGGCACCCAGATTGTTTTAAATGTACTGCTGAATATAATAAATTACAAAGGGGGACAGTTGGCTTTTGTTCTGTTTTATGTGCTTTTGGAGATTGCTGTGTTTGCAATAGAAGCAGGGATCTTTTACGGCCGTCTTGGCAGAATGGGAAATACCAGTCAGCCGAAATGGCTGGCTGTTTTATACGCGTTTATCGCAAACGCAGCATCCTTTGGCGTGGGAATTATGGCGGCACAATGGCTGCCGGGTATTTTTTAAGATGGAATGAGGAGGTCAGAAGCTGCCGGAGTCCATCTTTTTGTCCCAATGAGAAATACAGGAAAGAATCAGGAGTATGATGCCGGAAAGGATCATACTCCACTGGAGCGGGATGTTATCAGCCAATGCGCCAAACAGCATCATGCCTGCCGGGTAACAGACGGAATAGAGAGAGTTCATAAGGCCGAAGACGCGGCCTGTCATGGATGTCTCTGCATTTTTCTGTATCAGGGTAGTCAGGGCAGTCTGCACGATGGTTAAGGCGACTCCGTAAAAAACCATAAAGCTAAGATATAAGGGAAAATGGCGGACAAGACCCATGGCTGCCGCCATCGCTCCAAATAAAGCCAGTCCGAATGTCAGGACTTTTTTCTGACAGATACTGTGTTTTCGGAAGCTGAGGAGAAGACCGCCTGCCATCATGCCGCCGAAGCCGGCAAGCTCCACAGCAGTCAGGTACCAGTAGGTATTTCCGTAGAACCGGCTTACATGAAGACCGGACAGATACCCGGCTGGTACGGTGAAAAAAAGAAAGAGACTGTAAATCAGCAGTGCTTTGCTGATTTTTCCGGAGGAGCAGGCATAGCGGATACCGCTGCTGATTTCGGACAGGGGAGAGGAGGGAGTCCGGTGCTTGTTCTTTCTGGGAATGGAGAGAGAACACAAGATCCCCATCCCAAGGATGGCCGTAAATACATCAGCCATGAGCGTTGTCTGAAGAGAATGCGCGGTTAAAATCAAAGCCGCCGCTGCCGGTGCCGTAAACTGGACGAATGACTGCATGGCAGAAAAAATGCCATTGTACTGCATTCGGTGTTCCTCCGGGACAAGCTGCGCTGCCGCAGCCTGGACAGCCGGAGTCTGAATACCGGCGCCTGCAGCCCGGAGAAAAGACATCAGAAGCAGAGCGGCAGGAAAAAAAGGCTCTGACGAGAGGCGGGGCATGAGGAGTACCATAACAAGGGTAACTGCGGCAATCAGTCCGTCAGAGAGAAGAATCAGGTGTTTTTTGCTTTTCCGATCTGCCAGAGCTCCTCCGATAAAGGAAATGAAAAACTGCGGGAGATAGGAAAAAACGGAGAAAGCAGCAATCCACCCTCCGCAGTCAGTCTGAAGAGTGATATACCAGAGAACAGCCATTTGTACCAGCTGAGAACCAAAGAGGGTAATGGACTGACTGATAAAAAATAACAGAATCCGTTTTTTCCAGTTATTCTGAGATTCTTTTCTTGTCATGGGAGTCCTCCTTCTGCGGTTCCGGTGAGTATACAAAACGCTGTGTGGGATAACCGAATTCGATCAGCAGCTCTCTTTCCGCAAAGCCCAGCTGCTTCAGCAGACTGCGATATCCCGTATCAGCTTTATCTCCTTCCCGGTAGGTGGTCATGGCAACTTCCTGTCCCGGAAGAAGTTCGTTTAAAAGCATATCTAAAAACAGTTTTTGCAGTCCCCGGTTTCGATATTGAGGATGAATTCCCAAAAAGTCAATGGAGCAGGGGGAGGTGGAGTATGCCATGGCTCCAATCAGTATCTGGTTCTGCTTTAAAACGAGTCCTCGTTTTTCCCGGATGCATTTTGTTATTTCTTTTTGATAGTCATCTTCATTCATAACAGGATATCCGTCGATGACAAGGCGCATCAGCTCCATCCAGGCAGGAATATCACCTTGTTCAGCAAGGCAGATATCGTCCCGGGTAAATTCTTTTGATTTTGTGTCACGGCACAGAGTAAACCGCAGCTGCAGGGGATAAAATTCCTGATGATTCCGGTATTCCGCAGGTGTGATTTTGTACATGGACTTAAAAGCCGAAGAAAAGGACTGCTGGCTTTCATATCCGCATATAAGCGCGACTTCCAGAATGGATTTCCGGGAAAAGACTAAAAGCTTTGCGGCTTCGGTCAGCTGACGGCGCTGCACATAATCGTGAATCGTCATTCCTGTTGTGGATGTAAACATGCGGTGAAGGTGATATTTAGAATAATGGGAATCCAGAGCAATGGTTTCCAGATCCAGTTTGCCGTCCAGATGATGTTCAATGTATTCAATTACCATTTCTATATTTATGACAGTTTTGTTTTCCATTGATTTCCTCCTGTATCAAATATAATACCAGAAAATATCATATCAGAAGACATTCTTTTTGTTTTCATTATTCTTGCGAAGAAAAGTCTTTGATTGACTATTAAATAAGTTTATATTATGATAATAGAAAATACTATCGGGAAAAAATCAAAAAAATAAAATATACATAAAAAATAGTTAGAAAATAACAGAAGGAGGAAAGAGATACATGGATAAGAATCAGATGCTGAGACAGAGAATCCAGGCTGCATCCGGAACAAAAAAGGCGGAGCTGGTGCTGAAGAATGCTTCTATTGTAAATGTATTTACCTGTGAACTGGAAACGGCAGATATTGCCATAGAGGGGGGATATATTGCAGGTATTGGGCAGTACGAAGGGGAACGGGAGGTAGATCTGAGGGGTAAAACGGTCTGCCCCGGTTTTATTGACGGGCATATCCATTTAGAAAGTTCGATGGTTTCTCCCGCAGATTTTCAGCAGGCGGTTATGCCTCATGGTACAACGGCTGTTGTTACGGATCCCCATGAAATTGCCAACGTGGCAGGTACAGCAGGAATTGAATATATGATGAAATATGCAGAACTGCTGGATCTGGATGTTTATTTTATGCTTCCGTCCTGCGTTCCGGCAACAGGGCTGGATGAATCCGGGGCAGTGCTGGGGGCCCGGGAACTTCGGCCTTTTTATGAGAGAAAAGAAGTTCTTGGTCTGGCAGAGCTGATGAATGCTTTTGGAACCATACAGGCTGATGCGTCCATTTTAGACAAGCTGGCTGATGCGCAGGAGAACGGGCGTCTGGCAGACGGACATGCGCCGTTTCTTTCCGGAAAGGAGCTGAATGCCTATGTGACAGCTGGAGTGGTTTCCGACCACGAGTGTTCTCAGTGGGAGGAGGCCAGGGAGAAGCTTAGCCGCGGCCAGTGGATTATGGTCCGGGAAGGTACGGCAGCCCGGAATCTCAATGCTCTGATGCCGATGTTTCAGTATCCTTACTGCGAGAGGGGACTTCTGGTGACGGATGATAAGCATCCGGGGGACTTGATTCGTCTGGGACATATTGATTACATTATCAAAAAGGCGGTGGAACAGGGGGCAGATCCCATTCTTGCCATTCGCATGGGAAGCTACAATGCGGCACGGTATTTTGGATTAAAAGACAGAGGAGCGATTGCTCCCGGATACCGGGCGGATCTGGCGGTTCTTTCGGATCTGAAGACCTTCCAGGTTGAACAGGTATATAAGGATGGACGTCTGACGGCAAAAGACGGAAGATTTCTTGGAGAAAAGCCGGAACGGCCCCGGCTTCTTCCGGAAACAGAAAAGCGGGTATACGATTCCTTCCACATGCCTGAAATCCGGATTTCCGATCTGGAATTGAAGGAAACGGGAGAACAGCAGAGGGTGATTTGTCTGCAGGACAATGAACTTCTGACAGAAGAAAAGATCGTCCCCTGGAAGGAACAGGAAGGATATGCGCCCGGAGTGGATTTGGAACGGGATATTGTAAAAATGGCTGTATTTGAGCGCCATCATGAAACCGGACATGTGGGACTTGGATTTTTACACGGGTATGGACTGAAAAAGGGAGCTGTGGCCTCCAGCATTGCCCATGATTCCCATAATCTGATTGTGGTTGGAACAAATGATGCAGATATGATTCTTGCAGGAAACTGCGTGAGAGAAAACAGAGGCGGACTGGCAATCGCAGTGGACGGAAAGGTGCAGAAGGCGCTTCCCCTTCCCATAGGAGGCCTGATGACAGATGCGCCGGCAGAGACAGTAGAGCAGGAACTGCAGGAGATGAAGGAGCAGCTGAAGGCGATGGGAATACCGGATACGATTGATGCCTTTATGACTCTGGCCTTTGTCAGTCTTCCTGTAATTCCGAAATTGAGACTGAATACCTTCGGGGTCATCGATGCCGATGCCCAGGCCGTGGTAAAGGCTGTTTTCTGATATTGGTTCCTTTTTTCATATTCTGGAAAAGAAAAAAAGCCTGCAGCAGGAATTTATTTTCATTCCTGCTGCAGGTATGATTTCTGAACATCGATCAATTCTTTTATTCTGAAGCTTTCTGACAAGAAAAAATCTTACAGAGCAAAGACCGCAGACACTCAGTCAAGTCCGGGGCCTCTTGAAACGCCGCCGGTAGGTGAGGATGCGGTGCTTCCTCCATTGACATATCCGGGACCGACAGGTCCCAGACTGCCGCCTGGTCCCTGGAACTCGGAGCCTGAGCCGTCGGGAGACAGGGGAAGGGGAATGGAGGTGTGGCCCGGACACTGCTCTGTTGGCAGGGCATAGGGCGAATCGTCAGTTGTTCCGTTTGCATCTGCCGGAAGCGCAATCCGGATGAGTGAGGTACGCGGGCAGCTGTCTCCCGGCAGCAGGCCGGTTTCCGCGCAGACCGTAGCGCGTACATGAGTATTGCACATTTCAGAAGGAACCGTGCCTTTTGCAAAATACTCGGTATAAACGGCATTGCCGCGGGGATCCTCTGAGCAGACACCCGGAATAGCCAGTTTACCGGATTTGCGGCAGATCTGGGCAGTTTCTATACTGTCAGGCACAGGAAATCCTGTATCGGTTAAATTCTCATGAACTCTTGTCATAATATTCCGCCAGATATTTTTGTGGAAGGATGTTCCGCCGTTTTGGGCTGTCAGCTTCTGGTTGTTGTCACAGCCTGCCCAGATTCCTGCTGTATAGTAGGGGGTATAGCCCACAAACCAGATATCGTTATTCTTTGAAGTGGTTCCGCTTTTTCCTGCATTGGACATACCGGGAATATTGGCTCTGGCGCTGGTGGAATTGATGGAACTGCCGAATTTGCGGTTGGTTTCCATGGATCCGGCCATAGCATCCGTCAGAAGGAAGGCAGTGGAATCCTTCAGTACCCGGTGGGTTTCCGGCTCATTGTTAATCAGGATTTTACCGTCATGATCCAGAATCTTGGTGAAAAATACAGGCCTGGTATAAATTCCCTCGTTGGCAATGGCTGCATAGGCAGAAGTCAGCTCCAGATTGGTGGTGCCGTGGGTCAGGCCGCCAAGAGCCTGGGAGGCGCCCAGATCCTGGGAGGTCAGTGTCGTAATACCGAAGTTTTCCGCGTACTCCAGGCCCAGCTGCGGGCTGACTGTCTCCATCAGACAGCGTACAGCGACAATATTCATGGAATAAATAATTCCGTCCCGGATACTGGAATATCCGGTATATTTCTGTCCGTACCAGTTGTTGAAGGTTTTATTTCCCACACTGTAAATGGAATCGTAATATACGGTTCCCAGAGTTGCGCCGCAGGTGTCCAGAGCAGGCGCAAAGGCACTGATCACCTTAAAGGTGGAGCCGGGCTGTCTGGGGGTATTGGTGGCGCGGTTCAGCGTCAGGTTTGCTGTTTTTGCACCACGGCCGCCGCTGATTGCTTTTACATACCCGGTTTTCTGATCCATGAGGACAAAGGAAACCTGGGGCTGAAGAATTTTCGTCAAAGATTCTCCGATGATGGTATCGTTTTCCTTGAGAAGCCATGCCTTGTAGCTGTCTACGTCAGCCTGTACCTCTTCCTCGCTGTCATAAAGCCCGTCATGAGAATCGCCCAGAACATTTTTATGCCAGCTCTGTATATCCTTTTCCGAGTAATGCTCTGTGGTACCGTCTCCATGGGTGACAGAGAGCCGGTATTCTGCGGAATACCGTTTGGCAGTGTAGTTGTCCGGATTGTTGACCTCTTCGTCCACAATTTTCTGAATCTCCGGATCCTGGGTGGTATAAATCTGCAGACCGCCGCTGTAAAGAAGATTATGGGCCTGGGTTTCGGTGTAGCCCAGCTTTTCCATCAGAGTCTCCTTTACCTGCTGGGTCAGCTCATCTGTAAAGTAGCTGTAAGGAGTGGAGGAGGCCTTGTAGGTGGTATCAACCGTCTGGATTCTGGAATAAACGTCGTCAGCCAGAGCCTCTTCCTGTTCTTCCTTGGTAATCATTCCCTGATCAAACATGTACTCGAGAATGGTTTTGCGTTTTTCCGCATTGGCTTCCTGACCGCTTATGGGGTTGTACTTGGAAGGGTTCTGAGTAATACCGGCGATAACAGCACACTCAGACAGTGTCAGATCAGATACTTCTTTATTAAAATACCGCCGGGCGGCAACCTTTACGCCCAGAGCATTTTTTCCAAGGTTAATGGTATTTAAATAGTTGGTAATAATCAGGGTCCGATCCATGGACTTGGTCAGCTGGACGGCCAGATACTGCTCCTGAATCTTTCGCTCCAGCTTGGCACCAAAGCTGGTTTCCATACCGCCGTTAAAGACGTTGTTTTTAATCAGCTGCTGGGTAATGGTACTTCCGCCGCCTCTGTTTTCACCTGTCAGCACCCCGACTGCCGCACGGGAAATAGAGCGGAGATCAATGCCGTTGTGAGTCCAGAAACGGGAATCCTCAATGGCAACAAAGGCATCAATCAGATCCTGGGGAAGTTCGTCATAGGTAGCTTCCTCACGGTTGGAACCGGCCATGACAAGGGTATCTGTCAGGTTTCCGGCGCTGTCGTAAACCGTCGTGGCATAACCGGTGGGAACAATGCTGTCCACATTCAGCTCCGGTGCGCTGTCAATAATTCCCATGAACATGCCTGCCCCCATACTGACAGCTACAATCAGGCAGAAGGTACACAAAACAAGACAGGTTTTAAAAAAGGTAAGAAAAACCCGGGTTGTGTATTTTCTGCTGCGGGAACCGGCAGCTTTTATTTTTTTTTCAGTTGCTTTTTTTCCGTAATTCATTTAGGATGTCCTCCTTTGGAGATTATCGCCAAAAAATCCAGTTATTATTATACCAAAAATGGGAATGCCTTGCAAGAATCACTGATTCCTGTTATGATGGAACCGGCAGGAATCAGAAGAACCGGGCGGAGGAGAACAGAAAAGAACCTCTGAAAAAGGAGATTCTGCCGCAGAAGAGGGAAAGGAAGGATTGCCATGAGGGAGAGCTGCAGGATTCTGTATCGGGGCGGTCAGGGAGAACTGACAGAGAAAAAATCACGGTTTATTGCCAACACCAGACCGGTGGAAAGTGAAGAGGAAGCCATTGCATTTATAGAAGAAATGAGAAAAAAGTACTGGGATGCCAGACATAACTGCTCTGCCTATGTGATTGGTGATAAGGGCCAGCTGCAGCGCTGCAGCGATGACGGAGAACCGGCTCAGACAGCCGGACGTCCCATGCTGGATGTCCTTCTGGGAGAAAAGGTCTGCAATATCTGTGTTGTGGTGACCCGGTATTTCGGCGGTACCCTTTTGGGAACAGGCGGTCTTGTCCGGGCTTATTCCGGAGCTGCCCAGGAAGGTCTGAAAAACAGCGTTATTGTGGAGAAAATGCCGGGAGCGCGTATCCGGGTGGAAACGGATTATAACGGAATCGGGAAAATCCAGTATATAGCCGGACAGATGGGACTTCACACCATGGATACGGAATATACAGACAAGGTTGTAATGACGCTTCTGGTTCCGGACGAAGAGATTGGAAGCTTTACGGCAGCTGTGACAGAGAGAACAGGAGGCCGGGCAGGTATCGAAACAGAGCAGGAACTGTATTATGGAATGGCAGACGGGGAACTGGTTATTTTTGGAAAAAGGCTACCGCAATCCCACTGGCTTTAGACGGTGGGTTAAGGTAGCTAAGAG
>OHQR01001275.1_pt1 | contig 13552 bp, 7 predicted proteins | sample 1578191 | NCBI WGS metagenome assembly OHQR01 (sample SAMEA3879577, study PRJEB24766) | human gut metagenome | biome: human-associated habitat; feature: feces | place: USA | collected 1985/1987 | reverse complement strand
GGCACGGGGCAGCGGAGTAAAGGCGAAAGGCGGTTTTCCGTGAGGAAAGAGCCGTTTCTGCTCGTCGGCCATATGCTTCTTGTAGCAGTTCAGCAATTCTTTGTCCACGATGTAGCCCGCATTGCGCAAACCTTCTACCATAGAAACCGTGTAATAGCCGATGCCCGTACTGCCAAAGCCCATGCCGGCAGGAACCATGTCATAGGAAGTAGTTCCATAAAGGGCCACTTTTTTGATGCCGGCAGCCATGGGTAGCGCCTGCTTGTTATCCAGCAGCACGATACCTTCCGCACCTATCTCACGGTCTACTTGCGCATGAGCCTCCAAATCGGTTTTATTGGGATACTCGTAGCCGGCAAAGGTATGGCTCTTGACCACAAACTCCAGCACACGCTTCACGCTGCGGTCGAGGAGTGCCAAATCCAGTGTACCGTTCTCTACGGCTTCCAAAATAGCTTTATACTGGCGGTCTTGCCCCGGTTGAAGCATGTCGTTTCCTGCTACGATGGAGGTCACGGCATCTTTTCCGGCATTCCAGTCGGACATCACCAGTCCCTTGAATCCCCATTCGTCGCGGAGGATGTCTTCTGTCAGTTCGCGGTCCTCGCAGGTATATTTGCCGTTCACCTTATTGTAGGCGGTCATCACGCTCCAGGGCTGAGACTCTTTGACAGCAATCTCGAAGCACTTCAAATACAGCTCGCGCAAGGGGCGCTGTGTCAGGCGAGAGTCGTTGTTATTGCGGTTGGTCTCCTGGTTGTTCACGGCAAAGTGTTTCAGGCAGGTACCTGTCCCCCGGCTCTGGACTCCATTGATATAGGCAGCAGCCATTTTACCAGCCAACACCGGATCTTCCGAATAATATTCATGGTTACGTCCGCAAAGCACATTTCGCATCAGGTTGACACCCGGTGCCAGCAACACATCCAAACCATAATCCTTCACTTCCATACCCAAAGTACGTCCCACCTTATGGGCTGCATCCGGATTGAAAGTAGCTGCCACCGTGGTGCTGGAAGGGAATTCCGTAGCATGATAAGTACGGCTGTCGAATTCCCGCTTGGCAGCCATCGCCAACCGGTGCGGTCCGTCGGCAAGATAGGCGGAAGGGATACCCAGTCGGGGAATGTCGTAAGTACGTCCCGCTGTTCCGGGAAACTTGGTATCACTTCCCATCGACATCCCACAACCGATGACGAGGTGTACCTTCTCTTCGAGGGTCATAGCACTGACCACTTCGTCGATATTGTCGGCACGCAGTCTGACTGACTGATTCGAACCGGTCGTCTGTGCAGTCAAGGCAGATGCCAGACAGAGTGAAAATAAAGTAATTGACAATCTTCTCATATATATTATATTTAAAAAGCCACAAAAGAAGCCCCCGTACAATTAGCTGATTCCCACGGGGGACTTCTTCTACAAACAATTAATCAGTTAGAAAAATCTAATTTTGTTTATCTGCATCAGACGACGAAGTTAGATTTTGATTCTTTATACGCTTTACCAACCTGCATTTTGTTCCATATTCGGATTCAAGCGGATCTCCTTTGCCGGAATAGGCAACAAATAATGTCTTTCCTTGAAACCATAACGCGTTTTATCCTTGTTATACTGAATGTATTCTACCGCTACATTATCCGGCTCATCTTTTCCTGCCTTATTTGACAAGATAGGTGTTCTTTCACCCTGATCCTTAAGCAAAGCCTCCGCATCTTTCCAACGGATAATATCCTGATAACGGGTATATTCAGAACAGAGTTCCAGTCTCTTTTCCAATTTAATGGCATCCAGGGTAGCTGTCTTAGCATCCAATCTTGCACGCTGACGCACCTCATTCAAGCAAGCATCAGCTTCGGATTGATTGCCATCCTTCAGGTTTGCTTCAGCTGCCAGTAACAAGACTTCAGCATAACGCATCCAACGATAGTTATTATATGAACACCAGAACCCAGCAGGAGATTCTACATTCGAGAAGCGACGTTTCCACATGAAATAACCTTCATTAATCAAACTCTGCCCTTTGGCAACCTTGACACCCAATTGAGTAATTTGGTCATAGGTTTTCATTGTCTGATTCAACCGATAACCATCTACACCCTCTTCCTGAACAAATGCATCATACAACTTTTTCTGAGGAACCATAAATCCCCATCCGGTACCATTAAACTGATTGTTAGAGCCAGACATATCCAACTTATCAGTGCGCCAATGATTCATCACCTCAAAGAAACTGAACTCATCCATGGAATTACTTGCATCAAAAATACGGTTACTTTCGAGCATACTTTCACAATTATACTCAGCCTTGTAGGTCAAGATATCCTCATAATTTCCATCATAAAGTTTATACTTACCGCTAGCTCTAACCTCATTCAAGACAACAGCAGCTTCATGGAATTTTTCTTGCCATAAATAAGCTTTACCCAATATAGCTTGTGCCAACTGCTTGGTAACACGCCATGTCGTTTTATCATCTACACTCTTCTTTTCCTCCAAGAGTCCTGAATTGATAGCTTCAGTCAGGTCCCGCTCTATCAACGCCCAAATATCAGCCTTAGGCGAACGAGCCAACTGATATTCGGATTTATCAAGTTCATGGTCTACCAATGGTACATCACCCCACATAGAAACTAAATCAAAATAAGCAAAAGCACGGAAGAACTTGGCTTCAGCACAAGCCTTCTTCTTCAAATCAGTATCAGGCTCAACACGTCCCAGAATCACATTCGCCTTATAAATAAGCTGATAGTAGCTTTCCCATACGCCTCCGATAAAACTTTGGTCTGAGCCAAATGAATATTCATTACAGCCTTCCAGCTCTGCATTGTCATTACGACCACCACCACCTGCCCAAACATCGTCCGAAAGGGCACTCTTCATCATCGTATAGTTATAGTATGTACCCTTGAGTTGTATATAAAGCGCATCAGCCGCTGCTTGAGCTTGTTCGTCAGTTTTATAATAAGTGGAAAAGTCCAATACACCTTTTTGAGGTATATCCAATTTGTCTTCACACGAAGTGCCAGCCAATATAAGGAGCGCTCCGAGCATTAAAGAATATCTTAATTTCATATGTTTTTCATTTTAATAAGTTCATAAAAATCAGAATGTCACACTCAAACCAAGAACAACCTTCTTTGAATTAGGATAACTACCTTTATCCACACCTAATGAATTTCCGACACCGGTAACTTCAGGGTCAAAACCAGGATAGTCTGTAAAAGTAAAGAAGTCCTCAAGTGAGCCATATATACGTAGATTTTCAATTGCTACCTTCTTAATCAGTTGCTTCGGGAAAGAATAACCTAACTGAATCTGTTTAATTTTAAAATAAGAACCGTCAAATACACAACCGGAAGAAGTCAGATACTTGGTATAATCTGTAGCGCCTGATGCAGGAGTCTTCCCATTGCGATTGCTTTCTGTCCAGCGGTTTTTTGTAAAATAAGTCAGCTGATTCAAATTGTAATCCACACGGTTCAAGCCACAGAACACATCGTTACCTTGAGAACCCGTACCAAACAAGATAAAATCAAATCCCTTCCAAGCTGCATTCAAGGTAATACCATAAGTATAGTCGGCAATTCCCTTACCAATTTCTGTCTTATCATTATCCGTAATACCTTCTACACCATCAATATCTCTAAAGATTGGCTCACCGGTTTTTGAATCCACACCCATGAAATCATAACCATAAAAATACCACGCGGGCTTACCTACCTCAAAACGAGTAATGGCTCCATAAGTCACATAAGTAGCCCCATCAATACTTGATAAAGACTCATGCATCTTGGTCACTTTATTCTTCAATGTAGCAACGTTGGCACGGACACCATAAGCAAAGTCACCAATACGATCTTGCCATCCCAGTTCCAATTCAAACCCCTTGTTCGTAATATTACCGGCATTAACTGGCGAGAAACTGTTACCTACTACAGTTGAAGCCTTAATGCCCGAAACAATCAGGTCTTTTGTCTTTTTATGGAAATAATCGGCTGTAACAGTCAAACGGCTATTCAAGAAACGGGCATCAATACCTATATTGGTTTGTTCAGAAGTTTCCCATTTAAGTCCGTCATTACCGGTAGCAGAGGGAGCATAACCATTGATGTAAGAGAAATTATTATTATCACCTACAGCCAAATGCCCGGTAGCACCAATTGATACATTCCATTTATAACCGCCCAATGATGCAGTAGAACCATTCTGTCCCCAACTGGCACGGAGCTTTAATTGTGACAGCCAGTCTTCAGTTCCTTTCATAAAATTTTCCTCCGAAAGAACCCAACCCAAAGAAACTGCCGGGAAATAGCCCCAACGTTTGTTCTTTGGCAACACAGAGAGGTCAGCAGCATCGGCACGCAGTGAGAACTGAGCCATGTACTTTCCGGCATAGTCATAATTCAAACGTCCGAAGTAAGATAATTTACGAGTATAGGTAGGCTCACCACCACTTACATCCTTTACAGCATCAGATGTAGCATAGGCAAAGTAGAAGAAATTAGGATCATTCTGCAAGAAACCCAAATGCGAAACTCTGTTAATCACATTTCCCCACATATCTGTAGTATCTTCATTATATCCCTTCTTACTTCCGCTAACGCCATAAGAACGGCTCTGACTATAAGAAGTTCCCAACATCAATGTTGCGTTGTGTTTGCCAAAAGAACGGGTGTAGTTCAAAAAGTTCTCCCACTGATAATAGGTTGGGCTATAATCCGAAGCCGAAACCTCCACCCAATCACGTTTAGCCTTGTCAGTATAGTAATAAGATTGCCCCACGCCATAAGAGGAAGTTGAAGCCAAACGATAAGAAAGACGAGAAGTAACGGTAAGCCCCTTGATAGGCATAAAATTCAAATAAGTAGAACCATTGATATTAAAGCCTCTGTTCTTGGTATAAGAGTTGTCACGCATGGCAAAAGGATTGATAGCTTCGGCATTGCCAGTGAAAGCTGATACACCATAAAGGTTGCCGTTTCCATCGCCCAACATATTCTTATGATCCTTATAGATGGTAGCCATATTCAACGGCAAGTCATCAATAGGATAAAGAGGCTTGGTCAGAGGGTCTAATTGTAATACAGAAAGCATCATGCTACCATACTCATTGCCCTCGGCTACGGACTGAGTTTTGTAGTGCTCAATCTGATTATTGGTACCTACCTCCAGCCAAGGTTTGATTTTCCAGCTGGCATTTACCATTCCCGTGAGTCGTTCATAAGTATCGGCATTGCCGACAATCATACCGTCGTTATCAAGGTGGGACAATGACAGATAGAAAGAACCTCTGTCGCTACCACCTTGGAAAGTCACATTATGACGTACCATCGAACTGTTTTCAAAAGCCTCATCGACCCAATCCGTATCGGTTTTTCCATCCCAATAGGTATCAAAAGCACTCTGGGTAAGCTTCTTGTTTTCCAAGAAGAATTCCTTATACTGCGCAGCATTCATTACTTCGGGTACTTTACCCAAACTCTGTGAAGTATATTGAAAATCGTATGTGATTTTACCGTTTCCTTTTCCTTTCTTTGTAGTAATCAAGATGACTCCGTTAGCACCGCGAGAACCATACATGGCAGTAGCAGAAGCATCCTTCAATACCTCCATGGACTCAATATCATGGTTACTCAGGAATGATATATCGTCCATAAACATTCCATCAACCACATAGAGCGGATTGCTATTATTAGTAGTACCGATACCACGAATGCGCACTTCAGGAGAGCTACCCGGAGCACCGCTTGCAGAGATAAATACACCGGACACACGACCTTGCAACGCGTTAGCCACATTAGGTGTAGAAATCTTTTTCAAATCATCGCTCTTGATAGAACCAACAGCACCGGTCAAGTCTGATTTACGCTGTACACCATAGCCTACAACTACAACTTCATCGATCAACATATTGTCTTCTTGCATTACTACATTAATAGTAGTACGACCATTCACTGCTATTTCTTGGTCTTTCATACCAATATAGCTATAAAGCAAGACAGCGTTACTGGGAACATTGGTAATCTTATAATCACCATCAAGTCCAGTAACGACTCCTTGCTGAGGAGCCCCCTTTACCGAAACTGTAGCACCAATAACAGTCATTCCCGTCTTGTCGGAAACGACACCCGAAACCGTAATTTTGTTCTGCGCCATCGAAACAACGGCAAACAGCAACATCACACATGTAATTAATAAATTTTTCTTCATTTTGTATTGATTTAAAATTCTTTTGCAAAAGTATAGGAGCAATTGATGTATGTCAAAAAACAAACTACCACAAGATTACCACAACCTACTCAAGCACTACAACGTAACTACTACAGCATTGTATAAAATACTAATTCCCAATAATATACACTAGGAAGTTATTTAAAAAATTATTCAGACTGCAGGCCTATCCAAATAGAAATATGCTGTTGAAGTTACATGATCTTGGCGGTAGAAATTAACAAATCCTGGCGGAAAGTCTTTATCCGTGATATGTAGGTCTGAATTTTCATCTAATAAACGATAGAATTTCAGTTTACCGCTTCTATCTATAGTAACCGGTACAAGAGGAACCTTCGCCTTGTACAGTTCGAGTACCTTTTGATATGGAGCACCTCCAATCTGCTGCAATGTAACTCTTATATCATGATGAAAATAAATCGGGTCCTGCACGTGGAAACGATACATACTCCACCAACAACTGTCCGCATTTGCAATCGGACAACCTTGATAACGGTGGGAATACTCGCCCTGCCCCCAAGCCGTACCAATATAGTCTTCAACTCCCGTACCACTCAATGTGGGAAATTCCTTATCTCCGTCAATGTAGAACTTGATTTCACCTTCTCCCCACCAAGTAGTTTCATAGGCCTTATTGGCAAAGATACCCAAGCTTACCCCCAAAAAGCGCCCCCTGCCCGATAGTTGGGGAAGAACAGTATAATCCACTCCCAACTTGGTGGATTTGTCTTCACGCCAGACAGCATGAAAATAGCTCATCTCCGAATCCCATTCCGGCAATTTAGTAAAGTTAATATCATAAAACAAGTGTGTCAGGTCCTCATCCGAGGTATTCACAAACACCACTTTGGCACCGGTGCGGTAAGGCATCGGAATACAACAGTTAAAAGAACGCTTCTCCGGATTAGAAAAGAAACAGTTCTCAAAACGAGATGTACGTGACAGCGGATTCCCAAAAAAATCTCCCAAAGGGACATCCACTGCCGGAACAACAGAGTTATCCCAATAAAACTTGATACGCAACGCACGAAGCATCTTAGGGTTACGTTTGCTGACTGTCAGCCAAATACGGTTAATGATCCCGGGTCCTTGCTGAGACAACAATACACAGCTGTCTCCCGCCATGATTCTGCCGAAAGCACTTCCTTTTGCACCTTTATTGGCTTGAGCTGCCGTTCCCTTGGCACCGGTAGGATTTTCAAAACTTGTCCACCGCGTTTCATGGCCTTCAGGCACTTTCCATATTTGGGCATGGCTCAAAAAAACAAACGAAAACAAGACTGATATAAGAACTATTCTTTTCATTTTTTTATATTTATGGCATTTATACTATTTCCCTTTATAAGGCAACTTAAAACTCTCACCGATAACGCTCCTCCTATACTTCGCATCGTAAATGCGACGATTATGCTCGGACACTTTACGCCTATAACCTTCTTTATACCTAAAATTACGGCTGACAGGCTGTGGTTCCTTCGGCTCCACTACTACGCGTCCGTTCCAAGTAGTCTGATTTGTACAAGGAGGCAAGGCAGCATCCCAAGCATCAAATTCGGCCAAAAGGCTGTCTGCCAACTCCGGATATTCACCACTCAAATCATAAACCTCTTCCTTATCGTCCTTCATATCAAAGAGCTGGATTTTTCTTGTACTTCCCTGATCGTTATAAACTAACTTCCAATCTCCTTTACGGATGGCAAAATCCTCATCCCTACGCCAGTAAAGCGTAGAATGCGGACGCTTGTCTATAGGCCACTCACTTTTCAGATAGGGTAAAAGGCTGACTCCATCCAAAGAATATTTCTGTCTGGAAGTTCCACCGACAGCCTGCATAACTGTAGGAAATATATCAAGACTGATTACCGGATTATCATAAACCATACCTTGAGGCAACTCCGAGGGCCACGACATTATATAAGGAACTCGAATTCCACCTTCATAAGTATCAGCTTTATATCCTCTGAAAGGTCCAGGACTTGACATGGTCGTATTACCTCTGTCTTTATATTCATAACCGGTGCTACACTCTATTCCCTGCCCACGAGGAGAACCATTATCACTGATAAGAATAAAAAGAGTATTCTCTTCCAAACCATTTTTTCTCAAACTTTCCATGACACGACCTATACCATCATCCAAAGCCAACACCATAGCTGCAAAAACTTTCCGGTCTTCATGATGGAATCGCCTCCCCTCAAGCCGATTCACATAGTGTTCGGGAACTTGCCAAGGCGAATGAACGGCATTATACGAAAGGCAAAGCAGAAAAGGAGAGGAAGCATGCTTGTCTATAAACTCCACAGCTTCACGTGTAAAACAGTCCGTAATATATTCACCACTTTCGTGCAAAGGGGGTTGAATCTCGCCATTCCGATACAAAGGGCAAAAGTCATAAAGTTCCACTCCCGGTTTATCTGTAGAACGATAATAATCATGGGTATCAGACCAAAAACCATAGAATTGGTCAAATCCCCTACGATTAGGAGATTGTTCGGGAGAGTCAGCCATATGCCATTTTCCGACAAATCCCGTAGCGTAGCCACAATCGCGGACCATTTCACCCAAAGTAGATTGCCCTTCGGGAATCTTTGCCCAAGGATGCAGATTGTTATAGAAACCAAAGCGTTGTTGATAAACTCCCGTCAAGATACCTGCACGAGACGGTCCACTTATGGAACAAGACACATACCCTTGGCTGAATTGTACTCCCCTGCGGGCAAGTGCATCAATATTCGGTGTCGATACGTCTACCGCCCCCTGATAACCTACATCCCCCCAACCCATATCATCGGCAATGACCAACACAATATTGGGACGTTGGGATTTATCTCTTTGCACATTGCCTGCATTACTCCCGCTGAAGGGGAGTAATGCAGCAACAGACACTAATGTACATGAAACTTTCATATTGCTATCAGCTTAACGTCCAAAGTCGCATACAGAAGCTTTAATCTTCATTTCCGCCTTATGCTTCTCTGCAAGTTCCACAAGCTCTTTCACTATTTCAGGATGTTTTTCCGAAACCTCATATTGTTCAGAAAAATCTTCTTCCACATTATATAAGAAAGGAATTTCCGGGCGTTCCCAAACAGCATGCCGGGTATAAGGATCGGTAAGGGTACTGAAATGAATCTTCCAAGGACCTTTACGAACTGCCAGTAAATGGCTGCCACGCCAATAATACATCTCATCACGTGAAGACTCCCTCTGTTCCCACAACATGGGAGTCTGATCCATTCCGTCAAGTGTCACTCCCTCAGGTAGAGGAATACCTGCCATATTTAAGAATGTCGGCAAAATATCCATTGTTGCCATCATGCCTTGCTGCGTACACGGCGCTATTCGGCCCGGCATACGGAAAACAGCCGGAACGCGGAGACCTCCTTCCCAACAGGTAGACTTCCCTTGACGTAAAGCACCGGCAGAACCTCCATTCAGGCGCTGTACCAACCATGGTCCGTTGTCACTGGTAAAAATGACCAATGTGTTTTCATCCAGACCATTTTCCTTCAAGGCTTTCAATACTTCACCCACACTCCAGTCCAGCTCCTCGACCACATCGCCATACAGCCCCCGGTTACTCCTGCCTTCGAAACGCTCGTTCGTATGCAACGGCGTATGGGGGAAAGTATGTGCCAAGTAAAGGAAGAATGGACGATTCTTATTCTTTTTGATATAGTCTACAGCATATTCGGTATAACGCCGTGTCAATTCTCCCTGCTCAGGCTTGATTTCAAGAACAGAATCCCCCCGCATCAATGAGGCAGGGCGCATATCGTTCGAATAAGGTATTCCGAAAAAATCATCAAAACCATGGTCAGTAGGCAAATAAGGAGAAAAATGCCCCAAATGCCATTTACCTACACAAGCGGTAGCGTATCCATTCTGCTGCAACAGTTTGGCAACAGTCACTTCATCTTGTCCCAATCCTGCTTTGGAATCCGGGAAAAGAACATCCCGTTTATCGCCATACAGTCCATTACGAACCGGTAACCTGCCGGTCATCAGTGCACTGCGGCTAGGCGTAGAAACAGAAGCGCCCACATAAAACTGTGTGAACTTCATCCCTTCCGAGGCCATACGGTCAATGTTCGGGGTATGTATGGTAGGGTTTCCATAGCACCCCAAATCTCCATATCCCATATCATCACAGAAAATCAATACAAAATTCGGCTGCTCCTTCTCCTGCTCCGAACTACAAGACGAAAACATCATTTGAGAAACCGTAGTAGCAGCCAATAATGGAAATAAACTAATTTTTTTCATTTCATGTCCTCCAACTATTTATTCGTCCCCCCAAAGGTCCGCTTTGTTCCCCTTGTTCTTTCTCCATTCATGACGCCATTTGTGTATCATCACATTGTTTACCATCGGCTTCAGCTTACGGCCCGCCTTGTCGGGAATGGCCGGGACAGCCGTCGCCTTGTCCTGATACCAGTAAGCAACGGTAGCCAGGTCGAGCGTCAGGCAATTGTTGTGTCCATGCTCGATGGTGGCTTTCAGCCCTTTCTCGAAGAAGACGGGATCTTGAATAAAGAACCGATAGACATGTGTACGCCCCAAGAATCCGACATCATTATTCACACGTGGATAGCCGAAGTAGATATGCTGGTAGGGCTCTTTCGGGCACCAGGCGGTGTTGAACAAATCTTCCGTACCGGTTCCTATCAAGGAAGACTGTTTTTCACCGTCGATGAACCACATGTCATCGCCTTCACCATACCACATGGGGGTAGGGCACTGTACATAATAGTTCAATCCCACAAAATGGCCCTTTCCCTTGATATCGGCAAACACATAATTGTCGGCTCCGTCCTTATTCTCCGTCTGCTTACCCACGGAACCCCACTCGGTCTCCCCTTCGGGAAGCGCTTCGGTAATCTCACGGTTAAACCACGCATGGAAACGTCCCATGTCCTTGGGCAGTTCCTTCATCTCCACATAGTCTATGTAGTAGTAGAAGGCGCCGATGTTGACATCCGTCTGATTCTCTATCTCAATGCGCGCACCTTTGGCAAAAGGCATGGCGAAATAGCTGCACAAACCCGTACCACCGTTGGGACCGGAAGAAAGGGCAAAAGAAGCATAGTTATACTGTTCGTTCCATCCCTGGCCGAAAAAGGGACCGATGGGGGACACGACAGAAGGCTCGTCGCTGCCGTCCCAGTACATCCGAAGGATGATGTCGTTACGGGAAAGCTGGCGCGGTCCCGGAGACATCGTTATCCAGATATGGTTGATTACGCCTGCCCCCTTGATGTCGGCCAAGACAGCCGTTTCGCCCGGCTTGATGGCCTTCAGGTGGTCACGGTTGTTGCCCGTACGGTCATAACTGCTGACACGGCGGTTGCGCAAGCCTTCCTTCATCTTGGCAAGGTCATACATTTCACTAGACATATTGGTCTGCGCAAAAGCGCTGCCTACTCCCATCAAAAGGGAGAATAAACCTACAAAAAACTTTTTCATCATGGTATTCTTCATTTTTCAAATTATGTTTTTCATCAATCTATCGGTTGTCACTTTCTTGTGGCATCCGACTTCCTTATCTTCTCCTCCAGTATCCGCGCCAGCCTGCGTGCCACTTTGGGATGCTGTTCATACACATTTGTGGTCTGGTATGGGTCTTCCTCCAAATTATAAAGCTGCACAGAGGGTGCATCCGGCTTTATCCGGGCATTTTCTATATCGCTGTTCACCCGATGGGTGAGCTGGAAAGCGGATGCCCCGCCCAAGTCATGGTCACCGACATTCTTTCCGGTAAATCCACCGCTGTTTTGCGCCGGAATATAGACCCACTTCCCTTTGCGAATGGAAAGATGGCTCTTTTGGGAAGGACAGATAATAATATGGTCCCGAATCATTTTCCCGGGATTTCCGATAAGGGCAGGAAGCATATTGAAACTGTCCGGCCCGTCCTGCTCCTGCAATTCATATCCTGTGAGGGCAGCCAAAGTGGCAAGCATGTCAACATTGGACATCAACTGGTTGGATACGCTGCCCGCAGGAATCCTGCCCGGCCAGCGGACAATCATAGGAATGCGATGCCCGCCTTCCCAAGCTCCGAACTTGAAACCAAGAAGCTTGCCGTTGATATGGTGTCCTGCCTTCCAAGCTCTCTGCCCTCCATGATTCAGCATTCCTCCGTTGTCACTGGTGAAGATGAGCAGAGTATTTCCCGCCAGCCCTTCCTCATCGAGGGTACGCATAATCTCGCCTACCACCCAGTCCAATTCATGGATTGAATCACCGTAAGGTCCTGCCTCACTGGTACCTACAAAGCGTTCGGCCGGTGTAAAAGGATGATGGATGTTGGTGGTAGCATAATACAAGAAGAAAGGTGAATCCTTATGTTCCTTTATCCACTGCACGGCCCGGTCTTTCAAAGTAGTGGCTACAGCCCTGTCTTTGTACAAACGGTGCGCAGCCGTGGCTCCACCAATAGAGTTGATACCGAATTTTTCATCGAACTCCTCCGTTTCTGCCCTCTTGCCTCTTACAAACGGGTCGTTGGGATCATAACCCACCACATGATGGTTCTCCACATAAACAAAAGGTGGATGACTGTTGAGAATAGGCACACCGAAGTAATAATCGAATCCCAATTCAAGTGGTCCGGGAGCCAGTTCCTTGTTCCAGTCCATCTTTTCGTCCGTACGGAATCCAAGATGCCACTTCCCCACGATGGCAGTGGAATAGCCGGAACGTTTCATCACATCCGCAATTGTGGTGCGTGCCGTATCAATTTGCAGAGTCTGATTCAGGAAGATTGCCCCCCAAATATCCTCACGGCAAGGATATTGACCGGTCATCAGTCCATAACGTGAAGGCGTGGAAACAGCCGAGGATGAATGAGCGTCCATAAAGCTACGGCCCTGCGATGCCAGACGGTCTATATTGGGAGTCTTGACCTTGGTGGCACCGTAACAACCAATGTCGCCATAGCCCAAGTCATCAACGTTGATAATGATTACATTGGGCTTGACCTCAGTGGAAGCCGGAGATTGCTGCGCGACGGCAGGCAAAACGCTGAATCCCATCCCTACTGTGAAGGAGAGAGACCCGGTAAGTAATTTGTGTTTCATATTTCACTCAATTTATCGGTTAATACAACATTATTAAGAATAGAACATCAATGAATCCTGAATATCTTTATCCCATTCAAGAACGTCATCCCTTTCACCGCCTCAAAGTTCACCGTAAGGTTTCCACCGGTTACGGCAACATGCAGTTTCTTGGATATGCAACGGTTCCCGCCTACTTCTATCGCCGGAGAGAAATGATTCAGCCAAGGTCGGTTGTTGACAGAAACATTGAAGACACT
>OHQR01001264.1_pt1 | contig 13623 bp, 16 predicted proteins | sample 1578191 | NCBI WGS metagenome assembly OHQR01 (sample SAMEA3879577, study PRJEB24766) | human gut metagenome | biome: human-associated habitat; feature: feces | place: USA | collected 1985/1987 | reverse complement strand
TCAACGGTTCACGCCGTTGCCAGCTCCTTTGCCAAAGGAGCCTTTTGGGCTGTGCGCTCCCGTGCGCCGTCCGAATACGAAAGCCATTGGAGTTTACACGCCCAAACGCCCCCTTTTTGAAAGGGGGTAGCGGCGGCGTAAGCGCCGACGGGGGATTGCCTTATCACAGCGGCATTTCGTAAAACATGCCGGGAGGAATCGTTCCCTCCGCGGCCGCTTTGCAAAGTACCCCGTAGGATTGCTCTCCCCGTGACATTCTATATCTCAAATATGGCCTGTGCGCGCAGGACGTGCTATACTGTGGCAAATACCCCACCCCAAGGAGGCCCCCATGCGCACGCTTACGCTCACGATTGACGAACGCCTTGCCGGGCGCACGGTCAAAAGCCTGCTCGCGCAGGAGCTGCGCATGTCCGAATCCCTTATCCGCCGGGTAAAGCTGCGCGAAACAGGGATCTTGCTCAACGGCGTGCGTGCATTCACGACGGCCTGCGTCCGCGCCGGGGACGTGCTCACGGCGGAGATCGGGGATGCGCCGGACGCGCCACGCCCGCACCCCATGGCCGCACCGCTTGCGGTACTCTATGAGGACGCGGATATTCTCATCCTGAACAAGGTTGTCCCACATCTTCTTGCTTTCAACGTTCTTGCGGGAAAGCAGAACGTTGCCTTCGCCGTCGTTGACCTTGAGGACTTCCACCTCGATCTGGTCGCCGACATTTACCACGTCTGCGGGATTTACATCCGCATCGGCCGAAAACTCGCTACGAGGAATGAACCCATCAGACTTATAACCGATGTTCACGCACACTTCGCCATCCACAATTTGCACAACCGATCCGGTCAGGATCTGACCATTCCGAATCCTGACAAGGGTCTTTTCGAACGCTTCTGCAAAGTTGGGATCTGTGTTCTCGTTCTGTTCGGTTGCAGTCTCCACAGCAGTCTCCTCAGTGGGGGCCGCCACGGCGGGCTCTTCGACGGTAGCTGTTGCTTCCGTTTTTACCTCACTGTTTTCTACGGGATTCTCAGCCATCGTCTTTTCCAGTTCGCTCATCCTAGTTATAACCTCCCTAATTATCCAATCCGGCGCGGAAGCGCCTGAAACAATACCTATTATATCATTCACATGGATTTTTTCAAGTGAAAGTTCGCTATGTTTTGCGATTGATTGCAACTGTTTACAATGTTTTTTGCAAACGGAAAGCAATTTCTGCGTGTTTGAGCTATTTTCATCCCCGATCACGATCATCCGGGTACACGTTTTGCTCAATTCTTCCGCCTCTTTTTGGCGCGCCTCTGTGGTGCTGCATATGGTGCGGAATACGCGTAGATCCACGTAGCGTTTCCGAGCCAGCTCCTCCGCTGCCTCAAACAGGGAAACGGAGGTCGTCGTCTGTGCGAGCAGTGAAACCGCTTCTGTTTCAGAGAGCACCAGTACGTCCCCCGGTTTACGGACAAAGCACGCATTCCCTCCGCAGCAGCCATTGATGCCGATGCACTCCGGGTGCTCCGGATCACCCACGATCATCACACAGCGCCCAGCGCGAGTCTCCTCCAGAGCGATCTCATGGATTCGCTGCACAAACGGGCAGGTCGCATCAATTATGCTAAGCCCACGCGCCACACATGCCGAATAGGTTTCCGGCGGCACGCCATGCGACCGGATTACCACATGGGAACCCGGTGGAATCTCCTGAAGCGATTCCGCCGTAATAACGCCCTCATCTGTAAGCCGCCTCACAACCGCGGCGTTGTGGATCAACGCGCCAAAGGTGTAAACTTTTCCATGCGCGGCGGCAGCCTGCTCCGCCATTTCGATCGCCCGGCGCACGCCAAAGCAAAAGCCGATATGTTCCGCCACCTTTATCCGCAATAGAGTTCCTCCAATTCCGCCCGGAGCGCATCAATGGAATCTGAGAGCTCGTCGGTCACCACTTCGATGAGGGAGGACTTGTTCACAGCGGCGACGATAGAGCTTACGTCGATTGGCTTGCCGACAAGCATCACTGGACGGAGCTGGCGCGACGTATCCGGATGTATATAAATAGGAATGACCGGTGCACCGGAACGGATCGCCAGGAATGCCGCGCCCTTTTCAAATTCATCGAGGGAATCCGTGACAGCGCGTTTCCCCTCCGGGAAAATGCCGAATACTTCCCCCTTATCAAGCACTTTCAACGCATTTTTCAGGGACTGCAAATCCACATTGCGCCGGTTTACCGGGAATGCATACAACGAGCGGAAAAAAAAGTTGCCTATCTTGGATTCAAACAGCTCTTTTTTTGCCATAAAATGGATGTTGCGCGGTGAAATCAGGGCGAGTATCAGCGGGTCCCACATGGAACGGTGGTTGGCGATGAAGATAGCCTTCCCTTTTACGCGCAGGTTTTGTCTTCCATAGACGATCGGCCGCGTCACGAGCAGGATCAACTGCCCGATCGTCCATTTGATCAAAAGATACAGCATAGGCCTTTACTTTTCATCCCCCTCAACGTGGCGGAGCACTTCCGCAGCGGCTTCCGCGGCGCTCATGTTCGTGGTGTCGATCAAAACGGCTTCCGGCACACGCACAAGCGGCGCAAACGCCCGCGTGCTGTCCGTATGGTCGCGGGCGAGGATCTCATCCTGCAGCGAAGAAAGCGTCTTATCCATTCCGAGGCCCTTTTCCTGCAATTCCAACAAACGCCTGCGCGCGCGCTCACCCACGGATGCGGTCACGTAAAACTTATAGGGCGCATCCGGCAGCACAAACGAACCGATCTCGCGGCCATCCATAATCACGTCGTGCTCCTGCGCGAACTGCCGCTGGCTCTCGGCCAGTTTTATGCGCACCTGCGGAATCACACCGATGTCCGAAGCGCCCTTGGAAACCTCCGGCGTACGGATCACGGCAGAAACATCCTCCCCATCGAGATACGTGTGCTGCACGCCGTCAACGTTTTCCACGGTGACTTCCGTTTCCGGCAAAAGAGGAAGTACACCCGCCGCATCGCTCGGTTCAACCCCACGGCGCAGCGCCTTAAGCGCCATCGCACGGTACATTGCGCCCGTATCCAGATGAAGGATGGAAAGCTCCTGCGCAACCATGCGGGCAATCGTGCTCTTTCCTGCGCCCGCAGGGCCGTCAATGGCGATGTTGATGCGTTTGTTCTTCATGATTTTATTCTACCGACCTTCCCGCCAACGCTCCCGTAGAGCAGGCAATTTGCAGATTATAACCGCCCGTGCAGGCGTCTACGTCGATGACCTCGCCTGCGAAATACAGCCCGGGCACAAGCTTTGATTCCATCGTGGATGGGTTGATCTCCTTCACCGAAACCCCGCCGCGCGTGATGATCGCCTGCTCGACCGGCAGGGCGCGCTTGACCGTGAGCGGAAGCGCTTTGAGCAACGCAACGAACCCTTGCCGTTGCTCCCGCGTCACCTGATGCACCGGCGTTTCCCCAGAAATTCCACTTTGCGCGACAACGATTGGGATCAACCTCTGCGGCAGGAGCGCATCGAGCGCGTTGGCAAAACGCCGGCGGATGTTCCCCTCAAAATCTCGCAATAAGCGGCGGTCTAGTTCTTCCGGTGTGAGGCCGGGTTTTAAGTCAATGCTGAGTTTTGCACCCGCAGGATTCCCCGGCAGGAAGCTGCTCGCGCTGAGCACGAGCGGCCCAGAGACGCCAAAATGCGTGAAAAGCATTTCACCGAGCTCCTCAAACGCGAGCTTTCCCTTTTTGTTGTATGCGCGGAGCGTGACATTGCGCAGGGAGAGGCCGGAAAGCGTCTTGGGCCACTCCTCTTCCGTTTCAAGCGGAATTAGCGCAGGTTGGATCTCGGTCACCGTGTGGCCGAACACATGGGCAAAGCGATACCCATCACCTGTGGAGCCGGTGCTCGGGTAGCTCACGCCGCCCGTTGCGATGATAAGCGCGTCAAAAAAAAGCGTCTCTCCTCCCACGCTGAGCTGGAACCCGCCCCCATCGGCTTGCGTGGCAGAATCGACCTGCGTGTTCAGGCGTACCGCAGCCCCCGCCTGCTTCACATATGAGGCGAAGGCGCGAATTACATCGCTGGATTTGTCGGAAGCCGGGAATACGCGCCCACCGCGCTCCGTTTTTGTGGGAACACCCAAGCGCCCGAGCAGGGCAATCACATCCTCATTCGTGTATCCATACAGCGCGCTGTACAAAAACTTGGGATTGCGCGGAATGTTTTTGAAAAACGCGTCCGGTTCGGCTGCATTCGTGATGTTGCAGCGGCCTTTCCCGGTAATGAACAGTTTTTTGCCAAGTTTCTCGTTCTTTTCAAACAAGGTCACGGCGTAGCCGCGCTCCGCAGCCATTGCGGCTGCCAGCATGCCTGCCGGTCCGCCGCCGATCACAGCAACTCTTTTCACAACGCCTCACCCCTTTGCAGGCATCCCCCATGCAGATGAGCCGTATCGTTCCAGGTCCAAAGCTCTGCACGGCCTGTATCCCGCACGGCCAGCTCTGTATAGCTGCAATTTGCCAGCTTGAGTGCGCGGATCTTCGCTGCCGGGAGGCCGATCATGTGTGCCGTAAGGAGCTTGATCGGCATCGTATGGCTCACAAGCGCTACCGTTGCCTCTTCCGGGTGCGCTGCTAGGACACTTTGTACACAGCGCAATACACGGGCAAGGATGTCATCCGCCGGTTCCGCTCCCATTTCCCTGCAGATTTCCGGATGGAGAATCCAGTTCCAATCTTGCCATAGGGCCGCGTATTGCGTTTCCAATTCGCGCCCGGTCTTCCCTTCCCAAGCCCCGAAGTTGATCTCGGTCAGTTCCTGCGCGATGCGGACACCACAGGCATGGTGCGCTGCAACCGCTTTCGCCGTGTCCCGTGCGCGAGAGAGCGGGCTTGCGTAGACCGCATCCAAATGAATGCCGGCAAGCCGCCTTGCAATCGCCTCTGCCTGTGCCCGGCCAGTCGTATCGAGCGGGATGTCCGTCCGTCCCTGTACTCTGCCCTGCACGTTCCATTCTGTTCTGCCGTGCCTTATCAAAATCATCTTCATCGCGTCAGTTCTCGTTTTCCTTGGTCACGTAAACGTTCTGCCGCCCCCAGATCCCCTCGAGCTGGCTGAAACGCTCGTAAACCTCATCCTTACGTTGCAGGCTTGCGGCCACGATGATCGCGTTGATGAGGCTCAGCGGCGCGGCGAGCGAATCCGCGAAGGACGCCATATCACTGCGGGCGATCAGCGCATGATCCGCAAGCTCCGCAAGCGGGGAAAACGCGCTGTCCGTAATGGCGATCAGCTTTGCGCCGCGGCTTTTGGCAAACGAAAGCGCCTCGATAGTGCGGCGCGAATAGCGGGGGAAGCTGATACCGACGCAAACGTCATTCGCACCGATGCGCACCATGCTTTCATAAGCGTCGCTCACGATCATGTTCACGGTGATTACATTGTCGAAAACAAAATTTAAATAGTAAGAAAGGAATTGTGCAAGCGGCGCTGCGCTGCGTACGCCAACGATGTACACCCGTTCCGCGCTAAGAAGCGCATCAATAGACGCGTTGAACGCCGTGTTGTCGATCGAATCGATCGTAGCGCGGATGTTGGCCATATCCGCCTTCAAAACGGATTGAGTACATCGTCCTGCTTCAAATCAGAGGTAAGCTGGATGCGCTGCACGCTCGTGAGCTTGTTCCGGATCAACTCCTGCAGGGACTTTTGCAGCTCCGGATAACCGTCGTACCCAAGCGCGTATGCAAAGCGCACCACCGTGGATTCGCTTACGCCGACAATGCGCCCCATCTTTGAGGCCGTGATAAACGCAGCGCGGTCATAGTTTTCCATGATGTAGTTTGCAAGCTGCTTCTGCCCCTTGCTGAGGGATTTATAAGCCTGATTCAGCTTCAGCAGCAGGTCGTTTTCTTCCATGTTGGGCATATACGCTATCCTCATGACTCCAATGTCAACTCTTTTTGCAGCGCCTGCAAGCGAAATAGTGCTCCCTCATCCGTCATGTTCGTAGCAAGCGGCGTGATCGCAATAAATCCCTCTTTCGTCCACCGCTCGTCACAATCGTCATCTGGCCGACAGGGGTTGCGCCTCCCGGCTGGAGCCCAGTAATATTTCTGACCATAGGGGTCGGTCCTCTCTTCATAGCGGGCTTCGTATTCCTGCACGCCCGCAGGGGTAATGCGGGCGCCCCGTACCTGCGCGAACGGGATATCCGGCGCGTTCACGTTGAGCAGCCGGAGTTCGGGCATGCGCTCAAGCAAAGATGCCGCGAGCCTCGCACCCGCTACGGCAGCTTCATAGCACTGCGGCCGCCATGCGATATTGGATACCGCGACGGCAGGGATGCCGAGCAGCGCACCCTCCATCGCCGCGGAGACCGTACCGGAATAAAAGATGTCCGTCCCCCGGTTCGCGCCTAGATTAATCCCGGAGATCAAAAGGTCCGGCTTCGGGAAAAGGTTCCCATAGGCGAGCTTCACGCAGTCGACCGGGGTACCGGAGACCGCATATGCCGGAACCTGTTCTGCGCCGGGGATCAAGACTTCCCTTGCACGCAAGGGCATAAGCATGGTAAACGAATGAGACGCGCCGCTGCGCTCTGCATCGGGAGCGGACACAAAGAGCTCGTCCCCTTCCCGCGCAAACGCCAAAATCAACGCACGCAGCCCCGGGGAAAAGACACCATCATCATTCGTAAAAAGGATGCGCATGAATCAACCGCTCCAAATTCATATTCGATTTCTATTTTAGCAGACTGACGCCTATATTTCAACCTGCTTTCCAAAATGATGCAAGTGATGCATTTTCAAATTGCAGTTCTATGCAAATGCACCGCGCTTTTCAAGTCGGCCGCGGTGCATGGAGCTGCGTTTTGGTTTGTCGTTGCCTCGGAATTAAATCGTAAGGTCCTCCACGTAGAGTGTCGTCACGCGCTCAGGCGTATCCTTCTCAGGTTTGGCTGGCGTGGATGCGCGGGCTGCGGGAGCGGATGGTTCTTCCGCCTTGGCACGCGCCTCAAAAAATTTGAGCGTAACCTGCGGGAAGAGCGCATAGCTGAGCACATCTTCCTCCTGCCGCATTTTGTCCTTGATCTCCTCGCGGTATTTGTCAAGCTCCGGTGCGAGCAGATCCGCCGGGCGGCAGGTGATGACATCCTCATCCCCGATCGCCTTTTTTCGCACTTCTTCGTTTACCTTGCCGGGCAGCGCGCCGTATTCGCCGCGCAGCACGGCCTTGGATTCCTTGGTAAACATCTTGTAGCGTTCGCCGGAGAGCACATTGAGCACGGCCTGTGAGCCGACGATCTGGCTCGTCGGCGTCACGAGCGGCGGATAGCCGAAGTCCTCGCGCACGCGCGGGATCTCAGCGAGCACGTCATAATACTTCTCCTCCGCGTTCGCTTGTTTGAGCTGGGAGATCAGGTTGGAAAGCATGCCGCCTGGCACCTGGTAGATCAGCGTATTCGTGTCCACGCTGAGCACCTTCGGGTCGAGGAAGCCCTCCGCCTTGAGCTTGTTCGCAACGCCGCGGAAATGCTTTGCTGCCTCCGCCATCGTCTCAAGGCTAAACCCGGTATCGTATTCAGTGCCTTTGAGCGTTGCGACGAGTGATTCCGTCGCGGGCTGCGAGGTGCCGTTCGCAAGTGGGGAAAGCGCGCAGTCCACGATGTCCACACCTGCCTGTACGGCCATGAGGTAAGTCATGTCGCCAGTGCCGGTGGTGTTGTGCGTATGCAGGTGGATCGGAACGCCCACCTCCGCCTTCAGGCGTTTCACGAGGGAATATGCCTCAAACGGGAGCAACAGATTCGCCATATCCTTGATGCAGATCACGTCCGCTCCCATCTGCACAAGCTCTTTTGCCACCTTTACAAAGTAATCCTCGTTGTGAACGGGGCTTATGGTGTAGCTGATCGCGGGCTCGCAGATGCCGCCGTATTTCTTGGTGTATTTGATGGCCGCTTCGAGGTTGCGCACATCGTTGAGCGCGTCGAAAATGCGGATTACGTCGATGCCGTTTTCGATCGCCTTGCGGCAGAATTGCTCCACCACATCATCCGCATAGTGCTTGTAGCCGAGGATATTCTGGCCGCGGAACAGCATCTGGAGCTTCGTGTTCGGCAGGGCCTTGCGCAGCTTGCGCAGCCGATCCCACGGATCCTCGTTTAAAAATCGCAGGCAGCTGTCAAACGTCGCGCCGCCCCAGCATTCCAAGGACCAATAGCCAATGCTGTCCAGCAGCTCGCACGCGGGCAGCATGTCTTCGACGCGCATGCGCGTCGCGGCCTGCGATTGGTGTGCATCCCGTAGGATCGTATCGGTAATAAAGAGCTTTTTGCCCATAAGTCAATCTCCTTTTCGCAAATTAACCAAACAGGGAGAGGAACACGCCCGCGGCGATCGCGCTGCCGATCACGCCCGCGACGTTTGGCCCCATAGCGTGCATCAACAGGAAGTTGCCAGGGTTCTCCTTCTGTCCGACTACCTGGGAAACGCGCGCGGCCATCGGCACGGCGGATACGCCTGCGGAGCCAATCAGCGGGTTCACCTTCCCGCCAGTGAGCAGATACATCAGCTTGCCGAGCAACACGCCGCCCGCGGTGCTGAACGCGAACGCGCACACGCCCATGAGCAGGATGCCGACAGTCTGCCAGTTGAAAAACGCTTCTGCCGTGGCGGTCGCACCAACCGAGATGCCCAGGAAAATCGTAACGATATTGCACAGCTCGTTCTGTGCGGTTTTGGAAAGGCGCTCGGCTACGCCGCATTCGCGCAGGAGATTCCCCAGCATCAAAAGGCCCACAAGCGGCGCGGCCGACGGCAGCAGCAGAGAGACGAAAATCGTGACCATGATCGGGAAAACGATCTTTTCCGTCTTGGATACGGGACGCAGCTGCTCCATCACGACGCTGCGCTCCTTCTTCGTGGTGAGCGCCTTCATGATCGGCGGCTGGATGACCGGCACAAGCGCCATATAGGAATACGCGGAAACCGCAATCGGCCCAAGCAGCTGCGGCGCAAGCATCGCAGCAACAAGAATTGCCGTGGGCCCGTCCGCTCCGCCGATAATGCCGATGGAGGCAGCTTCCCTCATCCCGAAATCAATGGCCGGGAAGATTGCGGAAAGGCCAAGCGCGCCCAGGAACGCAACGAAGATGCCAATCTGTGCGGCAGCACCGAGGATCAGGCTGCGCGGACTTGCGATCAGCGGGCCGAAATCGGTCATCGCCCCTACGCCGAGGAAGATCAGCGAAGGATAGATGCCGAGCTTCACACCCAGGTAGAGATAATCGATCAGGCCGGCCGATTCGCTGAACTCTGCCCAATGGACATGCCCGCCTTCAAACAAAGCCGCATGGTACATTTCCGTACCCGGCAGATTGGAAAGCAGCATGCCGAACGCGATCGGGATCAGAAGCAGCGGCTCAAAGCCTTTCTTGATGGCAAGATAGAGCAAAAAGCATGCGATGAGGATCATCACAAGCGGCCGCGGGTCCTCGATCAGCATTGCAAACCCGGTGGTGGAAAGGAATTTTTGGATCACTTCCATGACGCCCTCCTTCTAAAAGCAAAGGTCAGGGTTCACGCTTTGCTTCATTGGGCACTTCAGCCAAGCACGCAAAGCACATCGCCCGAGTTTACGCTCGCGCCCTTTGTTACGTTGACGGCCGCAATCGTTCCGCCGACAGGCGCCATGATCTCGTTTTCCATCTTCATTGCCTCCAGCACCAATAGCACGTCACCGGCTTTCACCGTATCGCCCGCTTTTATCCGGACATCCAGGATGTTGCCCGGCATCGGCGCATTTACGGAAGTCTGTGCGCCGGAGGCGGCAGCGGGCGTTGGGGCGGAGGCCAGCGTGGGAGCGGGTGCTGGCTTGGGGACGGCGGGCTGCGCAGGTTTCGCCGCAGAGGGTGTGCCGGTGATCTCTTCTACTTCCACTTCATAAGAAGCGCCGTTGACATTCACGATGAACTTACGCATGATGGTTCCTCCTAAACGTAATAATGTTGTTTGATGCTACTTGGTCAATTCTCAATCTTCCGGATGCTGTGAACTCTAAGGCCAGCTGCGTCCATGCCGGCTGCGGTCGCAATCGCTGCCGTAATTACAGCAATAAACCGATTATGTTCATCCGTACCGCTTGCCGGTACGGCCGATAACTGCTTAATGCTTCGGATGCGCAAGCCCGGCACATCCGTCCCCATGTAGGACGCGACTGCTGCCGCAACTACGGCGCTGAAACAAGTACGGTCTGCAATCGGGAACGCAGGCTGCTGTATTGCAGGAGCGGCTATGGACACATCGTTTTGTGCAACTGGTTTTTGCTCAGGCAAAACTTGCGTTTTTTTGCCTACCAAGGCGCCCATCAGTTTTGTGAGCAAAATAATGCTCAGCAAGCCAACGAATACGGTTCCCATGCCTAACAGCAATACATACCAAGGACTAATTTCCATAAGCCAACCTCCATTCTAAGGATTATTTATAGTGTTCCCGCAATTCTAACGGCTTTTTATAAGAACAAGTTTGAATTTCCATATCACTCAATTCACCGCCTTATTTTTTATATTCTCCGTCTTTCCTGTTTTTCCTGCCCCTTGTTAATAAAAAAATAAGCAATATTCCACTTTTTTGGAATATTGCCCTAAACTCAGCTTTGGCATCCTCTTTTTATCGCAGCAATATGCCCAGCTTTTCGGACTCCGTTTCACTCAAGCAGCGCCATTTTCCCTGCGCAAGCGTGCCCAGCTTAATTGGGCCGAACGCTATCCGCCGCAGCAGCAGCGTCTCATGTCCCACTGCCGCAAGCATCCTGCGAACCTGGCGGTTCCGCCCTTCATGGATAGTGATTTCAAAGGACGTATTCCCGAACTTTAGGTTTCTGATCTCTCCGATGCGGGCAGGTGCGGTCAATCCATCGGCAAGCATCACGCCATGCTCGAGCGCGTTGCGCTCCACCGTGGTCAGCACACCGTCGCAATGCACCAGATACGTCTTTTCTACCGTGAACTTTGGGTGGGTCATCCGGTACGCAAGCGCCCCGTCGTTGGTCATGATGAGAAGGCCTTCCGAGTCGTAATCCAGCCGCCCCACTGGGTAAAGCCGCTCCGGGAAATCAGCGAAATAGTCCGCCACGGTCATGCGGCCCTCTGGGTCGCGCATGGTGCTCACAACGCATTGCGGCTTGTTGAACGCGAGGACCGTCCTCTCCTGCGCAGATGCAACGCGCTTCCCTGCATAGATCACAATGTCCCGTTCAGGATCCACCACACAGCCGAGTTCCGCCGGAGCTCCGTTTACAAAAACCAGCCCTTGGGCGATCAGGTCCTCACATTTTCTGCGGGAATCAATCCCTGCATCCGCCAAGTATTTCTGCAACCGCATGCGCACGCACCGTGCCGCTCACACACTCCAGCGTCTGAACAGCCTTTCCAAATAATCCGGGAAGGCGGCGGACTCTACAGCTTCCGCTGCAACGAGCTCCGTCTGTGCGAGAATGTGCCCATCCTCCCAGACTTCCAGCGTGCCGAGCCCATCTCCCTGTGCCACCGGGGCCTGCGCTTGTTCCGCAAGCTTAACAACGGTGCGCACCGTTGTGCTGTCGCCATCCTTTACCAAGATAATTATATCTTCTTTTGCTGCAAGCGCCAAGGCGTTTTTTTTGCCGCCGCTTACGCGGATGCGGGCGATCTGCTCACCTGCGGCAACGAGCGTTTCCGGCTTGTAGGTTTCAAACCCATAATCCAGCAGCCGCTTTGCTGCTGGGAACATATCCGGGCAGTTGAGCACCACGCCGACGAGCAGCATGCCGTCCCGCTCCGCCGAAAAGACAAGGCATTTCCCCGCAGCCGTCGTATATCCGGTCTTTATACCATTTCCGCCCTCGTATTCCCAGAGGATCTTATTTTTGTTCTTCACAGTGCGTGTGATTTCGCCCGTTGTGGTGCGGTAATACGTCGTGCCGACGATCTCGCGGAAGGTCTCATTCTGCATGGCGTAGGACGCAATGCGTGCAAGATCATATGCCGTCGTGTAATGCTCCGGATCATGCAGGCCGTTTGGCGTTACAAAATGCGTGTTATGTGCGCCGAGCACCTCCGCTTTGGCGTTCATCAGCGCGGCGAATCCCGCAATGCTTCCGCCCACATGCATGGCAATCGCAACCGCGGCGTCGTTCCCGGATACGAGCATAAGACCATATACCAGGTCGCGCAGGCTGATCTGCTCACCCAGGCGCAAATACATGCTGGAGCCTTCCACGCCATACGCTTCCTTCGGGATCGTCACGAGCACGTCCAGATTTCCGCTTTCGATCGCAAGAATCGCCGTCATGATTTTCGTCGTGCTTGCCATGGGAAGCTTTTCATGTGCGGTCTTGGCATAAAGCACCTTGTTCGTGCGCGCGTCCATGAGCATGACGCCGCCTGCAGATACCTCCACCGTATCACGCTCCGGCTCTGCAAGCGCGCCTCCACTGAGCGAAAACGCCGCAAGCACGGCCAGCAAAACTGCTGTCATCCGTTGCGTCCACTGTTTCATCTTTTGCGCTCCCGTCCTCCGTCCGTTTACTGCTGTGCTTTTTCTGACGGTTGTGATGCGCAGGCAGCAGGCGCCGCGTCGCACACCATGCGTTCCACCGCACAAACTGCTTCCGGAAGCAAGTCGATTACGCGATCCCAACTATTCTTATACTGCGCCGGCAATACCTTAACGCAACCCGCGTTCACCGAAAGGAATGCCATCGGCGTGAGGCTCATGCCTGCAACAGCCGTGCCCGCAAACGGATACCGCTGCCCTGCCTCATCCCCGTTCGCTTCATTGTCGAGCGCCGCGCCGGATTTGCGCACAGGCTTGCCGCTGTCCGCGCCATATTCGCCGCCGCCGGAAAGAAAGCCTAGGCTCACTTTGGAAACCGGTAGGATCATAGTTTCATCGCCTGTCAGGATTGGGGCTCCTACAATGGTGTTCACGTCCACCATCGCCTTGATCTCCTCCATCGCGCTCTTCATAATGTTTTCAATCGGGTGCATCATGCTCTGTTCCTCCTTGTTTTCTCATCTCGAATGAGAACACCTATAATCTGCGTTGGAACAATTTCCAATATGCCTTCCAGATAAACCCAAACAACGTTGTGTTCAAAAGAAGGTGCAATGGAAATGGATCCAGAATGCGCGGGAAACCATGCGCGCAGCAGTTCCAGAACTATCTCAGCTGCTCCCGCCGCCATCACGCTACAAAACGCGTCGTCCGCATCGCCGATCCGCCCACAGCACTTAAATTTTTTCAGGCGCAGCGCGCCCGTTTTCCGCCCACGCCAGAGGATCGTATGCAAAAGCCGTTTGCGTTGGGGCTTGCGCGCTTTTGGTTTCTTTTTCTCCGTTCTTCGCAACAATGCAGGAATGCTCGTCTCCACGCCCATTGGGATCCGGATCAGCCCGAACAGCAGGCACAGATCCGCATGCGCATAAAAGTGTGCGCCCGTAAGCTGTATGTGGAAACGCACCGCGATGCGCCAGAGCACGCAGGCCAGCAGCGTGGCAACGCCCACTAAAATGCATAAAAAAAGAACCATATCCTTCCTCCGAGCCGGAGCGTATGGTTCCTATTGTTTGCGTTTCGCGGAAAAATATGACGGAGCCGG
>OHQR01001263.1_pt1 | contig 13625 bp, 10 predicted proteins | sample 1578191 | NCBI WGS metagenome assembly OHQR01 (sample SAMEA3879577, study PRJEB24766) | human gut metagenome | biome: human-associated habitat; feature: feces | place: USA | collected 1985/1987 | reverse complement strand
CGAGGTGCGAGGCGAATGTCACGCCCTCTTCTTTGATTTTGCGCAGACCTGCCAGGGAAAATACCTGGAATCCGCCGGAATCCGTAAGAATGGGTCTGTCCCAGTTCATAAATTTGTGAAGTCCGCCAAACTCCTTAATCAGCTTGTCACCGGTTCTCACATGCAGGTGGTAGGTGTTAGACAGCTCCACCTGCGTGCCGATCTGGCGAAGATCATCCGTAGAAACTGCGCCTTTGATTACGCCTACTGTTCCCACGTTCATAAATACCGGTGTCTGAATGGTTCCGTGAACCGTCTCGACCTGAGCTCTTTTTGCCCGGCCATCTGTTGTAATCAGTTGATATTTCATACGATTCCCATTTCTGTTTTAAACATCAGAGTTACTTGCCTGCTTTTGCCGCCTTTTTCTTCCAGGTTGTCATCACATACCACAGAGCTCCGGTTACGCATACAGAAGAGTAGGTTCCGCATACAATGCCGACCATCAGAGGAAGCGCAAATTCCCGGATAGCGGACACGCCCATCAGGTAGAGAACAAATACCATAATGAAGGTTGTCAGTGAGGTATTGATACTTCTGGTAACCGTCTGGGTAATACTCTTATTTACCAGATCTTCCAGAGTTTCCTTATTTCTTCCTGCTGCCAGATTCTCACGAATACGGTCAAAGATAACAATGGTCGCATTAATGGAATATCCCACAATCGTCAGCATGCAGGCGATAAAGGTAGAGCCCACGGACCACTTGGCCACTGCGTAGAAGGTCAGTACAACCAGTACGTCATGTACCAGGGCCAGAATTGCGCTGGCTGCAAACTTGATATTCTTAAACCGGAACCAGATGTAAAGAAGCATCAGGATCGTAGCCACAACTACAGCCCACAGGGCATCCTGCTTCATCTCTGCGCTGACCGCGCCGGAAATGCTCTCTGCCGTAATTTTTTCTGCTTCAACGCCAAAGTTTTCTACCATAGCGTCTTCCAGAGCCTGTCTCTGATCCACATTCAGTGTCTTGGTCTTGATAATTACCTCATTCGTGCCTGCCACCTTCTGGGTCTGCACATCTGCATCTCCGGTAATCTGAGAAACAACCGGAACTACCTTGGAAGAAATATCCTCCAGGCTTAAATCCTCATTAAAGGTAACATTGGTGGAGGTTCCGCCGGTAAAGTCCATTCCGTAATTCAGTGCCTTTCCGGTCTGGGCATTGTTCATTCCCATAGCAGCCCATCCGGCCACTACCATAACAATAGAAATCAGGAAGCAGAGCTTCTTCTTTCCAAGGAAATTCAGAATACGTCCTTCCTTCTTGATTCCGTAGAATTTAGCCTGATCAAATCCCAGATGATAAAGGGCCATCAGCGCTCCTCTTGTTACAAACAGAGCGGTAAACATGGACAGCACAATACCGATTGCAAGAGTTGTAGCAAATCCCTTAACCGTACCGGAACCGCGGAAATACAGAACAGCTGCTGCAATCAGAGTCGTAATGTTTCCGTCTACGATTGCAGAAAGAGCCTTGTTAAATCCTGTCTTAATCGCAGAATGAACGGTTTTTCCCACACCCAGCTCTTCCTTGATACGGGTAAAGATAATAACGTTCGCATCCACTGCCATACCTACGGAAAGGATAATTCCCGCAATACCCGGAAGGGTCAGAGTTACCTCAAAGGCAGACAGCAGAATCACAATCAGGCCCACATACAGAGCCAGAGCAATGGAAGCTGCCACACCGGGAATCAGATATGCTGCCATCAAAAATACAACTACAATGGCAAAGCCTACAGCACCTGCCTTTAAGCTGGTGGAAATCGCCTCCTGTCCCAGCTTTGCGCCTACTACATTGGAACGCAGCTCTTCCAGCTCCAGAGACAGGGAACCAATGCGGATGGTTGCAGCCAGATCATTGGCTTCCTCATAGTCCGCCATACCGTCGATCTGACACTGACCTCCGGAAATTGCTTCCCGAACAACCGGATTGGAGTAAATCTGTCCATCATAAATAATGGCAATCCGTTTTCCTACATTGGCTGCCGTTGCATCTGCAAAGGCCTGGCTTCCTTCCTCGGTGAAGGTCAGGCTGACAATGTAGCCCTTGGCGCCGCCGCCCTGATCGATCACTCCCGCCTTGGCAGAAGCCACCTGATCACCGGTCAGAAGCACCTGGCCGTTTTCGTCGGCAAAAATCAGAGATCCGGGCTTGCCCAGCTCCTCCAGAATGGCATTGGCATCAGATACGCCCGGAATATCAATATTAATCCGGTTGCTTCCCTCCTGGTAAACCTCCGCCTCAGTACTGTAATTCTGTACTCTCTGCTGGAGCTTGTAAATCGTATCTGCCATCTCTTCCTGGCTGGGATCTTCCTTTACCGCCTGGTAAGTAATGCTGACACCGCCTGCCAGATCCAGTCCCAGCTTAATGTCATCCATGGTGTCATAACCCAGAAAACCAAAAAGCCCCACTGCGATCAGCAGAATCAGCAGACCGATAAGCCCCTTTCCTTTACTGCTTTTCATCACATTTCTCCTCTCATACAAGCTGTACGGCTGTACTTTACTGTCCTTGCCCCCAAACACCTTCTCAAATCCAAAAGCAGCAGACGCCAAAGCGCTCCCGCTGTCCGGGGCTCCCGGCAGTTATTCCTCTTCAGCCAGAGCAGCCTTAATCATAATGGCACACTCAATTCTCTTTTTCTGCATTTCACAGCCGATATCATAGGCATCGGTAATGCATCCGTGGAAATTGTAGGAATTGGCCGCGCATCCGCCGCTGCAGTAAAATCTGGCGAAGCACTTCCGGCATTTTTCCTTTGCGTACACATTGCAGAGTTTAAATTCATCCCGGATATCGGTCCGGGTAACTCCCGTATCAACATTTCCCATCAGGAACTCTTCCTGTCCTACAAACTGATGGCAGGGATAGAGATCACCCCAGGGCGTAACTGCCAGGTACTCTGTTCCTGAACCGCAGCCGGACAGACGCTTGGCTACACAGGGACCCTGATTCAGATCAATCATAAAGTGGAAGAAATTAAAGCCTCTTCCCTCTTTTTTGCGCTTGATATATTCTACAGCCAGCTTGTCGTACTCTTCCAGAATCTTCGGCAGATCCTCTTCGCGGATTGCATAGGGTTCCTCCGGAGAAGCCACAACCGGTTCAATGGACATCTGCTCAAAGCCCAGATCCGCAAAATGCTTTACATCCTCGGAAAAGTCCAGATTGTTGCGGGTAAAGGTTCCCCGAACATAATAATCCTTTCCGGCACGGCTTTCTGCAAACTTCTGGAACTTGGGAACAATGATATCATAGCTGCTGCCATGACCGTTTCTGGTAGGACGCATCAAGTCGTTGACTTCCTTGCGGCCGTCCAGACTCATAACTACATTGCTCATTTCCTTATTGCAGAAATCCATAATTTCATCATTCAGCAGGACTCCGTTGGTGGTAATGGTAAAACGGAAGTGCTTTCCATGAGCTTCTTCCTGGGACCGGCCGTACTCAACCAGCTGCTTTACCACTTCCCAGTTCATCAGCGGCTCGCCGCCGAAAAAGTCTACTTCCAGATTTCTTCTGCTGCCGGAATTGGCAATCAGGAAATCCAGAGCCTTTTTTCCTACCTCAAAGCTCATAAGAGCCCGTCTGCCATGATACTCTCCCTCTTCTGCAAAGCAGTATTTGCAGCCCAGGTTACAGTCATGGGCAATATGCAGGCACAGTGCCTTTACAACAGTTTTGCGCTGCTTAAAGTCTGTTACATACTCCTGGTAAACGTCTGCGGTATACAGTTCCTCTGCATCAATCAGATCCTGAACCTCATCCAGAGCCTCCTCTGCATCAGAGCGGTTGTAGGACTGGGACAGAAGCGCTAAAGCCCGCGCTCTGGCATCAGCCGGAATAGCCATGGGCTTGCGCAGCTCGCCCATCACCGGCTCTAACAGCTCCACTGCATCATAAACTACATCGTCCACTACATGGACAGAGCCGCTGGAAATATCCATAACAATGTTGTATCCGTTATTTTTGTACTGATGAATCACTATATTTCTCCTTATCTTTCTTTCAGCTGTTCTCTTACAGAATGACGAAAAAGATCCCCTACGATCCGGGACCATAGGGGATCTCTTGGCTTCCTTATCTTAGCTTGAAGCGCTGTCCGAGCTTATTATCTGTTCGGATTCTCGCAGCTCTGGTTGCCAACGGTGCAGGAAGTCTTGCATGCAGACTGACAGGAAGTCTGGCACTCACCGCAGCCGCCCTTCTTCATGGACTCTTTCAGAGTCTTGTTATTTAAAGTCTTTACGTGCTTCATACGTTTCGCCTCCTATGCTATGCTTAGAATTCAACGAAATTATATCATATCTTGTCATTGTATGCAAGCTAAAGTTCCCTGTTTTCACTGGGGACGGAACCGGCTGTAGGTGTGGCCGGGAACCATACCGCCCCGGTAAGAGGCCAGCTCACTGACTGTTACCAGCTGGAAGCCCCTGTTGACCAGTTCCGGAATCAGAACCTCGCTGGCATCGGCTGTGGCATCATAAAGATCATGCATCAGAATAATGTCTCCGTCCTTCGCCTGTTCCAGCACGGTCTGAATGGTTGTCTGCGCATCTCTTGTTTTCCAGTCCAGGGTATCAATGGACCAGAGCACTGCAGGCATGGAGATCGCTCCTACGATATTCATTCCCGCCTCGCTCCTTGCGCCTCCGCAGGGCCGCATCAGCACCGGGGAAATTCCGCAGGCATCTGATACCACCTGATTGGTCCGCGCCAGCTGGCTGGCCAGCTCCTCCGGAGGAACCTTCGTCATAAGTGTATGATCATAGGTATGGTTTGCAACCTCACAGCCAATCTCCTCCATCCGTTTCACTACGTCCATCCGTTTTTCCGCCTGTTTTCCAACCATAAAGAAAGTGGCACTGCTGTTGTACTTCTCCAGAGTTTCCAGAATTCTCGGGGTTGCGTGCGCGGATGGTCCGTCATCATAGGTCAGGGCAAGCATCGGCTTTGTGGGATCGATATTTCCTGCATAAGTATTTCCACCCTCGTTTTTCTTTACAATAGAAACCCGGATTCCGTCAAGCCGCAGTCCTGCGCCGCTGACCCCGGCCTCCTCTCCATTCTTCATCCAGTCTGTCCACTGCTGATTCTGAAGAACGCTGTAAAGGATATCATAATTTTCCCCCAGCTCTCCTGTCAGCTTCATGCTGACCGCCTCCAGGGGCATCTCTCCTTCAGAAGAACCGCCTTCCCCGGCATCCTCTGTCCAGTCCAGCCAGCCGCTTCCGCTTAAATTGACACGATAGGCAATGGTACCTGTCATATCCTCCGGCTGGTTATGCACCGTGGCCCGAAAGGCTGTAATAAACTGATTGACCGGAGGCATGCAGTAGGAATTATCTGCAAAAAAATGACTCCATCCTACCTGATTCACATAAATTCCGTATATCGCTCCAATATCCGGAAGATGATTCGCCCAGCTCTTTGCAGAAACGCCTGATGTCTCTGCTCCTCCGCCTGATGTTTCACCCTCCGGTATATTTGCTGCCTCCACAGCTGCCCCGGCGTCTGCTTTTTTATTTTCTGCCAAAATCATACCGGACTGATCTGATGCCTCAGCCGGATTTCCTTTTCCTATCCGGCCTGCAGCCAGAAACAGAACCAGCGCAAAGACAGCTGCCATTCCTGCATAAAGCAGATGGCGGCTTCTGCGGGCACTGCGGCGGCGTCTTGCCTGACTGTTTTTCCTGTTCTGCGTCTGACGGCTCTGCATCCGGCGCAGTTCATCCTCTCCCGGACGGCGGCCCGAAGTATAGCTCCGGCTTCCTGCAGCGGCGCTGCGTGTCTGTGTGCGGCGCTGGCCTCCTGCGGCAGCACCGGGACTCTGGACGCGGTGCTGACCTCCTGATACGCTGCCATTTCCCTGATTCCGGCTTTCCTGTCCCGAATTTGTATATGCAGTTCTTCTCATTCCTGAGCGAATGGTCATAACCTCCGGCTGGCTCTGCGCCTTTTTTACCTGTCTGTTCCCGCTTTTTTCTCCTGCAGCCCTTTTCTGGCCGGTTCCCGTTTTCCCGCCTTCTGGCTTTCTCTGACTCGTTCCCGTTTTCCCGACCGCTGTTTTTCTCTGGCCGGTTCCGCTTCCTTCTTCTGCTGTCTTCCGGGAACTGCTTCTGCCGGAAGACTGAGCTTTTTTCTGCCCTGCCTTATCCCCGGACGTCCGGGACGGCTGTTCTGTCGAAGACAATGTCGGCCAGCTTCTTTCCGCAGAAATTTTCCTGGCTGTACTTTTTTCTCTATCCATACTCATTCCTCTGAATTTCATCCATTAAAAATCATAAAAAATCTTAGTTTCGGAAGGCAAACACTATTTCTAGTGAGGCCTCCTACCAGATATAGTATAACAGCCCTGTTTTTACTGTCAATAGAAATCAGAGGAAACTCACCTGCAGACGCTTTCCTTTTGTTTCAAAAAATTTTATCGTGAATTTACCCAAATATTTTTCAAAATAATAGTTGACATTTTTGTTTTTTATGGTATCTTATAGTTATAGTTGTTGTTTCGAAAGTATATATTTGTTATTTCAAAAGTTTTAATTATTTTCAGGAGGACATCAGCCATGATTTACACTGTAACATTAAACCCGGCTCTGGATAAAACAGTCCAGATTTCTGAAATGACCATTGACCGCGTGAACCGTATTTCTTCCATGCGAACCGATCCCGGTGGAAAAGGAATCAATGTTTCCAAGGTCATTCAAAAGCTGGGAGGAAACAGCATTGCCACAGGAATTCTTGGAGGAAGCACAGGAGAAAAAATCCAGACTGCACTCCATGCCATGGACATTAAATCTGATTTTCTTTTTTCAGATGGGGAAACAAGAACCAATTTAAAAATTGTTGATCCGGTGCTCCATACTAACACGGATGTCAACGAACCGGGGCTGACTGTATCCGAAGAGCTTCTTGAAGAACTGCTCCAGAAGCTCTGCAAAAAGCTTACTGCAGAGGATATCGTAATTCTTTCCGGAAGCCTCCCCAAAGGTGCTCCCAAAGATACCTACAAAGTCTGGGGAAATGCCTGCCGGAAAGCAGGGGCCAAAGTCATACTTGATGCAGACGGCGATCTTCTTGCATCAGGTCTGGAGGCTTCTCCATATATGATTAAGCCTAACAATCATGAAATTTCCAGACTTTTCGGAAAAACCCTCGACAGCCCTCAGGAACTGTGTGATGCAGCACAAACTCTGATGAAACAGTATTCCATCGAAAAAACTGTCGTTTCCATGGGAAGCGCAGGCGCTCTCTATGTGACAAAAGACCAGACACTCTATGCGGAAGGTCTGAAGGTTCCTGTTGGAAGCACAGTTGGCGCAGGCGACAGTGTGGTCGCTGCTCTTGCCTTTGCAGAAGAAAGAGGGCTGAGCCTGGAAGAAACCGTCCGGCTTTCTACCGCTACAGGAGCTGCCAATGTCATGAGCAGCGGTACTCAGGCTGCTGAATATTCTTTGATTCAGTCCCTGATTCCTCAGGTTATTTTCCACAAACTGTAGTTTTAACAATCTGACCTGTTATCTGTTATTTCAAAAGTGTTTATATTATTGCAAATTTATATATTTTCAATTATGATTAGGAAAGGAGCTTTACTATGAAAGCAAAAGGCGTAAGACTTCACGGAGCAAATGATTTAAGACTGGAGGAGTTTGAACTTCCGGAAATTACCGATGATGAAATTCTTGTCAAGGTAGTCTCTGACAGTATCTGCATGTCCACTTATAAGTGTGCGATTCTGGGTGAAAAACATAAACGTGTCCATGATGATGTTGCTGAGCATCCGGCTGTTATGGGACACGAATTTGCCGGTGACATCGTAAAAGTAGGAAAAAATCACCAGGATACTTTTCAGCCTGGAATGAAATTCACACTGCAGCCTGCTCTGAATTACAAGGGTACCATGTGGAGTCCTGGTTATTCTTATGAATTTTTCGGCGGGGATGCAACCTACTGCATCATTCCGGCAGAAGTAATGGAACTGGGCTGCCTTCTGGAATACAAGGGACGTGCCTACTATGAAGCCTCACTTGCAGAACCCATGTCCTGCAGTATCGGCGCTTTTAATGCAGCTTATCACACTCAGATGGGTGTTTACACTCACCAGATGGGTATTAAGAAAGACGGTAAGCTGGCTATTATGGCAGGAGCCGGCCCCATGGGTCTGGGCGCACTGACCTATGCCCTCCATCGGGATATCCGCCCCTCTATGATTGTTGTCACTGATTTAAATCAGGAAAGACTTGATCGGGCCGCTTCTCTTTTCCCGCCTGCTGAGGCTGCAAAAGATGGTATCGAGCTGCACTTTGTCAACACCGGAAATTTTGAAGATCCCGTCGCTGAACTGATGCGGATTTCCGGCGGAACCGGTTATGATGATGTTCTCTGCTATGCTCCGGTTGCTTCTGTTGTCACTCAATCCAGCGACATTCTCGGACGTGACGGCTGCCTGAATTTCTTTGCAGGACCTACCGACAACAAATTCAGCGCAACCATGAACTTCTATGATGTACACTATAACTCCACCCATGTTATGGGAACTACCGGCGGAAACACAGACGACATGATCGAATCTCTGGTGCTGACTGCTGCCGGAAGAATCGACCCGGCTGTTATGGTCACCCATATCGGAGGTCTGGATTCTGTGGCTGACACGACCTTAAATCTGCCCAAGATCCCCGGAGGAAAAAAACTAATCTATACCCATTTAACTATGCCTTTAACTGCTCTTACAGATCTTCGCGCCAGAGGAGAAGCTGAACATGATTCCCGCTTGACTGCTCTTGCCGATATCGTAGATGCCCACAACGGACTGTGGTGTCCGGAGGCAGAGGAGTACTTGCTGGCTCACTTTATTGAAAATTAATTTGTGATGAGATATCCTGTCTGCGGGATTCTCACCGCAGACAGGAGGTACATATGGACGCAATGGAAACTCGCAGAAATGCGATTGTAGAACTGATTAATGAAAAAGGCACTGTCAGCTTTTCACAGCTGAAAAAATCATTCCCACATGTTTCAGAAATGACACTCCGCACAGATTTAAAGCTTTTGGATGAAGCCAACAGAATTGTCCGCGTTCACGGCGGAGCCAAATCTGTACAGATTCTTATTGGCACAGATGATTTTCTTAACCGGAAATCTGTCCGCAACATTCCCCAGAAACAGGAAATTGCTGAAAAGGCACTCTCTCTTCTGCGCCGGGACACTACCGTTTTCCTGGACTCCGGAAGTACAACAACCATGTTTGCCAGCCGTTTTCCGGATCAGTCCAATCTGATTTACACAACCGGACTTACCTGCGCAACAGAACTTTCCAGCCTTTCCAATCCCACCGTTATGCTTCCCGGCGGAAAGCTTAACCGCTACAGCCAAAGTGTTTTTGGTTTTTCTGCCATCAAGGAACTGGAACGGGTGAATTTCGATCAGGCTTTTCTGGGAATTACCGGCTTTCATCCTTCTGCCGGCTTCAGCTGCGGAATCAGTGATGAAGCCATTTTAAAGCAGACTGCAATCCGTCAGTCAGAACAGGTAATTGCACTGATGGATTCTTCCAAAGTCGGAGTGAAATGCAGCTTCAATATCTGTACTCTTTCTGAGATTGACATTGTGGTTTCTGACGGAGAACTTCCCGAAGAATTTCTCGCGGAATGCAGACGTTTTGGGGTACGCGTTATTTAGTATTCCTGTGCTCAATCATCGATCATCCATTCCCCATTGCTGAACCAACACTGAGGAGGGACTATCGTGAAAAACACTATACAACGTATGGGTAAATTTTTGTCTGCCATGGTCATGCCGAATATCGGTGCACTGATTGCTTTTGGTTTTTTTGCAGCGCTGTTTATTGACTCCGGCTGGTTTCCCCACAAAGGCTTAAGCGCCCTAGTAGGCCCTATGCTGACTTATCTGATTCCGCTCCTGATTGCTTCCACCGGAGGACGCATGATCGGCGGTGACCGGGGACGTGTTGTGGGCGCTATTGCCATGGTAGGTGCAATTTTAAGCAATACCAGCATTACCATGCTCATGGCTGCCATGATCATGGGACCACTGGCCGGCTTCTGCATCAAAAAATTTGACAAAGCGGCAGAGGGGCATATTCCTGCAGGCTTTGAAATGCTGATAAATAACTTTTCCGCAGGTCTGATCGGAATGCTTCTTGCCATTCTGGGCTATTTTATCATCGGTCCGGTGATGTCCGCTATTCTGACCCTGCTTTCTTCCGGAGTAAATATCCTGATTCAAAACAGTTTACTTCCTCTGGTTTCCGTATTTATTGAACCGGCAAAGGTTTTATTCCTGAATAATGCAATCAATCATGGTATTTTTACTCCTTTAGCTACTGCACAGGCTGCTGAAGCAGGAAAATCCATCATGTATCTGCTGGAGCCAAATCCCGGTCCCGGTCTTGGAATTCTTCTTGCCTATATGTTTTTCTGCAAAGACAAAGCAACCAGAGATTCTACCGCAGGCGCTGTAATCATTCATCTGCTGGGCGGCATTCATGAAATCTATTTTCCGTATATTCTCATGAATCCTCTGGTAATTCTTGCACCAATTGCAGGAAATATGGCTGCCATTTTCTGGTACAGCGTAACCGGCTGCGGACTGGTAGGACCCGCTTCTCCCGGCTCTCTTATTGCCTATATGATGATGTCTCCGGAGACAGATATGCTGAAAATTTTTATTGGAGTCCTCCTTTCTGCAGGAATCTCCTTCATCATCGCTTCTCCGATTGTAAAAATGTCTTCCGGAAAAAGCCTTGAGGATGCGCAAAACGAAGTAGCCTCTATGAAGGCTGAGGCAAAAGGCCAGACTGCAGCTTCCGAAACCATTGAGAATGCAGATAACATCAAAAAAATCATTTTTGCCTGTGATGCCGGAATGGGTTCCTCCGCTATGGGAGCCACCAAATTCCGCAACCGGATCAAAGCAAGCCGGCCGGATATCACCGTAACCAATACCTCTGTAGATAACATTCCTGCCGACTGTGACATTGCAGTTGTACAGGCTGTCCTGGCAGAGCGTGCAAAAAAATCTGCTCCCCAGGCCCGGCTGATTACCATCGGTAATTTCCTGGCAGATCCGGCTCTTGATACACTTTATACGCAGCTTACCGCCGGAAATGCCCCGTCATCTCTTCCGGATGAAAAAGCCGCTTCAGCTTCCCCGGAGCTTTCATCAAAAAACCAGGTTATTTGTGCGGAAGGAATTCATCTGGGACTGACTCCTGTTACAAAAGAAGAAGCAATTGAGGCCGCAGGAAATCTTCTGGAAGAACTGGGTTATGTAGACGGAACCTATGTAACAGCCATGCAGGAACGGGAAAAACTGGTTTCCACCTACATTGGCATGGGTGTTGCCATTCCTCACGGAACCACACAGGCAAAAGGAACCGTGAAAAAAACCGGAATTGTATTCCTTCAATACCCTGAGGGAGTTGACTTCGGAATAGAAAAAGCTCAGCTGGTATTCGGAATCGCAGGAATCGGAGATGAACATCTGGAGCTTCTCAGCAGACTCTGCACTCTTCTGGAGGATCCGGACAGACTGGAAACCTTAAAAACCACAGATGATGTCCAGTGGGTTCTGGAGCAGCTGTCTTAATATACAGCGAAAACCATGCAATGCAAACAGATGATTCAATGAGGGGAATATCTGATTGATAGATAAACAAAAAGCCCGGCGTCGAAAAAGCGGGAGCCGGTTAAGGAAACTTTTTTAGTTTTGTGATAAGCAGCGTAATGTACGAGGGTATGTTACGCTGCTTTTCCTTTCAGTTCGAGTTGCGCCACAAGCTGTGTTGCACCAACTTCCCCGATAAAGGTATAGTAGATGTCAATTTTCTGCTGGCGGTGGCCGCTGCTCTTGTCACCCTCATAAAGAGGAAATCTGATAAGGATCGTATCCTCATTTACCTTGGTTTTTGTTTTAGCCCCGCAGATTGGACAATGCACCCAATGGGAGCTTTGTTGTTCCTGCTCTTTCATGGACAACACCGCCTATTCATAGGAATGCTTTCGATATGTTTTTTTGCTGCTATCCCAATTTTTTAGACATCAGGGCGGTCTCATATCCGCCTGTAGTAAGCAAGAGAAGCCCCTGAATTGCCGTTCTTTTCAAAAGAGAAGTATAATTCCAGCGTATCAGGATCGGTAATGGCAACGAAATACGAGACCCCTTCCTCCTCACATAGTAGCTGAACAGACCAGGCCTCGTTGGGACAGCCGTAGTACAACAGTTCATCCAAGAATTTGACCTCCATATTCCGCTCATGCGCCTCGTTTCCATTTTCATCCATTCTGTCAAAATCCGCAGTGAGATCCGTGGTTGGAATATTGCTGTCGTAGATGCGGGTAAAGCACAGCGTCGAGACAATGCCCTCATCCGCCGCACTGTACCGCCACCCCTCGACTTCTCCCTCGACCATCTGCCAGCTGCCCTCCAGATCGGACATGGCAAATTCCGCGCCCGGAATGGAAGGCTCACTACCCAACTCCAGCCATTCATCGTTGATCTGGTCATAGGTATAGATTGTGTCGCAGCTGACAGCGTAGTAAATTTCCTGCACAAAATGAGTTTCATGGTCAGTACCCAGGGAGATGATCCGGCAGTTCTGCCCGTTGACAGTCTCCTGAAGCCCTGTGTCCAGCATAACCATGCCAAGTTCGAGGTAATACCGGACAATCTCGGTTTCCCGCAGACGCTCAAATGCCTGCTCGGAGGCCGGATACTCCGCGCCCGAACCACTAACGGAAACTGCGGCAGCTTCCTTGTCAGATGGAGGAATCATATCTGGCTTACCATCCGGAACCGCACTGCTTTCGGAACTGTCTCGGTTCATATCACCCGTCTCCGTCTTGGATATTTCCGGCAGCTTCCCGCCGCTTCCGGCTGTTGGAAGCGGCTGTGCGGCATTATTTGCATCTTTGCAGGCAGTCAGGCTAAAAATCAGGAGAAGCGCCAGCAGGATGCCTATCCAGCATTGTTTCATATTCTCACCCCCAAGGATCGCATTCCGCGAGGGACCGTATCCCGCTGAGGATGCTGGAATACTCCCAGAGATACCACAGGCTGCCCTTTTGCCGGAGCTTGACCGGCCTGGGAGAATCCGCCCCCGCTGTTTTCAGGAATACCCGGATATACCCGGCTTCTATGTCCTGGGGACGTAGATCCGGAAGCACATTCAGTACATAGGGCTGTGCCGGGGTATAGTTGTTTTTAGGTGCCGCTCCCTCAAAGTAGGCCAGGGGCAGATAAGGCTTATCCCGCAGGCGGTCCCGGAGAAACTGGCTGTCGTAGGGAGTCATGGGTCTGGGACCCCGCAGCATATTCATTGCCTCCACCCCGGCATCCCTGTCCTTTATGTATAGCTGTAATGCACACAGGAACATGGCGCAGGTGTTTTCCGGCTTGGAAAGATCCATCTGCGGACACGTTTGGAATTCCTGCAAAGTAGCGGGGATCATGTTTAATGTGACTGGCATTTTTCTGTCTCCTTTCTTTCAAAAACGGCTAATAGGCGTTTGCGAAACGCCGAAACCCGCATAAATACGGGATTCTTTTTGTCACAA
>OHQR01001262.1_pt1 | contig 13630 bp, 14 predicted proteins | sample 1578191 | NCBI WGS metagenome assembly OHQR01 (sample SAMEA3879577, study PRJEB24766) | human gut metagenome | biome: human-associated habitat; feature: feces | place: USA | collected 1985/1987 | reverse complement strand
TATTTCTTAAAGATGTTTTTAACCCTGATCCGGAAGTTACATTGTTTAATCAATTGAAACTTAACCAGATTAGAATGAATAGTGCAAATTGTGCAGATTTTCGCAAACTTTTAATAAATAAAAATGTAGATTTGCTGATTGTTGGCACTTGGCGCGAGCGAATTAGAAAAGAAACTTTTATAATCCCAAAGATTGCAACCGTAAATGCTCACCCGTCGCTTTTACCTAAATATCGAGGCCCAAATCCTTATATTCAGACGATTTTGCATGGCGAAAAATATTCGGGGGTAACCCTTCATCTTGTTGATGAGCATTATGACAGCGGGTCCATTTTGGCTCAGGAAAAAGTCGAAATTCTTGAATCCGATACATCTAAGGAACTAAGAGAGAAATCTGTGCGGACTGCAAGAAAGCTTATTTCGGAATTTATTATGGACTTGAATGATAAAATGATAACTCCTATCAAGCAGTCAGAGAAGAACGCTTCTTATTATCCTAATATTTCAGGTGATGAAAAAATGCTGGATTTTAAATTCCAAACTGCACAAGATGTTTCAAGAACCGTTCGCGCTCTTCATCCGTTTTTGCCTTGTTATATAACTCATAATGATAAATTTTTTGTTGTTGATCCTTATTCTGTTCTTATTCTAAATGATAATGTCGAAGGAGCAAAGGCAGGAGATATTATTGCAAAAAACTCTCAATCACGCTCTTTGACTATTGTTTGTAAAGATAATATTGCGATTCGGTTTTCTAACTTAAAATTATATAAGACTAAAATAATGACAGAAAAATATATTGAAAACAGTGTAAAAACTATTTTTTAGCAACCGTATTTCTATCAAGCATAACCATTAAAATTGATATATCCGCAGGTTTAACCCCTCCGATTCTTGCAGCTTGAGCAAGTGTTTTAGGTTTTATTTTAGCAAGTTTTTCTTTTGTTTCTGAAGAAATATGCTCAATGTTTGAATAATCGATATTCTCAGGAATTTTAAATTTTTCAAGTTTTCCTGCCTGATCAACTTGCTCTTCCTGTCTTTTTATGTATCCGTCATATTTTACAATGACTTCAATCTGTTCATAAACATCTTTTGGAATATTTAATTCTTTTGTTGTTTGGTCAATTTCTTGAATCATTTTGTAACTTACATTCGGGCGTTTGAGAAGTTCTGATGCTCTTATGCCACGGTCAATGTGTTCTCCGTATTTTGCAAGGATTTCATTAACTGATTCATTGGCACTTATTTTAAGCCCCTCAAGTCTTTCTTTTTCATCTTTAATCATTTGCTGTTTTTTATTAAATCTTGCAAATTGTTCATCATCAATCAGCCCGATTTTGTGCCCGATAGCAGTTAATCTCTCATCTGCGTTATCTTGTCTTAGTAACAGACGGTATTCAGAGCGAGAGGTAAGCATTCTATACGGGTCTTGAATATCTTTTGTTACTAAATCATCAATCAGGGTTCCTGTGTATGAAGAACTTCTTGATAGTTCAAGCATTTCTGTGCCGTTAAGGTAATTATAGGCATTTATTCCGGCGATTAAACCCTGCGCTGCAGCCTCTTCGTAACCGCTTGTTCCGTTGATTTGTCCGCCGAAAAACAACCCTTTAATTTTTTTAGACATTAAAGAATGTGTTGTCTGAACAGCTGGAACATAGTCATATTCAACAGCATAAGCCGGTTTTATAATATGAGCTCTTTCAAGTCCCGGTAAGCTTCTTAGCATTTTTACCTGAACATCAGCGGGTAGGCTTGTTGAAAATCCTTGAATATATGTTTCATAAGTTCCTAAACCTTCCGGTTCAATAAAAATATGATGAGAAGGGTTTGATGCAAATCTTACTATCTTATCCTCGATTGACGGGCAGTATCTTGGTCCTACACCGTGAATAAGACCTTGAAACATCGGTGATTTATCAAGGTTTGCTTTTATTATTTCGTGAGTTTCTTCTGTAGTTCTTGTTAAATAGCAAGGGTAAGTCTTTCTAATCGGGCGGTTTGGCTTAAATGAAAAGAAGCTGAGTTCTTCATCACCCGGTTGAATTGTCATTTTTGAATAGTCAATCGTTCTTTTATCAACTCTTGCAGGGGTTCCTGTTTTTAGTTTTTTTGTTTCAATACCTAGCTTGTTAAGAGAATCGGATAAACCAATCGCGGCTTTTTCACCAAGTCTGCCTGCACTGTATGAGCGCAATCCTATAAAAATTTTGCCTTCTAAAGATGTTCCGGTTGTTAAAATAACAGCATTAGCACTATATTCAATCCCGAATTCATCAATTGCACCGGTGATTTTATCCCCTTCAACTTTTAATTCTGTTATACAGCATTGCTTGAGGTAAATGTTTTCATTACTTTCTATCAAATTGCGCATATAACGTGTATATTCAGCCTTATCTGATTGAGCGCGCAGTGCCCTTACTGCAGGTCCTTTGGAAGAATTTAAAACCTTTAGCTGCAAGTAAGTTGCATCAGTAACCTCTCCCATCACACCGCCTAATGCGTCGATTTCTCTAACCAGAGTTGATTTTGCAGGGCCGCCAACTGCCGGGTTACAAGGCTGTAGCGCAATATTATCTATATTAAGTGTACATAGTAACACTTTCATTCCAAGTTTAGCGCAAGCCAAAACTGCTTCGCAACCTGCATGTCCAGCACCTACAACGATTATGTCGAATTTGTTATTTAAGTAATCCATAATATTATTATAAAGCAAACAATTTCTACAGCTTTATTTTTTGTGAATAATGTTACTTTTTGCTAAATTTTAAGCATAACAAACTAAACGTTTAACTATTAAACGTACTTTCCACACTAAAAACAAACCAAACTCTCTTAATTGTTAAAAACGGAATTCAAAATTTTTCTATCCGTCTATCGCTCTTTAACTTTCTGTTGGTGACAATGCACCATGTCCGGCGAGGATTAGCCTTCAGCAGTTAATTCTTCCCAGATGCTAGGAACAACAATCAATGCTGTGTACACGATAAATCCAAATAGAATTAGATTAATAGCCATGATAACCTCCTTTGGTTATATATGTATTAATCCCATTTTTTGAGTTAAAATAACAATATATAGTATAAATAGTTGAAATCTTTACAAAAGTTAATATAAAATATTGATATGAAAAGCTTTACTCAAAAGGACATAAAAACTTTATTTTCGGGACTTTGCTGCTCGCATTGTAAGAATGAATTTTCAAAAGATTCCATAAAAATTTTGGAAAGGGATTGCGATATTTTGCGTTGTAGTTTATCATGTGCCAAATGCGGAAAAGATTTTGGTGACGTTATATTTAATTTTAATCGTAAAGCTTCGGTTCATAGTCCGCTCGAAATTGTTGAAGGTCCTCCGCCTATTGATTATGATGATGTAATTGATGCCCATAGATTTATTCGTAAAAATTTATAATTGATATATTTAATAAAAAAGGACATCTTTATGATGTCCTTTTTGTTGTTTCAAAATTAATTTTATAACTATTGCTTTGGAGCAACTGTGCTTTTGATGTGCAGTTCTCTTAATTGCTGTAATGAAGCAATACCCGGCGCATCACTCATCAAGTCTTTAGCTCCTGCGTTTTTAGGGAACGCGATAACGTCACGGATTGAATCGGTTCTTGCTAATAGCGCTACAAGCCTGTCTAAACCGATAGCTAAACCGGCGTGAGGTGGTGTTCCGTATTGAAGAGCATTCACCATGAATCCGAATTTTTCCTGAGCTTCTTCTTCGGTTAAACCTAACGCTTTGAAGATTGCGGATTGAACTTCTGAAGAGTGGATTCTAACTGATCCGCCGCCTAATTCTGTTCCGTTATAAACAATATCGTAAGCGATAGATTTAACGTTACCCAAATCTCCTGATTTTAGTTTGTCTAAATCTTCAATACAAGGTGAAGTGAACGGGTGGTGCATTGCCATAAATCTGCCTTCTTCGTCAGACCATTCAAACATAGGGAAATCTACAACCCATAACAGATTGTGTTTAGATTCATCAATCAGATTTAGAGATTTACCAAAGTGTAATCTTAATCTGCCCATAATATCATAAACCAGTTTTGGTTTGTCTGCTACAAAGAATATGATATCGCCAGGTTGGGCACCTGCTCTATCTTGAATAGCTTTTGCTTGCTCTTCTGTAACGAATTTCAATACAGGAGATTTTGCAGTGCCGTCTTCATTGTAGATAATGTTAGCCAAAGCTTTAGCCCCGAATGATACAGCAATTTTTGTAATATCATCTATTTCTTTTCTTGAATATTTAGCTCCGCCCGGAATTCTGATACCGCGAACAATACCACCGTTTTCTAATGTGTTTTTAACGATTTGGAATTCTGATTGAAGAATGATATCGCCGATGTCAAATAATTCCAGACCAAATCTTGTATCAGGTTTATCAGAACCAAATCTGTCCATAGCTTCTTGCCAAGGCATTTGAATAAACGGAGGTTTAACTTCAACACCTGCAGCTTTGAAAGCATCAACGATAAGACCTTCGACAACTCTGATTACGTCTTGTTGTTCAACAAAAGACATTTCTAAGTCAACTTGAGTAAATTCAGGTTGTCTGTCTGCTCTTAAATCTTCATCTCTAAAGCATTTAGCAATTTGGTAATATCTTTCAATGCCGCCTACCATCAGTAATTGTTTGAAAATTTGAGGAGATTGCGGTAATGCGTAGAATTTACCTTCTTGAACACGAGATGGTACAAGATAATCTCTGGCACCTTCCGGAGTTGTTTTGATAAGTATTGGAGTTTCAACTTCCAAAAAGTCTAGGTTGTTCAAATAATTTCTGATAGCTTGAACGATATCATGACGCATAATCAGTTTTGATAACATTGGTTCACGTCTTAAATCAAGGTATCTGTATTTTAATCTGATATCTTCTGAAACATTGTCATCATCAAGAACAAAAGGTAAAACTTTTGAAGCTGATAATACTTCTATAGTTTCCGGATACATTTCAACCTGGCCTGTAGGGTATTTTTCATTATAAGTTTCCTCAGGTCTTTTTGAAACTTTTCCGCTTACTTTAATAACATATTCAGATCTTACATGTTCTAAAACTTTATGTATTTGCGGGTTAATTTGAGGGTTTGCGACAATTTGAAAATATCCGCTTCTATCTCTCAATTCAACAAATAAAATTCCCCCTAAGTCACGAATACAAGAAACCCAGCCTGACAACGTAATTTGTTCATTTATGTTTGCCAAGGTTAGTTTTCCACATTCGTGGTCTTTAAACTTTGTTTTAATCATCTCTTATTCCTTTTTCGTCTATTTATATCGCAACTATTATTTTAACAAAAACACAAAAAAAAGACTACAATATGTAACATTTGTAATCTTTTTTCTCAGTTTTTTTATTACGCTTCTTTTATAATCTGGCAGGAATGTACTACATCAAGGTTAATGTTGTAGCATTTAATATGTTCCGGCTGATATTCGACGTTTTCCCTGTTTGCAACAATAACGTCATAAAGCTGTATGAATTTATTTCCGCAATTTAATGTGTAGAACAGAAGATTTTCGTTTGTCGGGTTTTTAACCACAGATGGTATTGGGAGGTATAATCTGCCTGTTATAAGGTATTCTTCTGTCGTAACAAGTATTTTAATATGTTCTTTGCCTGTTTGAAATTCTAATGAATTATCTTCTTTTTTCATGTTTTTATCCTCTTTTCTGTGACAATAATAGCATATTTTTCGCTAATGGACAATAGTTTTATTTTTTAGTAAGCTCGTAATATGATTACATTTGATGTTTTAACATTAAAAGCTTTTTATGATGAACAATCAGGCTTTTTGTCAGGGGCAAGGATTAATAAAATTCAGCAGCCTACAAGAAGAGAATTTGTTTTTACTTTACGCAAAAACAGTGAATCAAGGCAATTATACATTAATATAAATCCGGAGTTTTATCATATTAGTTTTATGAGCAGGGAAAATGCAGCAAAGCGTATTATTGAAATTCCGCAAAAGCCTCCGATGTTTTGTATGCTGCTTCGCAAATATCTGGAAAATTCTCGTATTGCAAAAGTTAATCAGCCGAAAAATGAGCGGATTTTGGAGTTTTATATCGAAACCTATAACGAAGTCGGGGAAATGATTTATCTTTGTTTGGCATGTGAATTTATGGGTAAACATTCCAATATGATTTTGTATAATTATGACACTAATATAATAATTGGCTGTGCGCATAATGTCGGGGCTGAAAAAAGCAGGGAGCGCGAGATATACGGCGGTCTGCCCTATGTGTATCCGCCAAAGCAAAATCAAACTAATAAAACCTGGGCAAGCCTTGTTAAAGAACAGGGTAATGTTGTTTGCGTAAATGACTTAATTGATGATTATTATTCCGGTTATATTGCAGAAGTAAAGTTTAAGAATTTAAAAACTACCTATAAAAGCCTTATAGAACAGAAATTGAAAAAGGTTAATAAGTCTTTAAAACAGATGGAATATAAAGTTTTGTCAGATTCAGACAGTGATAAATACAGGCTTTATGGAGATTTGATAATGGCAAATCTTTATAATTTGAATGATTTTAGTAAAGAGATTTCTGTATATGATTACGAAAATGATAAACAAATTACTATAAGACTTGATGAAACAAAATCTTTGAAAGATAATGCCAATCGTTTTTATAAACTTTATAACAAAGCAAAAACTGCAAAAGGTAAATTAGAGGCTTTAATAGAAGAATCAAACGTAAAAAAATCGTATTTAGAAGACATTTTATACTCAATCAATGCTTCTGATACAATTGATGAGCTTTTTGAAATATCTTCCGAGGTTCTGGAAACTAAATCTGAGAGTAAGAAGTCTAAAAAAGTTTTTGAGATTTTAACCTTAACAACAGAAAATGATACAAGAATTTATATTGGTAAAAACAACAAACAAAATGATTATATAATCTCAAAACTTGCATCTGAAGACGATTTGTGGTTCCACGTTCATAACTGTGCAGGTTCTCATGTTTTGTTAAAAACGAATAATCTGACAGATGAATTGATTATGAAATGTGCAAAATTAGCAAAAGAGTATTCCAGTGTTAAAAACTCTTCAAAAATCGGGGTTATTTATACAAAACGAAAATATCTACGCAAGCCGCCGGGCGCTGCGTTGGGGTATGTAACATACCGTAATGAAAAAGAAATTGTGGTATAACCTTACATAATAATTATTATGGGAGCATAAATTCCTCCATATTAAATTATTGTAGACCGCTTTCTTTGACCGCAAAGAAAGCGGTCAGAAAGAAACTCTTGACCAGCACTCCGTTCGCTAATAAAATATGATGTTCAACCCCAAATGAGCAAACTCACTACCGTTCAAACATGCTCATTTTTGTAGTTGTTTCACATTTATTTTATTGCTCACTACGTGGAGGTCAAACAATTTAATGTCTAAATTGAGGAGTCCTTACGAGTGAAGTACCGGACTCTGGTTTAGAGGCACTTTTGACATCAAAAGTGCCCCTGTCTGGAAGACCCGTCGGAGACAAGAAAAATAAATTTTAAAATAATTCGTTTTTATAATAATTATTATGAATTTGGAACTCCTTTACGGGTAAATATTTGTAAATCCTACTTGATTTTCTATATTTATGGTATAAAATCTTGTTAGTCGAATGTAAATAAATATTCAAGTTTGGAATCTTGAAGGAAAGAGGTAACCATGAAAAGCGGAATTCATCCGGATTATAAGAAAACAACAATCAAATGTGTTTGTGGAAACGAAATTGAAACCGGTTCTGTAGTAGAAGGTCTTACAGTTGAAATTTGTAACAACTGCCACCCATTCTATACAGGTCAACAAAAAATCTTAGACTCAGAAGGTAGAGTTGAAAGATTCAACAAAAGATACGGTAAGAAAAACTAGTTTTTTAGTTGAAATATTTAAAAAGAGAACGGATTTAACTTCCGTTCTTTTTTTATTAATTCCGATACACATTTGCCATGTTTTTTAGTCATGCTATATTCTAATAAAAGGGATAAGAGGAGAATTGGTATGGAAGGTAATAATAAACCGGTTGTAAATTTGATATCAAAACCGGAAAATATGTTGAAAACTATTTATACAGCATGCAGAACATGCTATAGTGCGGATTATCCGATAAATATTTATGAAAGCACTGATGATCAAGAAAAAATGCTTAAACTTATTAAAAGGGTTGTCGGCTCAGGTCATTATTCTACAATAGAACATATTCAGGTAAGTTTTGCTATTTCAAATGTATCAAGAGCTTGTACTCACCAGCTTGTCAGACACCGTCACATGTCTTTTTCTCAAAAATCACAACGTTATGTTAAGGAAAAAGGTCAGTTTGATTATATTATTCCGCCGACGATTGAAAAAGATCCTGTGTTAAAAGAAAAATTTATCAATTTTATGGGACAAATATCAGAGCAGTACCAAGAGTTTGTTGAGGCCGGAATCCCCGCTGAAGATGCTCGTTTTGTGATGCCTAATGCTGCGGCAAGTTCAATGGTTGCAAGTTTAAATTTAAGAGAGTTGATTCACCTTGCTAATTTGAGGCTTTGTACCCGTGCGCAATATGAAATCAGATGTCTTGTTAAAGGTATGTGTGATGCGTTAGTTGCAGAAGAGCTTTGGTTAAAAGATTATCTTGTACCAAAATGTGAACGGCTTGGTTTTTGTGATGAAGACAAGTCTTGCGGACGTAAAATCACTCGAGATGAGCTTTTTGGAAAGGTTTAGTTAATATGAAAGCACTGATACAAAGAGTAAAACGAGCTTCTGTTACGATAGACGGTGAAGTTTATTCTAAAATCGGTCATGGTCTGCTGATCTTTCTTGGGGTCGAGAAAGGAGACGAGAGATCCAATGCTGAAAATTTGGCAGAAAAACTTGTAAAACTTCGGGTTTTTGAAGATGAAAATGAAAAAATGAATTATTCAATACTTGATGTTTCAGGTGAAATGCTGATAGTATCACAATTTACACTGTGTGGTGATTGTAAAAAAGGTACACGTCCTAGTTTTGACAAATCTGCGCCGCCTGATATTGCAAATGAACTTTATGAATACTTTGTAACACAGATTAAAACTTTAAATGTGCCATCTCAAACCGGTAAATTTGCGGCTATGATGGATGTTGAGTTGATTAATGACGGACCTGTTACTTTTATGGTTGAAAAGTAATTTGACTTACCACTTGCGGATATTTTCTTTTTATGTTAAAATAGTACTGTAAGTTATATTTTTTATTTGAAATCGATTTATATTGTGAGGATGTTACCTTAAATTTATTTTTATTATGAGTTATTTTTTATTAATTAAGAGGCTTTTATTATGTATGTAAACAAGTGCATTAAGTGCGGTCGTGAGTTTGAAACAAAAAACCCTAAAAGAGTTATTTGCCCGGATTGTTTATACCCGGATAAAAAGATGATGGTTGGAGGAAATGACGCCCCAGAATCCGGCGCAGCTCAAGACGCTCAATCTACAGAATCTGCCGCAATGCAGAGAAATAATTATTCGTCAGAAAATAAACAGCAATTCTATAGCAGTTATTCAAGCGGCGGAGAAGAAAATCCAAGACCTTACAACAGGCCGCAGCGTCCGTACAATAATCAGGGCGGTTACAACCGCGATAACAGACAAGGCGGATATAACAGAGATAATCGCCAGGGCGGTTACAATAATAATCGTTATAATAACCAAGGCGGTTATCGTGATAACAGACAAGGCGGGTTCCAGCAAAGAAGACCGCAAAATAACAGATTTAATAATAGGAGACCAAATAACAGAAATAATGCTCCAAAACAATTATTGGTCAGCAGAGAACAGCTTGAACAAATTGAATTGTTGTATAAGTTGATGTTACCTCTTCCAAATCCGGATGCACATGAAGTTATTGGTGAAAAAATCGGTTTGGAACCAAGAAAAGTATTTTTTGGCATAAATCTTATAAGACAAAAAATGATGTTGCCGAAATTACCGTTCCCTAAACGTAAATTGGCTATCACACCGGATCAATTAAATGCGATAAAAATGCTTTATGAACCATTATTGCCGCTTCCGCCAATCGGGTGTCACAAAATCATTGCATCTCAATTAAAGATGGATGAATGGAGAGTCCACGTCGGTATTGGTTTAGTTCGTGCTCAAATGGGTATGGAACGTTGGAATCAAGAACGTGAAGATGCTCCGGAAGAATTCAAAAAACAAAAGGCTGAAGAAGTTAAAAAAGCTAAGTCAACAAAAAAAGCAGATAAAAAAGATGAAGCTCCTGTAGAAGCAGCAGCTGAAGAATCAGTTGAAGAAGCTCCTAAGAAAAAAAGAGGCAGAAAACCTAAAACTGAGGAAGCTCCTGCTGAAGAATAGTTATGGTTAAATACGTTTCGGTCGGTAAAATTGTTAATTTTCATGGAATTAAGGGCGAAGCAAAAGTTGGTTATTCCAAAAATCAACAGGATTTTGTGTTATCGCTTGATACGGTTTTTCTGAAAAATAATAATGAATATCTGCCATTGCATATTGAATCAATCAAGCCGCATAAAAATCTTTTAATTGTTAAATTTGAGGGTATTGATTCTATAAATGATTTAATCCCATATAAAGGGCAGCTTTTGTTTGTTGAGGATACAATAATACGTGAAAGTCTTGAAGAAGATGAATTCTTGATTGATGAACTTGTCGGACTGGAAGTTTTTGATAATGCCAATGGGAAAAAACTTGGGTTTGTAATCGGTGTTTCCAATAATGGGGCAAGTGATTTAATTTCTGTTAAAACAAATTCAAAGAAGATTTCATTAATTCCTTTTGTCAAAGCTATAGTACCTGTTGTTGATATCCGGAATAAAAAAATCATGATAAACAATCTTGAAGGGTTATTGGAATGAGATTTGATGTATTAACTTTATTTCCGGAATTTATCTGTTCATATTGTGATTTCAGCATAATGAAACGGGCAAAAGAGGGTGAAGTTTTTACGTTGAATGCTGTTAATCCACGAGATTTTACTTTGGATAAGCATAAAAAAGTTGATGATACTCCGTACGGCGGTGGGGCTGGAATGGTTTTGATGCCGCAGCCATATATTGATGCTTATAAAAGTGTTGAGAAGCTGGAAAATTCAATAACCGTAATGCTTTCCCCACAAGGTGAACCGCTTTGTGAAGATTTGGTTTTGGATTTGGCAAAGTATGACCAGATTGTAATGCTTTGCGGTCATTATGAAGGGTTTGATGAGCGTATTCGCGAAATTATCAAGCCAAAAGAAATTTCAATTGGGGATTTTGTTTTAACAGGCGGAGAGTTACCTGCATTGTGCCTTATTGATACAGTGAGCAGGAAGCTTAATGGAACATTAGGGAAGATTGAATCTGCCGAAGATGACAGTTTTTCAAACGGGCTTTTGGAATATCCGCAATACACCAGACCAAGAGAGTTTGAAGGGTATAAAGTTCCTGAAGTTTTGTTAAACGGTAATCATAAAGATATTAATGAATTTCGTTATAATATGCAGTTAGAGCGTACAAAATTACGCCGTCCGGATTTATACGAAAAATATATAAATAACCTGGAACAATAATTACTGATTCAATGGACCTCCCGGGGTTCCGATACCAAAGAAGTTTTTCACAAGTTTAAATGCTCCATAGACTCCCAAACCGCCGGCGCAGATTTTAGACGGCAGTCCTTTGGTTAATAGTGCTCCCAGCCCTAAGGCGAATGGTACAACGTGAGATACAAGCATTGATGAAAAGCCTTTAACATAACCTATTCCAAGGTTAAAAAATCTTCTCCAGCCCTGATCCAGTTCCATGTTGTAAGCTGTATTTTTTACCCCATCTGTTAACTTGCTCATACTGTTTGAATACATTGAGTTATTAAGATAATGAGCGGTGCCTAAGGCATCTCTTTCGCTTGCATAAAGGTCAGCTTGAAGTTTTCCGATATAATGTGCATCATATCCGACCATTCCTAAAGCTGCAACACCGACTCCTTTTCGTAAAATATTACCGGTGTTTCCTTTCAAAGCTTTTGTTATTCGACTTACAATTTTCATAATTATGCCTTTTTACTTTCTTTAGGTTGTTCTTTTTTCGGGGTATCTTTCACTTCAAATTCTTTTTCAACTTGTTTGCCGGACATTTTTAGCAGAATATTACTTGCATCTATTGCATCTTGTCCGTAACCGTTGTTTGATTGCTGCATATTTTTCAGTACGTTAACGGTATAATCATCTCCGGTAACTATTCTACCATCAAGAGCTGAAAGTGCTAACAACCTGATTTCTTCTGACGGGTCTTGCAGCATTTTATTCACTAATGCTGTTAATGCTTTATCGTCATGTCTGGAGTCATCTTCCTCAAGACGAGCGTAAACTTCTTTTGCAGCATTAAGTCTTACATTTTTATCCTGACTGTTCAAATAATTTTCAAGGTTTCTAATGTAATCATCTGTTAATTCTACAATTTTACGTTTTTCGGTTTTCTTTTTGTTATCTGCGTTGTTTGCGGAATTAGCATCAGCTGCTGTTGTATTTGTATTATTAGTTGTATAAGTATTATTGTTATTGTTGTTGCCGATTGTACCTGAATTTGTTCCGTTATTTACATTATTGCCGGAATTCCCGTTAGGATGAAGCTTTCCATCGCCTCCAACGCTTCCTGTGTAATAATTTGAAGGATAGCATGGCGCGTTTACATTATATGTTGGCGGTTGTGAGCCCGGAGTTGAGACTGACGGGTTAAATATTTGAATATTAACACCTGAAGCTACTGCAGGGATTTGACAATTCTGGGCGGGTTGATATTGTGGATAAATAGTGTTTTGCGGCGGTAAATATCCTTGAGGATACTGTGCTTGAGTCTGTGGCTGTTGCACTGTTGGCTCAGGTAAATTTTGAGCAGGCAAAGCCGTAGCTTGATTAGCCGGAGTTGTTGTTACCGGATTTGTCGCACCGTTATACTGCACTTGAGGATTTTTTTGTTGAATATTCTGTCCCGTTACTTGCATAATACGTATTTTTCCCTAAATTCTACCTATTATATTAAAGTATTTGGGAGTGAATAATTTGCGTATTTTGTAAAGTTTTATTAATAGTAGTTTTAGTATTATTGGCTTAGCATAGTAAGTTTATCTAATTTTACTTTGTAAAAATCTACGTTGACATTAAGATTTCTGCCGATAGCTAAAAGAAGGTTGATAAATTTTATTTCTTTTTCTTTCGGTGCTTCTTGGTTATTTTCTATAATATCGCCTATTCTATGGTAGATTTTGTTATAGTAAATATTTTGGGCTTCTGTGATATCAATTTGAAGTTCAAGTTTTCCAATAATATCAAACAATTCAACAATAGCATCAGCTTGCTGAATTTCAAAACTTTTGGTTAATCTGTTCAGATTTGTGATGATTTTTTTTGCAAAACTGTTATTTGAAGGAGTTTTGTCAATTTCAATATTCATTTTTCTGGCTTCAAAATTTATATCCATAATTTCCTGAATTACCGGTCTATCTACAAACCCGTCAGAATGTGCTAAAAGGTCGTTATATCTTTGGCTTAGGGCATATCCAGCAGAAATCTTAAATTCGTTAGGGATTTCTAAGCCAAGGTTTTGCATGTGATATATTGAACCTTTTCCTTGGTC
>OHQR01001256.1_pt1 | contig 13685 bp, 16 predicted proteins | sample 1578191 | NCBI WGS metagenome assembly OHQR01 (sample SAMEA3879577, study PRJEB24766) | human gut metagenome | biome: human-associated habitat; feature: feces | place: USA | collected 1985/1987 | reverse complement strand
GTACCATTACGAAACCTGCGGACTGTACATCTATGCCAGCACGGAAGCAATCCTCGACCGTGCACTGACGAGATTGGGAATCCTCAGCATTGAGCACCAGAAAATCAACACGAGTTGTGGTTATATCCTGAAAATCAATAGTACAGGCGCAATGGAACGGGGAATGTTCGATACCACAAACCTTATGATGTACGACTATCGTTATTTCCGTCGTGATTGGTGGAGTGTCCCCGAATCATGCGAAAGCGAACCGCAGGACGTAAGGCAACTCAAAGACTTCGCAAGCTCAATCGGCGTATCCCATGAAGATATCGACCTATTACTAAGTTACGGCTATTTCGTGGAGGAGATAGAAGAAATGCTCTACCAGCCCGGCGTAATTGAAGAAACATTGTGCGAAATTCTGAACGAGTGCGCATACGACTACTGCGGTGAATTCTGAGAGTTCGGAAAACTACCGCACATTGCGGATATATCCGGAAAGTGCCGAACCGATATTTGCGAACGTAGAATCACGGCGCTTTTCGGTTTCCGCAAAAGTATACTTTATCGAACGGAGGTCATATGGGAAGAACATACGGTTACGCCAGGGTTTCCAGCACAGAACAGAATCTCGACCGTCAGATCGAGGCGCTTCTCGAATACGGCGTTGAGGAACGTGACATCGTTACGGACAAGCAGTCGGGCAAGGATTTTCAGCGCAAGGGCTACCTTGCTTTGAAGAACCAGATGCTCCGACCCAGCGACACGCTGGTAATCAAAGAAATGGACAGGCTCGGCAGGGATTACAGCGCAATCAAGGACGAATGGCTCGACATTCAGCACATGGGCGTGGATATTGTGATAATTGACACACCCATACTGAACACGAAAGAGAAATCCGACCTTGAAAAGAATCTGATTTGCAGCATCGTCTTTGAGCTGCTCGCCTACACCGCCGAAAAGGAACGCCGCAAAATCCGCATACGCCAATCCGAGGGAATCAGGCTGGCACTTGACAAGGGCGTGAAATTCGGCAGACCTGAAACAACGCTCCCCGACAATTACGCCGAGGTGATTGACCTGTGGCACTCTAACCAAATTACAGCAGTAGAAGCCATGAAGCGCCTTGACATGAAGAAAACCACATTCTACAAACTGGCTCGCAGGCTGACGAACAAATGATTATCAGCGGCTAGCCGCTTTTATATAGATCAGCCGGTGCTTCGTTTGTGGAGCACCGGTTTTTTGTATTGACAATGGATAGATTTTGTAATATAATCAATATAGAGTTGTGATATTTCATTATGGCTGGAAAATAATAAGGAGAACAAATAGCATGAAGAAAAATAATAATACCTCCGAACTTGATGATCTCCTTGCAAATGTAGAAGATATTGATTTTGTCTTTGAAGACGATACTATATCTGATACAGATGAATCGGATGAGAGCGAAGAAGATGACTTACCGGAAGATTTTTTTGACGATGATTCTGAAGAAAATGATCTGTATGAACCAGATGGTACACCGAAGAAACATTCCTTTGTGGTCGGTGACAAGGTAATGACATCTATCTTTCCGGAGCGCTTTTTCGATTCCGATTATGAAATGAACACGAATGAGAAATTATATATCATTGATTGTTCAAAAGAGTGGGCGCAGGCACGTCAGGAATATGATAATTTAATGGAAGAGTACTACCTCCGGACTGAAAAAGCAAACCAGCTTACTGAGAGCAATAATCCTCCATGTTTTGAAGTCAGAGATGAGCCTGCTGATAAAGTGGCTAGGATAAAGTACCGCTTTTCGAGCATACTGGGCGATTTTGACAAAAGCAACACTGATACTATCTTTAAGGACTATCCGGTGGATATCAGCCGGGAATGTGTCAGCAATGTGATTTTTGATAAAATTAAGAGCAGGGATATCAAGATAAGAAATCCTCTGAAGATAACCGGTTTCATCGAAGATACTGCCTTTTCCTATTGGGCGGTAAAACCTATTATATATCATCGTAAGGTCAATGGCAGAGATGAATTATTCAACTATTATGAGATTTACACCAGAAATAACGTACGTTGTGTGATATGTCCTCCACAGAGTCTGAAAAAGGTCCTGGAATCAAGTGGCAGCGACTATGATTATTCCATAATTTCAAGGCAGATAATCGAGAGTGAAAAAATACTCCAGCCTGAATCAGTCGAACGCTCGTTTGCTTTCCGGTGGTTCAGAGATATGCTGCCGATAAATGAAACGACCGCACTCTCTGACGCTGAAACAAAAAAACTCGTTGGGCTGCCCCGTGGAACTCAGAAGCTCATTTTTTCGATTTTGGGATATTCCGTGCTGTCTCTGTTTGTTCCGGATATGGGTGAATATGATGAGCCGCCTAAGGTAGTTGCGGGAAACATAGTTGCGCAGACTTCTCAGGTAAAGGATATCATTTCGGCTGTTTCTGCTTGTTTTGTATCAGCCGGAGGCAGCGACCTAATTAAGCCAAAGTACCTTTCTCTCAAACCGGACGAGTCCCTGAATTCACAGAATTGCGAGCGTCGTCTTATCGTGATCGATACGACAGCTATGCGTGGCAGGGATAAGGAACAGAAACTCTTTCAGACGATACTTGACGATTATATACGATATGCGGAGCAGAAGATCGTTCCGGTTGCATATCCGGATATAGGGTGGCTGCCTCTGGTGATCAGTACCGATGAACGTGACGAGCGATTCTACAATATTGATATTCAAAGCGCAGATTTATCAATGGTTACAGAGGTTACAACAGTGTTACGAAAGCTGTACCGCAACGCCCTTGTGGGGATATCCGAAAGCGGTTTTGCCAGGCTGCGTGAAACTGTAATTGCATGTGCTGATGAGAAAGTGACCGAGCGGAATGCCACTGGCGCATACAGCTCCAGATACAAGAGTATGCCGGATTTCCTGTATGCCTGCTGCAGGTATTGCGCCGCCGGTGATGATGAATTGATTCAGACGGTCCATAATGTCATGTATGATGCTACCGGGGATTGGCCTGAGCATATGGGCGGCTCTTCTCAGAAAGATGAGAGGTATCTCAAAGTTGCTGATTTGATCAACGAACAACTTCAGAATGGCATTATTCCCGATGAGCAAAAAGGCGATGATTGCAAAGATGCCGCATTCCGTTATTTGCATAAGGGAACACCGTGTGTATGCCTGGGAGAGCAGTATATTGACGGTCTGATTAATCATTTGAATATATCCGGTTATCAGGCAGGAGATTTCATTCAGCACTGCGCCGAATATAATATACTGAAAGACGAGCAGCGGAGTATTACCGTGAAATTCAACGGAAAATCCAGCCGATTCACAGCAATTGATATTTCTAAGATGTAATCAATTCTGGCATTACCGACGATGGTAATGCCAGTTTTTGTTGCATCATTCGGTAAATTGTGAGCTGTAACCGACACTGTGACCGAATGTGTTTAGAAGTATGCAATGCCAGCAATAATGCGGAGTTACACGGTTACAAGGTTGCAGCTGTTTTTGGAAATACGGATATTCAGAATACGAATATCAACCTGCCTTTAGGGAGATTCCCAGAGTGAGATTTCAATTTGTTGCTTACCTTTGTGCCCGGGGTTACGGGATATCCGTCTGTAATAATATTCTATGTGAGTATGAACACTGTATGTAGCCTCTGTTATGTGCGTCTCATTCCGGGTATTCTGATTTCCTGCTGCCTTTTTAATTATGTAAGGCGCACCATAAATTATAATTCGGGCTGCCTTTTGTGAACCTCTGCGTTTGTCAGAGCCATTCAAACAGACTGGGCAGATCACAAATGGCTTTCTTTGCCGGGAGCGGCACCGGGTTTACCCCGATATTTTCAAACTTGTCTATCATTTTATGATAGGCTCTGCTGTCCAGCTTTGGATCCTCCTGCTCCATGGCACGACGTGCACTGAACATTCCGTGCTTCTGTGCAACGAGTTCGGAAAACCTGCACATTCTGTTCCGCATCTTTTTCCTGTTCACCTGTTCGCATATGAGGCGGTTGACCTCGCTTAGCTTATAGCTTGCTCCATCAACTATAAATTTAGACAATATCTCGTAGAGCAGGTCGCCGCTGTTATTTATGAACCAGAGCAACGTATCTGAATTCGTCAGGGTAATTTCATGCTTACGCTTAATTTTATTTACATTGAGAATGCGGTATTCTGCACGCAGTATTCCGTGAGCTTCATCGCTTGGGTGACCGATTTTTTCAAGCTGCCGCTCTTTGTCATATAAGGATAGTTCAGCAACGCCGCTTCTGGATCTGGCAGTAAATCCGGCGACCTTGTCAAATCTTTTTCCATATTCCTTTTTACCATAGACCTTATAAGACTTTGTCGCGCCAGCACGATACATCTGCCGGATATACGCTGATACCAGTTCTGCGCTCCCTACGTCTATATTACTGCAGATATCAACTCTGGACAGCCTTAGCCTGTCTATTTCAAATTCATCGCCCAGCCAGCTGCTGAGCTGCCAGTTTACCATTTCAATAGCTTCCTGGGCGTTGCTTTCGTTGATTATCTTTACAAGCCCGTCTGCTACCAGTACTTTTTGAAGATTTACTATGAATTTTATATAGTAATCATTGTGGTTTGCTATGAGGTGAACCTGGATTCCAAGCCCCATAAATTTAAGCAGCCTATGGCATTTATAGCCTGGATTATTGCTTCTGTCGTAGAATATCTTATATCCTTCTTTCTGGCAACCGACTTGTGCACGGTCCAGGAACTCCTGATATTTCAGGTAGCTTGTCTGTATAGAACACATTGTCAAGAGTGGCAATGCTCAGCAGCTGATTATAATCCAGCTCATACTCCTCTGGAGCACTGTCAATAAGATCAAAGAACTCCCGGTAAAAATTAAAATGATATATTCTTTCTGATAAATAATCGTTTATCAGCCTGATCCCTTTCATTTTATTTGTATCGAGTTCTGATTCTGGACTGATTTTATCCAGGTTATTAAAAATCTTCTTGTAGGTGTTGCAATATTTTGTATAAAACGTATTGAAATTAGCTGAAGAATAGCCACCGGAGTAATTTGTAGTAGTTTTCTGACTGTACTTGCCTCTTGCCTTATAGCTTTCATTCATCAGTTCCATCATGAATTGGGCTGTCTCGTTATCTGACACGCTTTTTAGCATGATGAACCGTGCGTCCTTGTTGATATCGGGACAATCGTAGATATTTTTATATGGACTGATATTAATGGTTTTAAGCGAGGTAAACTGAATCGGCGCAAATATCACTCTGATCGGGAGCGATACATTCTGAGGGAGTGTATCTGTCACAGTAAAAATCCTGTGCAGGAAACTTTTCTTAAACAGCCTGGTGTTCGTTTTGCTGTCTATATTTATATTCGTTGCATTTTCAATCAGGGAGCAGCGTACTGTGAAGTTCGAAAGTTCCTCTGTTGCTTTCTGAAGCAGCAGTTTGACTATGAGATATAGCAGGTCTGCATTGATCTCTTGAATTTCATAGAGCTTGTCGGAGTCTTTTCCACAGATTATTTTCCGGGAATCCACGATAATATTTTTGAGTATCAGCAGGAGAACATATTCATTATGGCTCAGAACGTCTATATTAAAAAACATTGACAGCTCATCTTCTATAAGATGAGTATTACCCGGATCGTTCACTATGTCAGAATACAAATTCAGATACCTCTCAGGGTCAAGCCCGTATCGGTATCTTGCTGTATTGAGAGCTTCGTTAAAAACGCAGTTGTCTTTGAAAAGGCTGAAGAAATAATAGAAATCTTCGTTCATAAATGCTCCTTGGAAAAATGGATTCAATTTGTTTCGCCGAAAATCCATTATTTGCTGTTAAATATGCTGAATATAATTTTAAACTCATTGAATAAAGGAAAATAGCTGTGGCGAAAACATTTATTCCGTTTGCTGAAAATCCTTTATTCTTGTGATACAATATTTGTAGAGCAGATACATAATGAGATGCTCACAAATATGCAGGAGGAATTCAATATGAAAACAACAAACAGACAGGTTGAAAACACAATAAAGCTCCACGCAGCAAAGGAGCCTTCATGCGGGAAAAGGTCAGATTCGGATAACGAATTTGTTGTTCAGAGATTTGTGGGTAACGGCAATGTAGTTACAAGAATCGGGAGCCGTAAAGCGATGAGCGCGATCCCTGAAAACCGGGAAAACGGCAATGAATAAATGTATATTATTCATAAGTGCCCAGGAAAGGAGATACTGTACAACCAATCCGCCATATAATCAAGCGAGGTGATGAATATGGGCATGATATTATCCTACACTGCTTCGTGCGGTGCTGCCGTGAATTTCAGCGATGAGGGATATATTAACTCCAGCGAGCAGGAGCTTGCCTTTCGCCGTGAGAATATGAGGAGCACTGCCGAGCAGATAGCGCAGGAAACCCAGCTTAGACATATCTGTCAGGAGAATCGGGACGAATGCCCTGAAACTGCCTGAGTACTGCCAAAGCTTCTGATGTACTTATTTTATCACAATTCAGGGGCTTTTGCAAGGCTTAGTTGAAAGGAAGTGAAATCAATGCTTTACGCAATATATCTCAGGAAATCCCGGGCAGACCTTGAAGCAGAAGCCATGGGACAGGGCGAAACACTGGCAAGACACCGGGCGGCGCTTCTAGACTATGCGGCTCACCACGGACTGGAAATAGGCGCTGTTTACGAAGAGATCATATCCGGCGAAAGCATTGACGCACGTCCGAAAATGAAGCAGCTTCTGCGGGAGGTGGAGCAGGGGCGCTGGGCGGGGGTACTCTGCATGGATATAGACCGCCTGGCAAGAGGAAACAGCGCTGATCAGGCGAGGGTATCGAATACGTTCCGTATCTCCGGGACGCTGATAATCACGCCGTCAAAGGTGTACGACCAGAGCCGTGAAAGCGATGAGGAATACGTTGATTTTGAGCTGTTCATGGCACGCCGGGAATATAAGGCGATTTCCCGGCGGATAATGCGAGGGCGTATCGCTTCCGTAAAGGAGGGACATTTTATCGGAAGCACGCCGCCCTACGGTTACGATAAAGTCAAAGTCGAAAAGGGACGAGGATTTACCCTGTCGCCGAATTACGAAAGTGACATTGTGAAACAGATATACTCCATGTGCATCAGCGGAATGGGCTGTAACGCCATCGCAAGACGGCTCGACATGATGGGCGTGACTCCACGAAAGGGCAGCTCATGGAGCAGCGCTTCGATTCAGGATATCCTGAAAAATCCGGTTTACTGCGGCAAGATACGCTGGCAGTACCGGAAGGAGGAGAAGAGCCTGACAGACGGTATCGTCACGACCCGTCGGCGGGAAAATCCCGACTGCATAATCGCGCAGGGTCTGCACCCGGCGCTGATAAGCGAGGAGGAATTCGAAAAGGCTCAGCAATTCCTGAACAGCCGCAGGATACCGCACAAAAAGGAAAGCACGGAGCTGCGCAATCCCTTGTCCGGGCTGGTGTACTGCGGTATGTGCGGCAGTATGATGACAAGGCTCGGGACGGGCAGCAGGAATCACAGCGACACGCTCCGCTGCCCGAACCGGAATTGTGGCAACGTATCCGCAAAGCTGGAGCTTGTTGAAAGCGCTCTCGTTGAGGGCGTGGCACGGTGGCTCAACGACTGCCGCGTGAATGTCAGCCGGAAGCCTGCCGCAGATACTGCGAAAGCGGAGCGGACAGCAGCCGATAAGGTACGCGCCGAACTTGCTAAACTTGACAGCCAGCGTGAGAGAATATATTCGTTCCTGGAACAGGGGGTGTATTCCGCCAGGGAATTCCGGGAGCGTATGGAAGCGCTCGAAAAGCGAAGAACGCAGCTTTCGGAGAATCTGCGGCAGGCTGAGCAGGCAGTCAGCGAGGCAGAGGGTGATCGTCAGCTTTATGCGCGGATAATCCCCAGAGTGGAGCGTGTGATGGATATTTATGCGCAGTCCACACCGGAGGAGAAAAACCGTCTGCTAAAGACGATAATCAGCCGGGCTGAATACATAAAAACGGAGCGCAACACCAGAGGAAACGCTGACCGCTGCAATTTCACGCTTAACGTGACGCCGCTCTTTCCGGAAACAGATTAAAGGCAGTCGGAAGGCTGTCTTTTTTACTGTCGAAATCTGGTTCTTGATTCCCTGATGAAAAACCTTGACTATTCGTTACGAATATGATAAAATGATTGAGAGGTGATTCTGTATGGAAACCAGAACAGCAAGGCTCAGCGTGGGGCATTCCGGGGGAACTGCCGGAGCCGGGAGCCGTAATTATAAAGTCACTCTGCCGACTAAATGGATCGAGCGCCTCGGACTAGGGGTGAACAACCGTGAAATGGAGCTTGCCCTTGACGGCGACAGGATCATTATAACTCCCCGGCTGACTGCGGAGGAGTTCGCAGAGAATGCCATAAAGCACGGACACAGTGTGTATAAGTTCAGCTTTTTTGACGGCGACAGACTGTGCAGCGTGATTTACGCTGATTTTACCGAAAAGCAGGTTCGTGCGGACAACTACACGGAAAATATCGTCAAAACGGCTTTTGGCAGGAATTCCACGCCGTCATGGGATGACTTCCGGGAGTTATTGAAAGAGCGGTGTATTCCCGGAAGCAGGAGCGGTCTGAACGAATATCTCGAAACGATAGGCGCAGACAGCAGCGACCCGCTTGACATTCTCCCCATAACCAAAGGCAGAATGGCAGAGGACGATCAGCGGCTGATAATGGAGAAATTATAATGAGCGTGAAACTTGTGAGCGATGAGAAAATCGCAGAAACTTCCTCAAAGGGAAACCAGTAGAAATGGCTTGACAACGGCGTCTGGTACAAGCTGGATCAGTTCGGTTACGAATCGCTTGCGGAAACGCTGGTTTCGCAGCTTCTGTGCCAGAGCAATATTGAACAGGACACACCGTTTAAATTCGTGCGGTACGACATCAGCCGTGTTATTGCGCACGGTCGGGAGCGGGTATGCTGCGCCAGTGCGGATTTCCTGAAAGAAGGTCAGTCTATAATCACGCTTGCCCATCTGCTGAAAAGGGAAGTGGGGGAGAGTATGAAACAGCAGCTCGGGAAGCTCCCGAGCGATAAGGCAAGGATACGCTATATTGCAGAGCAGACCGCGGAAATAACGGGTCTGCATGATTTCCCGCAGTACCTGACGCTGCTGTTTGAGATAGATTCCCTGATACTGAACGACGACCGCCATCTGAATAACATTGCAGTTCTGGAGCAGGGCGGCGCGTACGATTACTGCCCTATTTTCGATAATGGGGCAGGACTTCTGTCAAATATGCAGGTGTATAATGTGGGGATAGAGCCGGGATGGCTGATCCCGTCTGTCATGTCAAGGCCGTTCAATATCAGCTTCAACCGGCAGTTGGGTACTGCCCGGCGGCTGTATGGCAAACGGCTAAACCTCCCGAAGTTCGCAAAAGCTGATATCGGGCAACCGCTTGCGCCGCTGCTGGATTACTACCCGAAGCCCCTGCGGGGATTTATCTCTGACCGGGTAATGTGCTGTATACTCACAAGGCAGAAATTTCTGTAAATCCGAACACTATAATGACGCCGGACGTATACATGATACCATATATCATTATAGCACACCAATACATATTTTGTTTCCAGAATATTTCGGTGCAACGGCAGGCGCCGCCGTTCTTTGCAGCCTGCTGTTCCGTACGGTGCCTTCGTTCCTGACCGGGTCGCTCGATTTATTCCTATTTTCAGCGCCAGTTTTTCTGATGACTCCTTGTAGTACCTGCCGTTTTTTTCTTCTGACATATCCTTATCAATTCAGGTATTTCCTCTTGACATTCCGGAAAAAAAGTGATATAATCCAAAATGAACAATGTTCATTTTGGAGGTAACGCTGATGAATCCACCTAATACATCAAGAGAGGAAATTATGAGAGTCAGTCGGAAAATTGTATCTGAAAAAGGACTTCCGGCACTGAATATGCGGGCTCTGGCGAAGGAGTGTGGAATTGCTCTGGGAACGCTGTACAATTACTATTCAGACAAGGACGAACTGGTCGTTGCCGCAATAGAAAGTGTGTGGCAGGACATTTTGGAAAAAAGTGCGCCGGACAGCGGGGTCAGATTTTCGCAGTATGTAACGCAGACCTATGCGCATATCATTGAGAGACTGAAAGATTATCCGGATTTTCTGGCGGCGCACTCAATATCGGTCGCAGGTTCTGCGAAAGGAAAGGCGCGCGGCATGATGGAGCGCTGCTTCGGTAAAATCCGCGGGGAACTCCACGCAGCCCTGCGGGAAGACAAAAACGTTGACCGCAGCATCTTTTCAGAAACATTCCGCGAGGAAGACCTTATTGAGCACATACTCGACACTATCACGATTTCCATAATAAACGGCAAGCCGGACTGCGCCACCCTGACGGAAATCCTTGACCGTTTATTATACCGCTGAACAAAAGGAGAATTAATATGCAGGCTATATTTGAAACCACATTTGATGTAATATATCTTTTAACCGTGATAACCCTCGGAGTATTCATGATCTGCAAAAGCAAGGGGAGAAAACAGTATCTCCTCTACGGAATTATGGCGGTGACGCTCGGCGCGGGGGACTCGTTCCACCTGGTGCCGAGGGCGGTTGCGCTCTGTACCACCGGTCTTGAAAGCTACACCGCCGCTCTTGGTATTGGAAAACTTATCACCTCCGTGACGATGACGGCATTCTATGTGCTTCTGTACTACGTCTGGCGCTGCCGATACAAAATCACCGGAAAGCGCGGAATAACAGCGGCAGTATGGGGACTTTCGGCTCTGCGGGTTATCCTCTGCCTTATGCCGCAGAACGAATGGACAAGCCCCGACGCCCCGCTTTCCTGGGGCATCTTCCGCAATATTCCATTTGCGCTCCTCGGATTAATGATAATAATTCTGACATTCAGAAGCGCCAGACAGAACGGCGACCGTGAATTCCGGTTTCTGTGGCTCACAATAGTGCTCAGTTTCGGATTCTACATTCCGGTGGTACTCTGGGCGGACGCAGTTCCGCTGATAGGCATGCTGATGATCCCCAAGACCTGCGCTTACGTCTGGACTGTACTGATAGGGTTCAATTCCCTGAGGAATGCCGATAGAAACGAAAGCGAGGCAGACAGATGAATCGTCCTTTCTACCATGTAAAAAAACGCGCACTGCTGGCAATTGCCGGGTGCGTATGGCTGGCGGCAGGATTCAACGTTGCACGCCTTGGGGTGTTGTCTTATATCAGTCTTGATGAGATCTCGGCAGTCCACATACTGCTGTCGGCCGTCGTATTCGGTATATTCGGGTTTATGTTCTACCGAATGAGCGTCAGGCATACGAACAGGATACGCTCTTATCCACAGGAAACAAGACCTGTCTGGAACTTTTTCGACCTGAAATCCTATCTCATTATGGCATTCATGATGGGCGGCGGTATATGGCTCAGAAATTCCGGACTGGCGCCTGAAGTTTTTATTGCAGTGTTCTATACGGGTCTTGGCTGCGCCCTGGGTTCCGCTGGCATTTTGTTCTGGGTGAATTTTATCAAGGGTGCCAACCCACAGGGACATACTGAAGGTACCCTCTGAAAACCGGTATGAAAAGCAAAGATCAGAATTTATCAGCAGGGATCATCTCCGGCAGGCAAAGTCACAATGAATACGGTACCGACTTTATTTCCAGGCTCTGCGCGGACGGAGCCGCCGTGGAGTACCGCAATTTCATGCACAAGCGCAAGCCCGAGTCCAACGCCGCCCATCTGCCGACTTCTTGATTTATCCACACGGAAAAAAGGCTGAAATATGCTTTCCCGGTACTCCTCCGGTATCCCGCAGCCGGTATCGGAAACTCTGACGACCACATCGCTGTTCTCCTTATGCACAGAAACGCTGACAGAACCGCCCCGCCGATTATACTTGACTGCATTTTCAATAAGATTGAACACCAGCCGATATATCAGTGCGTCGCTGCCCGTTATGACGACGTTGTCGCAGTCCTGTTCCATTGTGATATCATTCTGACTGGCAAGAGGAGTAAGGTCAGTAATGATCTCTTCTACGAGCGGTGCAAGCTCAATACGGTCAGAGCGTGGCGCTGAACTGAGATTGCTAATTTCAAGAAGCGTATGCACCAGCCTGGAAAGCCTGTCAAGCTGCTCTGCCTGCGATCGGACAAGTTCAGCCGTATCGCCTTCCAAATTTTTATGCTCTGCGGCAAAAAGCTCCAGCTTTGTCTGCATTATTGCGAGCGGCGTGCGAAGTTCATGTGCGGCATTCCCGGAAAACTGGCGCTGTGTTGCGAACGATTCCGAAAGCCGGTCGAGCATCAGGTTCACTGAAATGCTGAGCTGCCGGAATTCCTTTACAGTGTCTTCGCTGAGCCGTATGTCCGAGATACTGTCCTGGTCTATCTTTTCAGCCTGCTGAGAAAGCTTTCTCAGCGGTTTCAGCGCCTGTCCGCTGACGAAGTAGGCTATTGCGGCGCTGACAATAGTCACGGCAACCGTTATCAGCCAGCCTTTCCGCCCGAAATCCGTCTTTACATCATATGCTTCATCTGAAAACCGGCTGATAAATTCCGACATCTGACTGTCTGATATCTCAATAGCGAGGCCGTCCGGATCTTCGGAGGATTCCGGCGTATATTCAAATACAAACCCATTGAGCGAATCAATGCTGACAGCCCCTGAATGATAAAGCAGAAGATTAAGGCATATGCAGGTTCCCGCGATCAGCAGCGCTGTCAGCAGGGTTATCCGCCATTGCAGTGACAGTCTTTTCATTTGTCGTCTCCTCCTATCACATAGCCCTCTCCGACACGGTTCACGACCGGGTCGTACCCAAGCGCAGCACGGAGTTTCCTGCGCAGAGCCGAAATGTGAACGCGTATCGAATTACTGAAGCTGTCCACACTGCCGTCCCAGACGTGTTCAATAAGCTCTTCCTGGCTTACCGGGCGGCCCTCGTGCAGCATGAGATATTCAAGCACTCCGGTCTCCTTTCGTGTAAGTGCGACCGGCGCGCCGTCAACTGAAGCTATCCTTGTCCGGGTATCATATACGAGCCTTCCGCATTTCAGGCAGACATTGCGCTGAATGAATTGACGGCGCGTCAGGCTGCGTATGCGCGCCTCAAGCTCCGCCAGACGCTTGAGCGCATCATCAACGAGGGCACGGGCGGTCTCATCTGTATCATCCTGTAAAGAAACAAAGCGAGAGGAGGTTCCTCTCGCTTTGTTACATTCCTGTAACTGGAATGTCATCACTTTGTAACTTGTCATTTCCACTGCCCGCTGTTATGCTGTTCTATAAGAAGGATAACAGGAGGAAGAGGATATGAGCCGAAAGATCGCGCTGCCGCTGCTGGTGGCAGCGGCGCTTGTCAGCATCATCTTAGCAAGCCGCACAGCCCATCATAGAGGAATTGCCACCGGAGGAGGCTGACGCGCCCACCGCGCTGCTCACGCAGACCGAGGAGGTCGGTGATCAGACCGTCACGCTGAGAGTCTACGAGCCGGATGAGGCTGGCTATGCGCGCTACGCGCTCTTTGGCGCGGACGGTGCGGAGATCGACATACCGTTCGGCGTGAATCGCGGCACTTGGATCGGGAATGGCAACGCTGCCGAAAAAGTCTCCCTCACCGCACGGGACGATGTGCTCGGATTTCCGGG
>OHQR01001251.1_pt1 | contig 13696 bp, 10 predicted proteins | sample 1578191 | NCBI WGS metagenome assembly OHQR01 (sample SAMEA3879577, study PRJEB24766) | human gut metagenome | biome: human-associated habitat; feature: feces | place: USA | collected 1985/1987 | reverse complement strand
GCATATTCGGCACCTCGATGTAGCTGATCGCACCGCCCGGGGAGAGCTTCTGGAAGTCGCTCTCGAACTTCAGTTTGGTAAAGGCGTCGATCTGCTCGGTGACATGGACATGGTAGCTGTTGGTGATATATCCGCGGTCGGTAATGCCGGGAATGATGCCGAAACGCTTCTGCAGATTCTTGGCAAATTTATAAGTAGTGGACTCCATAGGTGTTCCGTATACGGAATAGCTGATATTTTCAGCAGCCTTCCACTCAGCACATTTGTCGTTTAGCTTCTGCATTACAGCGAGCGCAAATTTCTTGCCTTCCTCGGATGTATGTGTTTTGCCGATCATACGGACACACATTTCGCAGAGACCGGCATAGCCAAGGGAAATAGTTGAGTAGCCGCCAAAGAGCAGTTTGTCAATCTTCTCGCCTTTCTTAAGTCTTGCCAGCGCACCGTGCTGCCACAGTATAGGAGCGACATCTGATATGGTTCCGAGCAGTCTTTCATGTCTGCATCTGAGTGCCTTGTGACAAAGCTCAAGACGCTCGTCCAGGATCTTCCAGAATTTGTCCATGTCGCCGTATGATGAACATGCCACATCAACAAGATTGATGGTCACGACGCCCTGGTTAAAACGTCCGTAATATTTGCGGGATCCATCAGGATTCCTGATGCCGTCCTCCTTTGTAGGAAATGATCTGCAGCCCATGCATGGATATACGTCGCCGTCCTTCATCTCTCTCATGACTTTGGCGGAGATGTAGTCAGGAACCATACGTTTTGCGGTGCATTTGGCGGCAAGCTCGGTCAGATACCAGTATTTGGAATCTGTGGTGATGTTGTCCTCGTCCAGAACATATATGAGCTTAGGAAATGCCGGAGTGATCCAGATTCCCTTCTCGTTCTTAACTCCTTTGATCCTCTGATTCAGGACCTCCTCTATGATGAGTGCCAGGTCATCCCTTGTCTGTCCCTCAGGGACCTCATCCAGGTACATGAACATGGTGACAAATGGTGCCTGTCCGTTACATGTCATCAGGGTGATGAGCTGGTACTGTATAGTCTGTATTCCACTTTTGACCTCGTTCAGAAGTCTCTTCTCTGTTATCTTGTCGATAATGGCATCATCAAGGGATTCGCCACAGTCCTTGCGCTCCTCGATGACCTGTGCACGGAGCTTCTTCCTGCTAACATCCACAAATGGTGCCAGATGGGACAGGGTAAATGTCTGTCCACCGTACTGGTTGCTGGCAACCTGTGCCACGATCTGCGTGGTGACGTTGCATGCCGTGAAGAAGCTGTGCGGCTTCTCGATCATGGTCTCACTGATTACTGTTCCGTTCTGCAGCATATCCTCAAGGTTGATGAGGTCACAGTTGTGCTCCTTCTGAGCGTAGTAGTCAGAATCATGGAAATGTATGATTCCGACCTCATGTGCCTCAACTATATCCTCAGGCAGAAGCATTCTCTTGGTCAGATCTTTGGATACCTCACCGGCCATGTAGTCACGCTGTGTCGAGTTGATCACCGGATTCTTGTTTGAGTTTTCCTGATTGACTTCCTCGTTCATATGGTCTATGAGCGCAAGGATTCCGTTGTCCGTGGTGTTGGACTTACGTGCGAGCTCTCTCTTGTAACGGTAACGCACATATTTCTGTGCAACCTCATATCCTCTCATCTCCATGATACCGGTCTCGACCATATCCTGAATGTCCTCCACGTGAACTGCGTGGGACATTGATTCTATCTGTTTCTCCAGGTTGTCCGCGATGGCGTGAACCTGATATTCGTTGAGCTGGTGGAGTTTGTCAACCTCATTGTTGGCAGCTTTGATGGCATTCTCGATCTTTGACAGGTCAAATGTCACCTCTTCTCCATTCCTTTTGATTACGTGTACGTGTGTTTTAGCTTCCTCTGACACAGCAATAGCCTCCCTCTTCCAATTCAATGGTAAATTTAATCGTAATATTCCAATCATTCAAGTTAACTGAAATCAGGCCAATCAGGTCTGGTTCGACGTAATATAGTAGATGCGGCTGCCTGTGCCGCATGGAATTATTTATAAAGAAAAAATATGCAATAATTATTGTGAACACAATATATTTGGTGGAAATAATGTGAAGTACCCACTAGATATTGTGCTCTGTTATTATAGTCATCACAAATGATATTGTAAAGATGAAAAATGTGCTTTTACACAATAAAAATCCCGTGAGGCGCATAAACCTTGACAAATTTTGAGAAAAAATTTTTGAGGGCTTCCAAAGCCTTGACAAGCAACCATAAAAAGTGATACACACTTATATGGATACAATTTCTAACAGGTATTAATACAAATATCAAGGAGATAAAAAAATGCAGGAATTAAAGCCAATCAAAGAAGGTAAGGTACGTGAGATTTATGACAATGGAGACAGCCTGATCATGGTAGCTACAGACCGTATAAGCTGCTTCGATGTCATCCTCGACAATGTAATTTCTAAGAAGGGAACAGTTCTGACACAGATGTCAAAGTTCTGGTTTGACATGACACAGGACATTCTTCCTAACCACATGATCTCAGTTGATGTAAAGGATATGCCTGAGTTCTTCCAGCAGGAGAAGTTCGACGGCAACAGCATGATGTGCAGAAAGCTTGAGATGCTTCCAATCGAGTGTATCGTTCGTGGATACATCACAGGAAGCGGCTGGGCAAGCTACAAGGAGAACGGCACAGTATGTGGAATCAAGCTCCCAGAGGGATTAAAGGAGTCTGATAAGCTTCCTGAGCCTATCTACACACCATCAACAAAGGCCGAGATTGGCGATCACGATGAGAATATATCATATGAGCAGAGCATTGCTCACCTTGAGAAGTACTTCCCTGGCAAGGGCGAGGAGTACGCTTCAAAGCTCAAGGAGTACACCATCACACTTTACAAGAAGTGTGCAGAGTACGCACTTACAAGAGGAATCATCATTGCAGATACAAAGTTTGAGTTTGGTCTCGATGAGAATGGCAATATCGTTCTCGGCGATGAGATGCTTACACCTGACAGCTCAAGATTCTGGCCAGCAGATGTATATGAGCCAGGTCATGGTCAGCCATCATTTGACAAGCAGTTCGCACGTGACTGGCTGAAGGCTAATCCTGACAAGGGCTGGAAGCTTCCTGATGATGTCGCACAGAAGACCATCGACATCTACCTTGAGGGCTATGAGAAGCTCACAGGCAAGCCACTTGGAAAGTAAATCCTACACTATATAGCATCAGACTGTTATATTATTAAGAATAAGACTTCCGGCGTAATGATGTGCCCGGGAGTCTTATTTTTGTGTTTTTACGCTTCCCAGGCTGTGCTCTTTAAACGGTATTTTGAAACTGCGCTGCACTAGAAGTACAAGAGGTTCTGAATCCTGGTAAAACGGTACGCATGAAATGAAGTATATTGATTAAAATGGCATTAAATGATAAAGTAAAAAATAAAAGTTATATACGGCAATTTTATAAACTAAATTTGTGAGACACTTATAAAACCAAGGACAGTTTTGGATTTAGATCTAAAAAATTTCTCTGCGCAAAATGGAAATGTGAGATTTGCAAATGACAATCTTTGTTTTGATGAAGTCAAAGGCGATAGTAAATCAGATAAGGCAGTAAATGTTTCGACAAATGTAATGAGTATAGATTCAGGTGCCTATGAAGTAAGTATACAATACGATTCATATGTTGCTGAAAATCGTATGGACATATCTAATGCCAGAGTTTCCTTAACAAGTATAGTTAATATAAAATGTGAAAATATTACATTAAGTGATGCACACACTTATGAAAGTGGTAAATTGTGGGTTCCCATGTTCTCGAAATGTAATGATTTGAGATTAAATATTGCGTATAATGGATCAGGCAAATTAAAGATTCACTGTATTATTTTACACAAACATAAATATTAAGCTCAAGAAAGAATGGGGACCTCACTGGATAACGGATACAGTTATCCAACTCCGATATATTATTGTGATTTTTTTCTATATCCTGTGGCTTTTCTATATTATATGACGTTTTTACCACTTATAGTTGTTGGGGTATATATTATTTATAATAGTAAAAAGCCGCGCATTAATGAGTGGATATATTTGGCGTTGGGAATGTCTGGGATTATATTGAGTCATGTATTGACCTGCGAGATAGTAGTCGTAAATCTTATTATTTTATGTATAGTTTTATTAAAAAGAACATTAAAAAAAGAAAGAATTATGGCATTTATAAAAGCTGCCATTTGGTATTTGCTTCCATTTATTGATTACTTCGTAAGCCAGGAAACCATAGTACAGGCTGGGGATTTAAGACTTTTAGATAATAGCTCACAAGAAATAATAGACATATTTCAGCTGTTTGCTCCTGGAAATGAAGGTTGGAAGTGCATCACTTTAGGTGCAGCTGTAATTTTATCTTTGGGGATTACATTATATTGCCTATATAAATACTCTTCCAAAGAAGGTAATGAAAAAGCAATTTTTTGTATAAAAATCTTCAGTGCGTTTGGTATTGTAAAGACATTATTCATATGTAAATTTTTCCCATGGGGAAGTATCTAGCAAATTCTGGGAATAGATGGATTAGGGTATCAGGTTGGAAGTATTCAGTTTTCATGGAGATTTGATTTCAGATTATCATAAAAACAAAGGAGATGCATATTTAACAATAAAAAACGATAGCACAATAGATGATGTGATTGTTCAAGTGCCTATTTTTAATTATAAGTATTATACGGTATTTGATAAAAATAATAAGAAATTAGATTTGGTTGGTTCTGTAAATAATTGTGTGACATTCAAGGTACCACCAAGATATAATCGAACATTAATTATAGGATTTAGAGAGCCGATAAGCTGGAGAATTTCAGAAATAATTTCAGCTATAGGTTTTATAGTTGCATTATTTATTGGTATAAAATTACTCGTTGCGAAGAGAAGAAAAAATATTAGATAAGGAGAATGTGTGATGATTAGTTTAATAGTTCCTTGTTATAATGAGCAAGAATCACTACCGATTTTTTATGATGAAGTAACAAAGGTAGTAAGAAATATGGGGGTAGAATATGAGCTATTGCTCGTAAATGATGGTTCAAAAGATAAAACATTGGAAATAATGAGGGAGCTTTCTGCAAAAGATGAACATGTTAAGTACCATTCTTTCTCAAGAAATTTTGGCAAAGAGGCTGCAATGTATGCGGGCTTTTGTAATGCAAAGGGGAATTATGTAGCTGTTATGGATGCTGATATGCAGGATCCACCATCATTGTTACCACAGATGTTAAAAATTCTGGAATCCGGAGAATACGACTCAGTAGCTACAAGGCGGGCTGATCGTAAAGGCGAGCCAAAAATCAGAAGCTGGTTTGCCCGTAAGTTTTATCAGATTATTAATAAAATATCAGATGCCGATATTGTGGACGGAGCAAGAGACTTCCGTCTTATGAAGCGCGAAATGGTCGATGCCATAGTGGAAATGGGCGAGTATAATAGATTTTCAAAAGGCATATTTGGGTGGATCGGTTTCAATACATATTGGCTGCCATATGAGAATATTGAAAGAGTTGCCGGTGAGACTAGCTGGAGTTTTTGGAAACTGCTGAAATATGCAATAGATGGTATTATTAATTTTTCACAAGCTCCTCTTTCAGTGGCCTCTTGGTTTGGAATGGCAATGACTTTTGTGGGCTTTTTAAGCCTTATTTTGGTGATAGTCAGAAGATTGGTATTCGGAGATCCTGTTGCCGGATGGGCATCTATAATATGTGTAATCATATTTATAGGTGGAATACAGCTTTTCTGTTTAGGAATAATGGGGCAGTATATAGCTAAGATGTACTTGGAAACAAAAAAGAGACCACACTATATAATATCTGAAACGAATGACACGAATTCAAAGAAGGTTAATTAGCAATGAAAAAAAAGGATATTTTTGATAAAATATTTGAACTTCCGGGGCTAAGAGTATTTGAACCACTATATAGTAAGTATAAAGAAGTGATTTTATATTTAGTATTTGGAGGATTAAGTTTTATAGTAAGCATTTGTACTTATGCACTATTTAATGTGTATTTGGGTATCAATGAGTTGATAGCGAATATTTTATCGTGGATAATTACTGTATTATTTGCTTTTTTGACAAATCGTATATGGGTTTTTGATTCTCCTACAAGTGGTGTGCAAGACTTTCTGAAGCAGATGGCAGCCTTTTTTGGTGGACGAATAATTACATTGGTAGTAGAAGAAGCAATTCTATTAGTATTTATATCTATACTTGGTTTTAATAGTATGATAGTTAAGATTGTTGCACAGATTATCGTTATATTACTTAATTACATCATAAGTAAGTTGATTATATTTAAGAAAGGCTGAACAAGATGAAAGCCAAATGTAAGGAGGAATTCATACAATGAAGAATATGCTGCGTGTGGCAGCCGTTACGCCGAAGGTTCACATCGGAAGTGTCAGCGGAAATGTCAGAGAGATAATGGATATATATGAAGAGTATAAGGATGCTGCGGATGTCATAGTGACGCCGGAGCTGTCCATCACGGGATATACCTGTGCGGATCTGTTTGAGAACAGAAAGCTCATAGATGGTGCGAGAAGAGGACTTCTTCAGCTTGCCATGGCTACATGTACTGGTCAGTCGGCACTGGTGGTCGGTCTGCCATTTGAGGTGGACGGAGAGCTGTTCAACTGTGCGGCGTTCCTGCAGGGCGGAAGAGTCGTGGCCATCGTGCCGAAGACTTACCTTCCAAACTACGGTGAGTTCTACGAGAAGAGATGGTTCTCAGCCAGAAAGTATGATGCGGTGATGGTCAATCTTATGGACCCGGAAGATGATGGAGATGAGCTTGAATACAATGCCGGTTCAAAGAAAGCCGGGGACAGGGCTGTTGGCAGTGAAGTGCTGTTTGGCAACAATGTGATGATAGAGATGGGCAGCGGAGACCAGAGAGTCAAGCTTGGCATAGAGATATGTGAGGATGCCTGGACCCCGGTCTCGCCGGGAAGACTTTTTGCCATGGCGGGAGCAGAGGTGATACTCAACCTTTCCGCATCAAATGAGGTCATCGGAAAGGCTGCATACAGGCACAAGCTGATAGGAAGTGTGTCATCGGACTGCCTGTGCGGATATGTGTATGTGTCCGCTGGAATGTATGAGTCCACATCAGATCTGGTATTTTCAGGACACAATCTGATGTACGAGAACGGCAAACTCCTCGGCGAGGTAAAGCCATTTGAGGACGGAGTATTGATCAGGGATATAAGTCTTACCAAGATAAGACACGACAGGATAGCCAACAAGTCATTTGCCGACTGCAAGCGTGATTTCGCATTCAGAAAGTATGAGACGGTGGTGTGCGATACCCCGCTCATGGACAAGGGAAATGTGCTCATGAAGGTGAAGATGACACCATTTGTCCCATCGGGAAATAAGCTTGAGAGGTGCATGGCGATATTCAAGATGCAGGTTGCCGGACTTCAGAGAAGGATAGAGGCGACCCACTGCAAATGTGTGGTCGTGGGAGTGTCAGGCGGACTTGATTCCACACTGGCTCTGCTGGTTTCAGCACAGGCGGTGAAGAATGCGGGACTTCCATCCACAACTGTCGTGGGAATCACCATGCCGGGATTTGGAACGACAAACAGGACGAAGAACAACTCCACGGAACTCATGAGACTGCTCGGTTGTGACAGCAGAGAGATAAGCATAGCTGCATCGGTGAGACAGCATTTTGCCGATATCGGACAGGACGAGAGCGTGCATGACGTCACTTATGAGAACTGTCAGGCGAGGGAGAGAACGCAGATACTCATGGATGTCGCCAACAAGGAGGGCGGCTTCGTGGTTGGAACCGGAGATCTCTCGGAGCTGGCACTTGGCTGGTGCACCTACAATGGCGACCATATGAGCATGTATGCGGTGAATACAAGTATACCAAAGACGCTGGTGCGCTCACTTGTGAACGAAGTCGGACACTTCATGGAGGTTGATGGATTTGTGGGCATCGCGCCGATCATAGACGATATCATAGACACACCGGTCAGCCCGGAGCTGCTTCCACCGAACCCGGACGGAACCATCGCGCAGAAGACGGAGGACACCGTGGGATCATACATCCTGCACGATTTCTTCTTATATTATACATTGCGATATGGAATGTCACCTGAGGAGGTAAATGAGCTGTGCAAGGAGGCTGTAAGACAGAGTGACGAGTACAATTTCTCAGACAGCGAGATCGACAAATGGCAGAAGGTATTCTACACGAGATTCTTCCGCCAGCAGTTCAAGCGAAACTGTATGCCGGACGGCGTGAAGGTCGGAACCGTGTCGGTCAGCCCGAGAGGAGATCTGAGACTGCCGTCTGAGATAGAATTTGAGGACTTTTTGTAGACATTTGCCTGGGATAGTTATTAATGTGGCAGAATCATAATAGCATACCAATCAGGGGTCGCTCTCGCTTAACTCAGCCTGCAACGGTACTAAGGTGCCGCCTGTTGCGCCACCTAAGGACCGGTGGCATCGTATTCCCCTGATTTGGTAGTGCTATTATGATTCTGCCACAATATAGCATACAAAGACAAATGTCTACAAAAGTCGTGTATATATTTTATATGAATAATATAATTTAGGAGGACAAAGAAATGCCATTTATAGATTCAAAGGTTACAGTGAAGATGAGTGATGACCAGAAGGAGACTCTTAAGAGCAGTCTCGGTCAGGCGATAACAACGATGAACAAGACGGAGAGCTACCTTATGGTCGGCATCAACGATGGATACGACCTGTTCATGGGCGGAAAGAAACTTGATAAGGGCGCATATGTGGAAGTCAGCGTATTCGGTGATGTGACTCCTAAAGCGTGTGATGCCATGACAGGAAAGATCTGCGATATATTTGCAGATGTACTTGGAATTCCGGGAAATGCGGTGTACGTGACTTACCACGGCGTACATGACTGGGGCTGGAACGGAGGTAACTTCTGATGTGGGAGATAGAAGTCCTTGACGCTCTCCAGAATATACATACCCCATGGCTTGACAAGCTCATGGTGGCGATCACATCCCTTGGAAATGCGGGAATACTGTGGATAGTGCTGGCGGCTGTGCTGCTGATCATTCCAAAGACGAGGAAGGCAGGGCTGTGCATGGCCATCGCACTTATCCTTGATCTTCTCATAACCAACTGCCTGTTAAAGAATCTTGTCGCCAGAACAAGACCATATGATGTGGCGGATTTTACAGATCTGATAGTGAAGAAACCAACGGATTACTCCTTCCCATCGGGACACACGGCGGCGTCATTTGCGGCTGTCACGGCGTTGTTCATGAGCAGGAAGAAACTGCTGGGCGCAATATCCTGTGTGATAGCGATCCTCATAGCGTTCTCAAGAATGTATCTGTATGTGCATTTCCCAACAGATATCATTGGCGGAATAGTGGTAGGCGTGGCAGCTGGAGTGGCAGCAGGATTTATACTTAGAGCGATTGATAAATGATTTGGCGGATCGTTGGTTTGGAGGGATACGATTATGAGTGAATATACCATACTGCCGTTGATCAATGCAGCATTTCAGCCGGGTGAAGCGAAAAAGATGGTAGACAGTTTTGAAGACAGGGATTTTCAGGAGATAGCACGTGCTGAATACTATTATTTTACCGGGCAGGCGGAGGAGTGCAATCATATAGCAGAACGTTATCTGATGAGCCATAATATAAAATTGAAGATGTCATCCTGCCTGTTATATGTATACTCTAATCTGACACTTGGCAGAGAAGCTGCATCAAGGAAAGGACTGAGGGAGATTCAGAAATGTCTTGAAAAAGAGACGAAAAATCCTTCATCCGCTGAGGACAGGGCTGTCAGTGTATTTGCGGGATATATGTCCTCTGTGCTTTTGCATCTTTCGGTGGATGAACTTCCGGATGTGGAGCTTTATGCAGTAACATTGCCGCCTGGAATTAAGCTGTTTTCTGCCTATGTAATAGCTCACATGGCATATTTAAAAGGCGAGTATGGCAGGGCACTTGGAATTTGCGAGGCAGCATTGATGTTCAGGGATGATATATATCCTATTAGTATGATCTATCTGTATTGTATGATTGCAATGTGTCAGATGAATCTGAAAAATCAGCAGAAAGCAAAAGATGCATTGATGCTGGCGTGGAACGTGGCGAAAGAAGACGAATTTCTGGAACCTTTCGTTGAACATCATGGTTTGCTGCAGGGACTTCTGGAGTCATGTATCCGCAAGGAGGATTCAAAACTATATAACAAATTATCTGATAAAGTCATTGCCTTTAGCAGGGGATGGATGTCAATCCACAATCCTATGTCAGGAAATTCAGTGACGGATGCATTATCCACAGTGGAATTCTCGATTGCAATGCTGGCAAGCCGAGATTGGAATAATCAGGAAATTGCAGATTATCTGGGATTTTCACCCAATACGGTTAAAACTTATCTGAGCAGGATTTATGAAAAAATGAATATAAATAAGAGGGATGAGCTGAAAAATTATATGCTGAAATAGGAAAATATACATTTTCGTATCGAAACGGAGATTACATGGAAGAAGTCAAAATGATAAAATCTTTATATACAGAAATCACTAACCAAACTCAGATTTATTTTTAAGGGAGGGAACTATATGAAGAGAAGAATTTTGACCACCCTGCTCACTATGTGCATGGTGCTGATGCTGCTGCGGATACCGGCATATGCGGGCAAAGCCTATTGCGACATCTGTGGTAAATGGGTAAGAACAACCGAAACTTATGAATACAAAGACGCTGGATATCATTGGCATCACGTTTATTGCACAGAATGTGGCACTAATATCACCAATCCACGTTCTGCGCATGTGTGGAGCGGAACGGCAACCTGCACAAGCGGACAGACTTGCACGATCTGCGGAGGAACATCCACCCCTCTCGGACATGATTGGAACTCAAACTGGATTTCGGATGAAAACAATCATTGGCATGAGTGTAATGTCTGCGCAGAAAAGGGCGATGTTGGAATACATATTTGGGATAATGGCACTATAACTATTTCTCCAACCTGCACAACAGAGGGGGAGAGAAAGTATACTTGCATTGGATGCGGCAGAATAAAAACAGAGACGATCCAAGCTACGGGTCACGACCTCGTACATCACGATGCACAGGCGGCGACTTGTACCGCAAACGGTTGGGAAGCTTACGATACCTGCAGTAACTGTGATTACACCACCTATATGGAGATTCCGGCAGCAGGTCATAGTTATGGAGAAGTAACATACACATGGAGCACAGACGATCAACACTGTACAGCAGAAAGAAAATGTACAGCATGTGATGGCGTAGAAAGTGAGACAGCAGATACAACAGCAACAGTAATACAGGAAAAGAACTGCGTATTGCCAGAATTATCTACATACAGTGTAACATTTGAAAATTCTGCTTTTGAAACTCAAACAAAGGAAAATGTACGGACAGCAGAAAACGCCGGCCACGATATGGAAAAAGTAGAAAAGCAAGCTGCTACTGCTGCAAAAGAAGGAAACATTACATATTGGTTCTGTGATAAATGTAATAAGTATTTTAGTGATGAAGAAGCAGAAAATGAAATTAAAAATGAAGACACAGTGCTTGCGAAACTTGCCCCTGTTATTATCAAGGGAGATGGAGCAACAGTAACAGCAGGTGCGAAGAATGCACTATCATTCACATCTGATGCTGCATACAGGGATTTTATTCGTGTTGAGGTTGACGGAAAGACCATAGATGAGAGTAATTATACGGTGGAATCTGGAAGTATAATCGTAACATTGAAAGAGGATTATGTTGCCGGTTTTTCGAAGGGTGAGCATACACTTGGCATTGTCTCTGAAAGCGGAACAGCGACAGCTCATTTTACAGTAAACGAGAAGACAACGGGGACACAGGAGCCTTCGGAAGACACAACCGGTACAACACAGGAGCCTTCGGAAGACACAACCAGTACAACACAGGAGACAAGTACAACGGATAAAACAACACAATCATCTCCAAAAACTGGTGACAGTACAGACTTGCAGTTGTATGTGATTCTTATGTTTGTTTCAATAGTGGGGGTTGCAGGAATTTGTGTTAAGAAAAGGTTCAAGACCCATTGATGGCTTTGAATGAAATGGCTGTTATAGCGGAAATTACATATTAGATCTCTATAAAGTGAGGCATATGGACTAAAAAGATGTTCATATGCCTTATTTTAATATGTCTTTAAATACTTTAAATACACAGAAATTTCACAAACGAAACGCCTCTCTATACTATTGACATTAAAAAATAGAAGTATTAATATTTATGCAACTTGCGTCAAATCACACATAGCTGACGATCAGATATCGCATATCATAAATCAAATTCCTGATTTTGTACATCTGAGGATTCTGTCAGCATTTCAAACCGAAACAAGGAGGAAATAGAATGATCAAAACATTGCTTGGTCAGGTTGGCGAGTACAAGAAGGATTCGATACTCACACCTGTATTTACGGCGGCAGAGGTCTTCATGGAGATCCTCATTCCATTTGTGACCGCCAAGATAATCGATGAGGGAATCAATGGACAGGACATGAGCAAGGTGTATATGTATGGTGGACTCATGCTTGTGTTGGCTTTCCTGAGCCTTTTCTTTGGAGTGATGGCGGGCAAATTTGCTGCCAGCGCATCGACAGGATTTGCCTGCAACCTGAGGGAGGGCATGTACAGGAATGTGCAGGAGTTCTCATTTACCAACATTGACAAGTTCAGCACCGCCAGTCTTATAACACGAATGACAACTGATGTGACAAATGTACAGAATGCGTACCAGATGCTCATACGAATTGCGGTCAGAGCACCACTCATGCTCATTTGCAGCATGATAATGTGTTTTACCATTAACGTGGAGCTGTCACTTATATTTGTGGCGGCACTTGTGGTTCTTGCATTTGGATTGTTCTTCATCATATTCAAGGTAACCCCTATATTTGACGAGGTATTCAGGAACTATGACAACCTGAATGCCAGTGTTCAGGAAAATGTATCTGCGATAAGAGTCGTAAAGGCATTTGTAAGGGAAGAGTATGAGGACAAGAAGTTTGGCAAGGCTGCTGAGGTGCTTGCGGAGCTGTCCATAAAGGCAGAGAGCCTGCTGGCTTTCAACAATCCTATCATGATGTTTGTCATCTTTACATGTATGATGCTCCTGTCGTGGATTGGAGCACACTTCATAGTCGGTGGTAGCATGACAACTGGAAATCTTACATCACTTTTCAGCTATGTCATGAGCATGATGATGTCGCTGATGATGCTGTCCATGGTATTTGTCATGATCTCCATGAGTATGGCAAGTATGAGACGAATATCTGAGGTCCTTGAGGAGACACCTACCATGACCAATCCTGATGAGCCGATCATGGAGGTCCCTGATGGAAGAATAGATTTCAACCATGTGGACTTCGTGTATAAGGCCGGAAGTGCGGAGGATACACTGAAAGATATAGATATTCACATAAAATCCGGTGAGACGGTCGGCGTGATAGGTGGAACCGGATGTGGTAAGTCGACATTTGTCAATCTGATAAGCAGACTGTATGATGTGAAGCCGGACAGCGGTTCGGTCTGTGTCGGAGGACATGACGTGCGTGATTACGATATGGAGGTCATCCGAAATG
>OHQR01001247.1_pt1 | contig 13739 bp, 14 predicted proteins | sample 1578191 | NCBI WGS metagenome assembly OHQR01 (sample SAMEA3879577, study PRJEB24766) | human gut metagenome | biome: human-associated habitat; feature: feces | place: USA | collected 1985/1987 | reverse complement strand
TCTGCGCCGATGGCTGTGTTCTGGCGTTTCGTGCCGGATGATACGACACGGATAGGTGATACCTTGCTTCATCGCCGACAAGTAGTGTATTCAGACAGCTCGTATCGGGCTGTGGTGAGCGGATATGTAGACCCTCGGCTGGATAGTTTACAGGTATTTCCTAAGACGGTGTATCAGACGGTGACGAATGATATATACCATCCAGTCGCCATCAAGTCGAAGAAGAAGCGGTGGGGATTTGGCTTGCAGGCTGGGTATGGCCCGGGTGGATGGTATGTCGGTGCCGGAGTGAGTTATAATTTGTGGCAATGGTAAGATGATATAAAAAAGACTATTTTATTCATTTCTTTTTGTTTGTGTATTCAATTAATTTTGTATTACTTTGTAGTTGTTTCATTATAAATAGATATCACATGGCTTTTTTACAAGATGTATTTAAGGATTCTGGAGTTCCAACATATACTTTTGTCGAACCCAATGAATATATTAAAATTGTTGTGACTTTGAGTACTAAAGGTAGATGTTTAGTTGTAGAAGGTCCTTCTGGTATCGGTAAGACTACTTGTGTTTTAAAAGCGCTTGAATACTTAGGTATGGGAGATTCAATCCAATTGTTAACTCCTCGGAAAAAGAAAGATATATTATCAATAGAAAAAATATTGGATAATAATGAGAATATTGGAACTGTCATAATTGATGATTTTCATTTGTTATCCATAGAAAATAAGAATAGATTATCAGACTTAATGAAAACTATTGCAGATGAAGATAGAGAAGATGTAAAACTTGTCTTAATTGGAATCAATAGAGCAGGCGATAGTTTGGTTAGTTTGGCTCCCGATTTAAATAATAGAATTACAACTGTTAAGTTTGAAGTGAATCCAGATTCTAAAATATTAGAACTAATTGAAAAGGGAGAAGTGGCTCTTAATGCTAGAATAAAATATAGAGAACAAATTGTAAGAAGGTCGAATGGAAGTTTTCATATAGCTCAACTTATCTGTAAGGAACTTTGTATTATCGAAAGAGTTATAATGACGCAGGATAATAAAAAGGAGCTAAATACTGATATAAATTATGTTGTTGATAAGATAATGACTGATTTATCTCGAGTTTTTGAAGTAAAGGCTAGAGAGTTTGCAATTGGTTCTAGATTACGAAGTAGTGGTCGGGCACCTTATTTTCATCTCCTTTATTGGCTTTCTGAGTCTAAAGATTGGACAATTAGAATGGCTGATATTTATTTAAAATATCCTACTCATAAAGCTAGTATTTCTCAAGTAGCAGATAAGGGCTTTTTGTATAAGCTAATCAATAACAGTGAGAACATAAAGTCCGTTATTCATTATGATGAATATTCAAAAGTATTAACTGTTGAAGACCCTAAATTCATGTTTTATTTGCAAAATCTGGACTGGACAGATTTTGTTAAACGAATAGGCTTTAGTAAAATCAATTTTGATAAAAAATACGATTTTGCTTTATCTTTTGCTGGAGAAGTACGAAGTATTGTAGCTGAATTGGCTATATTATTATTTGAGGAACATGAGTGTTCTGTTTTTTATGATTTTAATGAGCAGCACAAAATTATTGGAGAAGATTTAACTGATTATTTTGAACCAATATATAAGTCTGATGCTGAGTTTATTATTGTTTTTCTAGATAGGAATTATCCTCGGAAACTATGGACTAATTTTGAATCGGACAAGTTCAAGGAAAGGTTCGGTGAGCATGCGGTGATTCCTATAATTTTTAAAGGATGTGAGCCTACTCAGTTCGACAAGTTGGCTAACATTGGCTATCTTTCATTTGATCCAGAAAAAGAGCAGAGTGAGCAAATAAAAAGTATTGCAGATATAATTGTTAAAAAATTAGATGAAAAAAGAAGAAATGAACCATCCTGATTCTTTTTACAACCCGGCCATTGATAGATTGTATCGGTTGAAGGAAGTAATAGAAGGGGCGGCTGAATAAGCTGCCTTTATATTCATAAGCAACAATTCATATCTATTGTGTGTGACATATCCCGGCTTTCGTCGGGATTTTTTTCATTTGGGCCCTTCCTTTTATAAAAATTCCCTCAAGTCACGTAGGGAATTTCAGAAAAGCAGTTGTCTTTATTGTAGAATCCGGTATATAGTGTTAGTATAGTCCTTCTTTCAGCCATTGCAGTTTCTTTATACTGGATTTACAGAATGTTCCAACATTGTGTGCTCTAATTGATTGTATATATTGAAAGGAACATGCTGGACCTCAGCTTTTATGCGGCTGAGGTTTTGTCGGAGACAAGAGTGCGTTGTTGAACGTGCGATGGAAATATGTGTTTAACCAAATTATTAGTTATGAAAAAAGAGTTTTGTATGGTAATTGCATTTGCTATGGCTTTAGCCGGGTTATTTATGCTTATGTTTATGTCATTTGATTAGTGAATGTCTGTTTGTTGACTGTTTTATAGAAGGGGCAGCTTATTCAGCTGCCTTGTTCCATTTCCCAGGAATTAAGTAATCCATATTGTGTAATTATTCCCCATGTGTGGTACTCAGTTCCACATATTTCCACACATAATTATTCCTTCTTGTTTTTATAATATGCTGATGTATAATGTATTATGTGCTGATGTACATCATGGCATATCGTTTGTCCTATAGTTAATACAAAAACTATATTTATTTACTTAAAACTTACGATTATGAAAAAAGTATTGGTAGCATTAGCAATGGTTATGGGATTAGGCAGTTCAGTAGCATTTGCTTACGTGGTTTCTGGAACACAGTCTGTAGAGCAAACTCAGCAAAATCCTCAGGATGAGTTCACAAAAGTGGAAGTAAAAGACTTGCCTCAGGCAGTTATGAATGTCTTGGCTAAGGACTATGAGGGGGCTGTAATAAAGGAGGCTTTCATTTCCGAGAAAGAAACCGGTAAGATTTATAAGGTTGTGTTGACCATCACCGAGGAAAATCAATCCACTGAAGAAGTAACGGTACTTCTGAATGAAAAAGGAGAAACTGTAGAATGAATGGAAACTCTGTAGTGGTTCGGCATCCATCTACAGAGATGATTCGAGATGCTTTTATGTCTATCTCGTTAATGCGAAAGGGGCGGCTGAATAGTCGCTCTTTTTGTTTATATTGTAATAATAGTTCGTTTCTTTTTCGTCAGAAATTCCTATTATAGAGGGTTGTTTTATACAAAATAATGTTTATATTTGTATTCTAATCCCTATTGTATTATGAATGACAAACAACAACTTCTAATTGATTGTATTTCCCTTCTTCCCGTTATAGGCATTCTGGTTTTGATAACTGTTGCCAATGACCAGCTTGTTACTATGGTTGCTGCCTATGTGCTTTGCGGAGAACTCTTATGCGTATTGGTTAGCAGGATATTAAATTTGTACTATATTGATGTGGCTTTTGTTTGGTTGGGTGGGATTATGCTTTGGTTGTGGTATTGGCTCTGGTTGGAGTCAAGCCATGTAGTGATGGAGATTGTGGAAAAGGCAGTTGAATGAATCGCTCCTCTTTCAGTAAAAATCCCCGTAGCGGCTCAACTACGGGGATGGTGTCAAATAACAGAGTATCAATATGAGATACTAAGTGAGCCTATTCCATTACAGATAAATCATCGTCAACTTCATACTGATTACAGCCAAAAGCCGCACACATTAAAATAAAACGTTCTTTTATACCTAATCCGGTATATCTGTCTACAGCTCCGCTGCCTTTTGCATGAAGTCCTGCTGCGTATTTATCTATCTGAACTTTATTCATTAAATCTACATGAGTTTTACGGGCAAGTTTACTGCTTGCAATCTCATATATGGATTTGTACTCATTTGTTCCCAATGCCGCACTAAACATTGCCACTTTCCGGCTAATCTCACAGTATTCAAGTAGTTTTTTTATTTGATAATTGTACCCGGTTTCACCATTGCCATCAGGATAATAGGGTAACAAAGCATTGCTTGGTAGCCTACCTTTATACTTCATAATAATATTATAAGCAATACGAATGATGGGAGTTTTTATCTCAGTGCGTATAAGTCCATCCTTGTGCGTTTTTTGAGGTAAATAATGAATGTAAGGTATTCCTTCTTCAATGCTGATATTATCAAAAGTGAATCGTCTGAAATCACCTATACGGCAACCGAAACAACATTGAACAACGAATACATCTTTTACTCGCTGCAATGTTTCGGGACATTCTTTGTGGACTACTTCATTGAATTCTGTTTTGGTGAGAAAGAAAGGCTCGTCATATTGTTGCTTCATAATGGACTCTTTTTCTTTTCCTATCTTCCGGAAAGGAGATACGGGAATAACATCATTACTTTCAAGCTCCACCATAAATGCTTGTAATAATAATAGTTTCTCAGCAATTGTATTCTGGCTTCTTTCCTTTGATGGTATATTCCGCTTATTCATTTCTGCGTACAGTTCTGGAAATTTTTCAACCAGAGTGTATTCTTTGCGTAGAAAATCACGAAAATTTAGAATATGTTCCTTATTGAATTCATTGACCGGCAACCCGTCAATGCCATTGATAATGAGGAATCGAGTCAGTTCCCTTATCACTACATCGTAATGTTTCTTTCTGCCAGGACCTATTACACCTGCATTTAGCCATCCGTCAACATAGCGTTGGAACATACTACACATGGATTCCTCTTCACTGCTGATGTTATATTTTTCAGGATGTAAGTGCTGGTCTATTAAGATTTCCAGTTTTTCACTGGTTAATTCTTTGTTGCTCCCATAAATGGATAAAATTAGATTCTTCCGTTCTTCAATAGATGTATTAAATAATTCTGCACCAATAACCAAAGCAAATAAAACTATGCACACTACCCATTCCCAAACAGCAATTTTAAGAATAAAACCTAGAAGTATAACAATTATCATAGCTAAGACATGAATTTTTAAATTTCTTTCAGCTTTGTAAGCTTTTTTTATACCTTCAATTGCATATTTAAAACTACTTAATAGACTATCACTTTTCATTTTTACCTGCCTTTTTATTATAAATATTTATATAAATTATTAAATATGCAAGTCCAAGTAAGAAACCACCTACTACATCAGTAAAATAATGAACTCCAACATAAATTCTACTAAATCCTATAGATAATATTAATAATGATAATAATGCAATTAATGTCCATTTTAAATATTTATTAGTAACATTTTTATAAACTAAATAAATTATTATTCCATAAAATGCCATACTTACCATAGAATGTCCAGATGGGAAACTATATCCATCTTCTTCAACTAATCTTAAAACATTTGGCCTTGGTCTTCTAACAATATGTTTAATAACTTGATTAATTAAGGTTACTCCCACTAAATCAAATGTTACAAACCATCTAATTTTCTTACAAAACATAAAAATTAACACACCAGCAAGCACTATAAAAGCAACGCCACCTAATTCTGTAATCACTTTAAGTACCGAAGTTATTCCATCACTCATTATATTGTCTGCTATAAAACTATAAACTTTTGTATCAATTACTAAACTATCATAACTTAATACACCATAACAAATTACACTAAATAATATTAAACATAAAACAACAATAAAAATATTAAACTTCTTCATAACTACCCTTCAATATGTTTCTTTTCTAAAAACATTTTAATTCTATCTAATCCAATTATAACTAAACCACCGATTAAAAAATAAACAACGCTAAATGTATCAAAGCTTAATGCATCCTTAGGAACTTCTAATGTTGTGGGTCCCATTACAATTGCATATAATGAACCAATCATTAAGCCAATTATTAAATAAACTGTAGCACTTCTATATTTGTCTAGTGCCATTTTTATTAACTTTATTATTAAAGCAATACCAAGTAAGACCCCAATTCCAAAAATAAACAATGCTGGAAAATAAGTAAAATTCATATGTAAAAATTCTTTTATTCCATTTATTATTGGAATATATAAACCAAATATCAAAAGAAGTGTTGACCCAGAAATACCCGGTAATACCATTGCACATATCGCTACCATCCCAGCAAATAAAATATACATGGCTAAGCCAAAATTTAAATTAGCAATATTAACACTATCTCCGCCACTTATCGGATTAAAATATGTTATTAATGAAACAATTAAAATACCAATTATAGCAAAAATAATATTCTTATATTTACCTTTAATATTATCTTTTTCTTCTTTCATTATTAAAGGAATAGAAAATACAATGAATCCTAAAAATAACGAACTAACTCTGTATATTTTTGTTTCAAATAAACTAGTTAAAACTAAAGTAGCTAAACTCATACCAAAAATCCAACCAGTACCTAATTTAAATAAAAACCATAAAGCACTTTTTTTCTTTTTAAAGTCACCATAAAAAACATCATTCAAAGCATTTATAAATTTATCATAAAAACCAAGAATAAAAGCAATTGTACCACCACTAACCCCTGGTACACTATCAGCTAGCGCCATACAAAAGCCCCAGAATGCATTAATTAAATATTTCATTTTACCACCTTTTAAATTATACCAAATAACATTATCATATACAAATTTTTTTAATCATTCGTTACATTACCATCACCAAAAACAGGAATGGTATCACCCAAATATGTTGGTTCAGGTTTAAACATAACCTTTACAAAATCTTTATCTCTAGCAAGTATTTCCCTAAGTTCAAATTTTACACTTCCACTATAATCTCTTAAAGTTGCAGAAACTCCAACTGCATCTAACTCTATCTTTTCAGCTATATACAAACTTCTATACAAATGAAATTGTTGTGTTACAATAATGATATTGTTGGCTAAAAATATTTCTTTTGCTCTATAAATACTATCATATGTTGAAAAACCAGCATGGTCCATAAAAATATCATTACTTTCTATCCCTTTATCAAGTAAATAATTTTTCATAACATTTACCTCATCATAATACTTTTTGCCATGATCACCACTTACAATTATTTTTCTAGAGTAACCATTTTCATATAATTTATAAGCCATATCAAGTCTATCTTTTAAAACTGGACTTGGTTTACCATTTCTTAATCCAGCCCCTAAAACTAAAATAGCATCATAACCCTTATTCAAATTATTTTCATCAACTATTTTATCCTTTACACTACACTTTACATACATATTTATTCCTAAAACTATAATGATTCCCATCACAATTAAAGTACTTATAACAATTATTATTTTTTTTAAAACTTTATTCATATTTATTTCTTCAACTTTTCTATTTCTTCTTCACTTAATCCTGTTACAGCAACAATCTTTTCTATTGGAATATTCTCTTTTAATAAGTTTATAGTCATCTTTCGTTGAGCTTCTATTTTACCAGATTTGAGTCCTTCAGCTAACCCTTTTTCAAGACCTTCTTTTAATCCTTCTCTTCTAGCGATATTTTTTTCAGTATTTTGTATATACTTTTCTTCTTCCTCTGGAGTTATATCATATATGAATACATCTTCTTTATTTAATCTTTTCAATTTATCAACACTCTCCTTAACACTAGAGTTATTTATCTCACTACAATACTTTTCAAGATCTTCTTTATTCTTTATCCCTAACATTGTTAAAAGTGGTTTTTCTCTAGCACTTTTCATGTCTTTATCATACCAAAGTTTAGCAAACTTTTCAACATTGACTTCATAATATTTGAATCGATTATCTAATTCCTTTTTATAGTTCTTATCATAAAATGTATAACACGTTATTAATGGATCACTTGGTCTTACTTTATAGTTTAATGATATATGAATAAACTCTGAGACAGTATCATATGCTTGACTCACTAAAGTCTTTTGACTACAGAAAGAAAAATAAAAATTAATATTTCTCACCTTTGTACTTGCACTATATGATGAATTAAGTTCTAAATTTATTTTTCTTCCCTGTGCTTCCACAAGTAAATCTAATCTTTTACTTCGCTCACTTTTTTGTCTTATCTTTAATTCTACAGGAATAAATTTAATTATTCTATCTATTTTAATATCTAAGCATTCACTTAAAAGTTCACAAAGTAAGTGTGTTCGATCTTCATTAAACCCCACGAATATGGCTTTAAACATCTTATCATAATTAAAACCATAAAAAATATCCTTGGTTTTATTTTTTTCTATTAATTTACTTGGCATAAAATTTCTCCCTTCGATAAGTCTATATCTTAAAGCAGAAGTACCAAAAAATGCAAGAAAAATCGTCCGTCAAAAATCGACATAAATCGGGATATTCATGCTATTTCGTCTCATTTTTAGGGAAATTCAAAATTTAAAAAAAGTTACTATTTTTATTAGTAACTCAATTTTTAGGTTTAAAAATAACTGAAACAAGAAAAGCAATCACAATAGCTCCAGTTATTACCCCCGAAGATTTACATAACATATCACCAAAAATACCCAAGAATCCTTCTTCTATATATCCTTGCCAAGCAGAACTATATAATGAATGTCCAAAATTAGAAATAAGAATTGTTGCTCCAGCTCCAAATTTAGAAATCAATCTATCATAAAAACCTAAAAATGACAAAAAAGCACCTACAACTGTATAAATACTGGTAATATGTCCTGGTGTTAATTTAGTATTATCTAAAATAACTTGTGCTAAAGCACACATAAAACCCGCAAACAAAAATGCCATTAAGAAATTCATTATTCCACCTCCAAACTTATAGCATGAGCAATTGATGGAATTGTGCCATGTTGGTTAACTGTAGTTGGACTATGTAAAGCCCCAGTTGCTACTAAAAGTATTTTTTTATACTTCTTATTAAGTAATATTTTATTAAACAAAACAATTGGCAAACAAGCTGGTCCACTACCTCCGGCATATGTATTTTGACTATCTAAATATAATTCACAACCTGCATCTAAATATTTTTTTAACTTTATATTATATACAGTCTCTAAATAGTCTTTTAATATTTCACTACCAACACAACCTAAATCACCAGTTAGAACTAAATCATAATAACTTGCATCCCTTTTTAAACTAGCAAAATGAGTTGCAATTGTACTTGCTGCCGCCGGAGCCATTGCTGCCCCTAAGTTATTAGCATCACTTACTCCTAAATCTACAGGCACCCCAATTGTGGCACTTTCGATTCTTATATTACTAGGTTTCTTACTTAATAATGTTGAAACCGCTCCCGTTGATGTAAATGTTGATGTATGAGCCCTCGGAGCTCCATATTCAACTGGATATCTAAATTGTCTTTCCGCCGTTAAATTATGACTACTAGTAATACCAACAACTTTTTTAAATTTACCACCATCTATCATACTTGATGCAACAATTAACCCTTCTACAAATGTAGCACAAGCGGAATAAAGCCCTAAAAAAGGAATATTATAATTTTTAGCACTATAATTACTTATAGCAATTTGGTTAGTTAAATCTCCTCCTACAAGCAAATCAATATCACTAATATTTAAATTGTTTTTACCAATAATATTATCAATCACTATTTGTTGCATTTTAACTTCTGCTTGTTCAAAAGTTTTTTCTCCAATATAATAATCATCCATAATCATATCCAATCTTTTTAAATGACTATTTTTTTCTAATGGCCCCACTATTGTATAATAATCATTTAAATAAACATTTTTAAATTTCATACTAGCCAACCAAAATCAACCTCACAATCACTAAAATAAAAGCAGAAATAATTCCATATAAAATTACTGAACCTGCAAGTTTAAAGAAATTAGATCCAAGCCCTGTAATTAAACCATCTTTTTTATACTCTAAAGCACTTGATGCTACACTATGAGCAAATCCAGAGGTTGGAATAATAAGTCCACATTTACAAACACTTACCCAATTATCAAAAAATCCTAAAGCTGTAAATAAACTTGATAAGAAAATAACCACTAAAGCTGTAATAAGACCTGCCTCAACACTTGATACTGCAAAACAATGCATAAAAATATAAATCATAACTTCAGCAAATAACCCCATTAATCCTCCCACTAAAAAAGCTACTCCAATATTTCTTAATTTTGGTTCCTTCGGAGTATGCTTCTTAACTAATTTTTTATAGTCTTCTTTATTCATTACATTCACCATTATTATTATGAATTAAAATTTTTTACATATACATAAAGTCTCTCATTTTACTTAAACTTCTTTTTTCATATCTTGATACCATTACTTGTGTTATACCTAACTTTCTTGCTGTTTCACTTTGCGTTAAATCTTCATAATAACGACTTTTAATAATATCTTTTTCTAAATTATCTAATGAATTTATACTATCATTTAATATAATTCTATCATCTTCACTTACATCTTCATTACAAGCTATTACTTCATGTAAATCTCTTCTTTCATCACATTCTTCATCCATCGAAACAAAAGTATTTGCATACATCATTACTTGTTCTAAATTTTTTAAATCCATTTCTAAATATTGTGCTAATTCTTTATTAGATGGTTCTCTCATTATTTCTTGTGATAATCTCATTCTACCGTTTTCTATCATTTTTAAAAGTCTATTTATATCTTTATTTAATTTAATTTCTTTATTATTAGCTAACATATACATTTCTCCAAAAATATAGTTATAAGCATATGTACTAAATTTAGTTATTCCATCATTTTTATAATTTTGATATGCTTTAATAACTCCAAGAACTCCAGCTTGATACAAATCATTTTTATCTACTCCATAAAAATTCTTAGCTATTTTCCATATTAATCCAGCACTGGATTTAACTATTTCTTCTAACATTACATAGCCTCCATTTCTATAAATGCATCTATTTCACTTTTCACCTTAGACAGTTTTAAATACTTACACAAATATTCTTGTGCCCCGTGTACACCACATACTTTAATAACCCCCTTATTACATTTTATATAATATTTGCTATTAATTAAGGCATCTATTCCCGAATTATCTATCATTTCTAAATTTTCAAAATTATAAACCAAATATTTAATTTCATGTTTTTTAATAACTGGATTTAAATAATTATTTATTTTATAACTATTTTTGCGATTCAATATTCCTTTAAGTCTTGCAAACAATATACCATTTTTATACTCTAGCTCTAACTTAAACATATTATTCTTCTCCTTACATATTAGTTTAGAAAAAAAAAATTAAACTTTAAACAACTTCGACAAAAGAAGCCAAAATCCCCATTATAAAAAGTGTCAAATTTGACACTTTGTTTTACATATTAATTTTCATCTAATATTCTTTTTATATTATTTTTAGCATTTAAAACAGTTTTTTCATCAGGTTTCATAACATATAATTTTGTTTTCTTATAACTATAAACATAATCCATTGCATCAGATCCATTAACACTAATTGATTTTATATTCCATGAACTTCCATCATTTAATTGCATTTTTATTAGTTTAGTAATTTCATCATCACTTATATTTGTAATAAATTTTCCTTTTAAAGCTTTTAAAATATCTACATAATTAGTTATTATCTTCGGAGACATAGCTTTATTTATTAAAGCAGTAAGAACTAACTGTTGATTTTCTCCTCTTACTCTATCTCCTTCTTTAAATGATTTTCTTTCTCTAGCAAAAGATAATGCTTTCTTACCATCTAAAACATTGGCTCCTTTTACGTAAGAATAACCATCATTAGATACAAAATTATAATTAGAATTAACAGTAATACCATCTAGAGCATCCACAATATCCACTAAAGATGTAAAATTAACTTTAATATAGTAGTTAATCTTTGTATCTAATAAATCTTCAATTGTTTTAATACTTTCATTTACTCCATAAATACCTGCATGAGTAAGTTTATCATATTCTTTAAAAGTATGAAGTTTAACATAATAATCTCTAGGTATATTTGTTAATAATATTTCCTTTTTAATTGGATTAACACTCATAAGAATATTTACATCACTTCTAGATACTTTATTTATACTTCCATATGTATCAATTCCAGATATATAGACATTAAATGGTTTATTTGTAACATCTACAGATTTACCAATATCTTCATTTTTAATTTCAACCTTTATTGCATCAAGTTTTCTAATACTATTATATAAATCATCATTTGCTTCTTTTAATATTTCCAATTGAGCATCTTCTAAAATAATTGCATCAATACTTTTTTCTTCTAAACTTGTTAATAGCTCGCTTGAGTCATTTAAAATTTTGCTTTCAAAAGAAATATTTTTATTTAATTTATCAATTGCTTTTTCTAATCCTTCATATTTACTTTTATCTAAATGTCCAATTACTTTGTTATTTAAATCCTTTATTCTTTTATAATTACTTGTTTTTAAAACTATAATATTATAATTCTCACTTTTATACTCATTAAAACCAAATTGTTTAAAAAAGTCCATTGTATTTAAACTATAATTAATTCCAAAAACCATCGCCACAATCAATAATAATGAAAATAATCCTCCGATTAAATTTTTAACTTTACCATTACTTAATAATAGCCACGAAACAATTAAATCAATTATTACTACAACAGCTACAAATACACCAAAATATTCCATAGGTAATACATTTATAAAATAAATTAAACCACTAAACAAGATACTTAATATTATTAAAAGTATTACCAAATATTTTTTAAAACTTAAAACTTTTTTATTACCACTTTTCTTACTCATAACTACCTCGTTATAAGTATACAAATTTTAATAATAAAATGCAATAGAAAAAGATATATCAACTTCTATAAAATATGTGAAAAGAAAAAGTTTGTAAAATTAAAGAACCAGAATTCAGAAGCAAGTAGAATTCTATGGCGCGGGGTGGATACTCCCACCAGCCACGCTAACCAAAGGTTTATCACACTACCAAAGTTATTGGTGAATCTTTAGTTCCTGATCCTCCATCATAGAGAACAGAAGACTTTAGATACAAGACTGGACGAGAGCCACAGCCATTGAACGCGCCCCCGTTGTCGACACGACCGAGGTAGAACAAAAGGAACACATTGTTGCTGTACGAAGAATAAGGCGAAATTGTCCAATCATTATGTCCTATGTACATCCAATTTATTGTTTTTATTGATGTTCCATTTACATCATTACCACCATATTTATGTAGAGTTGTTGTCCATGCACTTGGACTTGCTGCAAATCCATAGTCACTAGCATACACTAAACCTATTTTGGATGTTCCATCGATAGGTCCATATGTTTTGGTAGCATTTGTTATTTCTGCTGTATACATTTCACTTGGTGTTACAGATCTTGTTGAATGTCCACTTACTTTCCATGTGGCATCTTCAATCAAATTTGACCATGTTGTACCTATATTATTTAAATAATTTGTATTCAAATTTATCTTATTTAGTAAACTTGTACTCCATGTATCACTTGACTTATTTGTTGCTTTATAATTCCAAGAATATGTATCTATTGATGTTAAACTTCCTTCATAGAATCCTGAATCTGAAGTAACTGAACCTTTATAATCTCCATCTGTTCCCAGTAAATTACTAGTTGCATAATCATACTTTATTAATTTTACCAATTGCTTTCCAGTTACGCCATGATTATTTTCTCCAAATACTCCGATTATTCGATATAAGTTATCTGTTGGACACGGACTAGTTGTTGAACCGAAGCATACAAAATTATTTACTTGGTCGCTTGCTCCTGCATATCTATATGAATTATCTCCGGCCCCATTTGCTAACGAGCTTGTATGATGATATATATTTACAATTGATGGTTCACTTTTATTTGATAATGTTGTTATGCAAGTTGCTAGATTATTTCCACTTGTACAC
>OHQR01001227.1_pt1 | contig 13974 bp, 18 predicted proteins | sample 1578191 | NCBI WGS metagenome assembly OHQR01 (sample SAMEA3879577, study PRJEB24766) | human gut metagenome | biome: human-associated habitat; feature: feces | place: USA | collected 1985/1987 | reverse complement strand
GTTCTAAACCAAGTTTTAAATAACCAAGAAGTAGATTGATTAATTAGACTTAAAATAGCAAAAGGTGTAAGTAAAATAAATATTTTTACTAAGACAGTTGTATAGCTTTTGTACAGCTGTCTTTTTTAAGTTTAAAATAAAATTTAATACTAATTTAAACCCTTACTCCATTTAACATACAAGTCCTCTAATCTATATTTTGCATTAGCAGGACTGGTTGACGGCATTTTATAACAGCTATAATTTTCCAGTAATTCCGGGAAGTATTTTTTGAATACAGCATAAGCTTTGTTCCCGTTTAATACTATTTTTTCAATATTGTTATATTTTTCAAGTAACTTTGAAATATCATTAGGAACTTCATTTTCAATACTTGAATCCAAGCTTCCATCTCTTTCACAAAATCCCAACACGTCCCAAATTGCAAAATTATTTTCAAGAACTATTTTAATCTTTTCATCATAACTTAAATTATGCATATTTGAACAGTTACAAAAAACCCCCATCAATTTCCAAAAGCGGTTTCGAGAATACGCATAATATTGCTGCGCTTCAAGTGATTTAATTCCGGGCATAGAACCTAAAATTAAAACTTTTGAATTATTATCAATTACTGGTAAAAAACTTAAACATTTCTTCATTTTTTATTTATAACATAAAAATATTCATAACTGCTACACAAGATTATTTTTACCGGCAATATAAGCCATAAGAGTTCTGTTTGAAACTTCAAACTTTTTTAATATAGAACTCACATGGGCTTTTGCAGTATGCGATGATATAAATAAGTTTTCTGCAATTTCTTTATTATTATAACCTTTACAGACTTGTTCCAATACTTCTTGTTCTCTAATTGTTAACATTTTTCTATCCTTTCATATTCTTCTTAATTAATTTAAAACACAAACAAATTTTGACAAATTAAGAATATTTCCATGTCTATATTTTTTACAAATTTTTACATCATAACTGGAATGATTAAAATAAAAAATTTATTTAAGGGTATTTACAAATAAAAATTAGCATGTACACTTAAAACTGTGAGGGACTTAAATCCCAGCCCAAAAATGGGGGTTTAGCTCAGCTGGTAGAGCACCTGCTTTGCACGCAGGGGGTCAGGAGTTCGAATCTCCTAACCTCCACCATTTTTGAAAGAGGCTTTTAGTAAGCCTCTTTTTTAATGCTAAAAATTAGACAGTACGGGAGTTTTGAGGACATTAATTTAAAAGAGAATTTCTCTATAATATTTTAGCTAAATTTATTAAGGATATTTTTACAATATTCTCTTTTTGAAAATACATTACCCTCTTTATATCAAATTTTTCATGCTTGTGATATAAAAATATTATTAAAAACGGAGTTCTTGCATGAATCAGCCTATACCTATACCAGAAAAATTTAATGATATTTGTAATGATATTGAAAAAGGTTTAATAAAAATTCCTCAATTTCAAAGAGACTTTGTTTGGTCAATAAAGCAATCTGCTCAACTTATTGATAGTATTTTAAAAGGTTATCCGATTGGCACTTTTATCTTTTGGAAAACAAAGGAAGAATTGAGAAGTATAAGAAATATAGGAAATTTAAAACTTACGGAAATTCCGAAAGGGGATTTTGTAAAATATATTCTTGATGGGCAACAAAGAATAACTAGTATTTATGCTGCAATTAAAGGGGCTTTTATAGAAAGAGAAAATGGAAAAATTGAAGATTTTTCAAAAATTTATGTTGATTTAAATGCTAGTGAAGAAGATGAAACAATTGTCTTAACGGAATCAGATGAGATTGATTTAAGTTCGTGTATTAAATTAAGCGAATTATATGAAGGTAAACTTTCATTAGCAAAGAAATTTGATGAAAAATATCATGAAAAAATTGAAAAGTATTCTAATAATTTAAAAACTTATGCTTTTTCAACAATACATGTTCAAGAGGCAAAGATTGATGAGGCAACCGAGATTTTTTCAAGACTAAATGTTGGTGGGAAAAAATTAACTGTCTTTGAAATTATGGTTGCAAAAACATATTGTCCTGAAAAAGAATTCGATTTATGTGAAAAATATGAAAATTTAATTAATGAGCTTGAAGAAGTAAAGTATGAAACAATACCGGATTCCACGTTACTGCAATCTATATCAGTGTGTTTAGTAAAAGAATGCACAAAAAAACATATCTTAAAACTTGATAAAAAAGATTTTGTTAATATTTATGATAATGTAGAAAATGCACTAAAAGAATGTATTGATTATTTTAGATCTAATTTTAGGATTCCCGTATCTCAGTTACTACCATATGATGGTCTTATTGTTCCATTTACATATTTTTTCTTTAAAAATAATTGTAACAAACCAAATGCAATACAAGAAAAATATTTAATTGATTATTTTTGGCGAGTAGTGCTAACATCAAGATTTTTTAGTTCTTTAGAACAAAGAATTGGACAAGATATAAAGAAAATTGATGAGATACTTAAGAGTGTTAAGCCAACCTATGAGGATGTTATTAATATATCCAAAAGTAAGATTATTAATGATGGATATTTTACAACAACAAAAGGATATATAAAGGGATTACTGTGTATTTTAGCATATCAAATGCCATTATCTTTTAGAGATAACGCTAAAATTAATATTGACAATAATTGTTTAAAACAAGCAAATAGTAGAAATTATCATCACTTTTTCCCAAAAGCATATCTTAAAAAAATTGGCATAGAAGATTTTAAAATAAATCATATTGCAAATATCACTATGGTCGATGATTTCTTGAATAAAAGAGAAATCAAAGATAAAGCTCCAAGTATATATATGCAAAAATATATAGATAATAATCAACAAATTAAAGAAACTATGAAAACACATTTAATTGGTGACTTTGATGAATATGGAATAACAAATGATAATTATGAAAAATTCTTTAATAAAAGGATTGATGCCATTATATGTGAATTAAAACAAAGAGTAATTCCTCAAGAATTTGATACAATTGACTAAAAACTTAAGCAGTATTTAATATAATACTTTTTAATAATTACTCAAAACTTCTGCAAGATAATTTTTATACCCCTCTTTCAATTCTTTCGGAGCTATAATTTCAACATTTGTACCCCATTTGAATATGTTCCATATCAGTACTTTTGAAATTGAAGATTTAAAAGTTACAATAACTGCACAATTTTTCAATTGTTGAAATTTTTGGGTCGGGTGAAAATTATATTTTAGAACATCATCTGCTATTTCTTTTTTAAATTTTAATTTAATATCAACAATTTCGCCGTTAAAAACTCCGAAGTGCGAATTTGCCCATTCTTTTAAATTAAAATTTACATCCGGCTCAAAATATTTTTCAATTACTTTAATGTCAGATATTCTATGCAAAAGATAGTGTTTGATTTTATTGTTTTTTATATCCTTTGCGACTAGATAATGTCTTTCAGAGTATAAAATTCCATAAGGTTCAACCAGAATTTCTTTTTTAGGTTGCAAGCCTTTTTGAATGCGAAAACCTGCTAAATTCTTTTCTTCGAGGTTGTAAAAATCTTTCGATTGGTAATTGAAACTTAAAACTTTCATTGATTTAAGTGCTGTTCTTATTGTTTTTAAAATAGTGGGATCAATATTAAAACTTGCACATTGTTTTATTGCATAGCCTTCAGTTTCCAATAAGACTTCCATATCGGTCTCAATAGATGTTAAATTAGGATTGTTGGCACTTTTAACTGAATTTATAACCCTATCTAAAACTGCGGTTTTATTTTCCAGATTATTAATTTTACAAAGTTCTTTAATACTAATTAAATCAGCAATATCATCACTTGAAAAATTATATAAATTAATAGCTTTGCCCTTAAAACCCCACTTTTTAATTTTACTATTTGTCTGCAATTCAACAACTTGAGGAAACAAGTCCATTACAACATCTTTCATTCTTTGAGCTGTTCTTCTTGATACAGAATACATTTCTTGAATTTCAGCCAAGCTCACTCCTTGAGTTTTTGCCTGCATAGTCATAATAAGGTCAATTATATGCGACAATCTTTCCATTCTAAAAGTGTTATCTTCTAAGTTGTTTTTCAAAGTATTTTTTCTCCTTTTGAATTATAAAATTCTTCAGCACCGTCAAGCGTTGTAATAAAATATTCGTCTTCACCGTTATTGCAAGATAAGATTTTGTCGTATTTAAAATCTAAAATCTGTTCGCTCTTATCGTTAATTACACCGAGTTTTCTATTTTTCAATTTTGCCACAAATAGATTTGAACGTGTACCCTCAAGCAGTTCATATATAAAATCTATTTTTATATTACCGTCAAAGTCTATAAATCCCCATAGTTGATTTTTCCGAAGTACAAAACCATCTGAGTTATATCCTTGTCTTAACAACCAAAAACTAAATTTATCATTGTAATTTGGCTGAAATATAACGTTTCCATTTTCGTCCATCACCCCTTTACAATTTTTATTTTTGCTGAAGTAGAACCTGTCTTTATGACGAGTTTCGCTAATATAAGAAAAATCCCCGCCCACAAATTGTTTTGTATTGCTATTATAAAATCTACAATTACGCTTATCTAAATGAATAATAAAATTTGTCAAATTATAAGTTTGTCTTATTTCAATTTCATTATCGTATTCAAAATTTATAAAGACTTCGCCCTTATCGTTTAAAACTCCCCATTTATTATTAAGTCTCATTTGGCAAAATTCTTTTCGGTAAACATCCCAAAGATTTTCTTTGCGTTCTTTATCGTAATAATGTTCGGATAAATCATCATAAATGAATTCTGTTAAAGGATTACCTTCTAAATCGATTAATCCTGCATGTCCATCTAATAATGCAACTGTATAATTTGTACCACGAAATGGTATGATTTTGTCGTATTTTAGCATAGTCTTATCCCATCCGAATTAAATAATGCTTCTTTACCATTTAAAGTCACAATAAAAAATATTTTTAAATCATTATCTTGTGTGCATTCTTGAATATTGTCATATATGCAGTCTAAAATCATTTCCTTATTATTATTTATTACTCCATATTTATCTTTACACACGATAAAGAAATCTTGTAAACCGGTTTCTATTCTCTCATCATAAATAAAATCGACAATAGTTTCACCTTTGTTATTTAAAACTCCCCATTTATTATTCAACCTCAAACTATAATAATTGGAATTAACAAAATGAAAATAGTCAATCATTTTATCAATCTCACTATCATCAATGCTTTCTTGTGTAAGGTCATCGTAAATGAAATCGGTTATTGGATTTCCTTTTAAATCAATTAACCCGGCTTTTCCGTTTAAAGTCGCAACAGTGTAATCTACATTGCTAAAACATGCGATATTATCATATTTAAAATCGCCAAACATCAATTCCACCATTTCTTTTTGGCTTTTTTCTTTATACATTTTTATTGTCCTTATGTTTTTAATACATAAACAATCATAACTTATATATGTGTCAAAAGCGGACACATATCAAGTGGATAAATGTAATAACAACACAAAACTACAAAGTAAAATCAAATAAGTTTTTTATATCAATATCGAGTGCGTTTGCGATTTGTTCTAAATTTTTAATGGTGATGTTGGTTTTTCCACGTTCTAAAAGTCCGACAAAAGAGCGATTTAAATCAGCAATTTCTGCGAGTTTTTCTTGAGAAAAACCTCTATCAGTTCTTGTTATTCGCACTTTGTGCCCAAGTTTTTTTATTGTGTTTTCATTTTTCATCTCTATTTCATTTTATTTTCCTTATACACGTATTAACAGATTTTATAATACGCAAATGGCTATGTTATAAATCATTTTGTGTTATACTATAAACAAAAGAATAATATAGGACATGTGCCGAATTTGGCATGGGTGTTTATTATAATAAAAACTAAAAGGAGATTTTTATGGCATTTGAAAAAACTATTGAAAAATACTTGAAAAATGAAATTAAATTGAATGATGCAGTTAAAAATTTACAGTCAATGTCTTTCCTGAAAGAAAACGGAATTTATATCGTAAGAACAAAAGATGTTAATATTGAATTTTCAAATACAACAACAACTGCAATAAAGGAAAACAAAGATGGGGATAATCTTATATATTTTGAAGGGCATCCAAAATTAAAAGAAATTGGTTGTGAAACATTAAAAGAAAAATTTGACAAAGGCGATAGGAAGACTTTATACATAGGAAAAGCAGAGGGAAACGATGGTTTAGAGCAGAGAGTTAAAAAATTATTAGAATATAGTATATCAAATTACAAAAAGCATGAAGGTGGTAGGGCATTATGGCAAATCGAAGATTGGCAGTCTTTGGAATGTTTATATTTGTACTATTGCGAAGTCGAAAAAGCGAAAGAGCTTGAAAAGGAATTACTTGGAGCATACAAAAACGAGTACGGTGTATTTCCTGTTGCAAATTGGAAGAAGGGCTAATGAAATCTAAATATAAAAGAGCTCGAAAATCTGATATCTATAATGAAAGTCGTAAAAAATGTTTTTATCTTAACGAACATAGGCAACTAAAAATTCCACCGCAAAGTTATAAAATACAAAAAGCTCAAAAACTCTCATTATGGCAAAAAGTAGGTGATTGTATTTCAGATTTCATCCGTTATTTAATGTGGAGGTTTGAAGATATACTACGAGGTTTAATTTATAATATATCGGACTTTGTTGAATTTTTAAAAACGGGAAAATACCCAGAATTAACAGTTATGGAACTGTGGTGCAGAAAAGATCCTAATGATATTGGTTATGAAATAGGTGAAGATGAAATTCTCAGTCTTGAAGGTTATATTCCACCAAAAAAATCTCAAAATCAAATAAATCATTAACAAATCGACTGAATTTAAAGTCGATTTTTTTTGCGATTTTATTGAGTTATTAACAAAACTTAATGCGGTATATAAAAACAAAATATAAAAGCAATATAAATTATGTAAAAATAGTTAAGAAATGTAACAATTTTAAAAAGGGACACTTTTTAGCGAACATTTATACCAAAACCGAGATATTAGTAATCGGCTTAAAAAAGCTAAGTACTTTACAAAAGACAAAAGGAGAAGAAAAATAAAACAACAAAAAAAGCCGATTAACAGTTCGACAAGAGGTAACAATGAATTTCAAATTCAATATCTTGAAATTGAAAAACTAAAAAAGTATGAAAATAATGCCAAAATTCATACTCAAAAGCAAATTGCAAAACTTGTATCAAGTATTAAGCAGTTTGGGATGGTTACGCCAATTTTAATTGACAGAGACTTTACAGTTATAGCAGGACATGGAAGGTTAGAAGCTCTTGAAATAATTGGATATAAGAAAATTCCAACTATAATGCTTGAACATTTATCAGACTCACAAGTTCAAGCATATCGATTGGCGGATAACAAAATAGCAGAGTATTCTGAATATGACAGTGCAATATTAAAAATTGAACTTGAAACACTTTCTTTAAACGAAGAATTCTCAATAACAGAAACAGGGTTTGATGTAGCTGAAATTGATTCAATCATTTTAGATAACTATTCAAGTACAAAAGAAAAATCTGATAAAGCCGATGAGATAATTGATATAAAAATAAAAGAAAAAGTAAAGTTTGGTGATATTTGGAAATTAGATAATCATCTTCTTTTGTGTGGAGATGCAACAAATAAACAACACTATGAGCAACTTTTAGGAAAAGATAGGGCAAATCTAATTATTACAGATCCGCCTTATAATGTTCCAATTAAAGGACATGTTTGTAAAACCAAACATAAAGAATTTGAAATGGCATCTGGGGAGATGACTGAAAGTGAATTTACAGAATTTAGTGAAAAATTTATGCAAAATCTTGTAAATTTTTCAAAAAATGGTTCTTTACACTACATATTTATAGATTGGCGAGGAATTAAAGTTTTCTTAAATACAGGTGAAAAAACTTATAACGAGCTAAAAAATATTTGTGTGTGGAACAAATTGGTTGGCGGAATGGGGAGTTTTTATAGGAGTCAACATGAATTAATTTGCATATTTAAAAATGGCACAGATACTCATCAAAATAATATCGAACTGGGTAAAAATGGCAGGTATAGAACAAATATTTGGAATCATAAGGGAATAAGTGCAACAAACCCAAAATCACTGCATTTATTAAAAATGCACCCAACTGTAAAACCTGTTGGTTTAATTCATGAGATATTGCTTGATGCAACAAGTGTGGGAGATATTATTCTGGATGCTTTTGGGGGTTCCGGCACTACTCTAATTGCTTGCCAAAGAGCAAAAAGAAAAGCTAGATTGATTGAAATTTCACCAAAGTATTGTGATTTAATAATTCATCGGTTTGAAGAAAATTTTAATCAAAAAGCAGAGTTTGTTAGAAATATTTTAGATAAAAAGGAGAATAAAAATGGCTAAAAAGAAAAAAATAAACAAAACGAGTACTTATACAATCAAGAATGTATTCAAAACATGATTGATTATTATAAAATGATTTTAGGATATATTAAATTAGCTAAAACCAATCAAACTTATAATGAACAATTGGGATTAGAAAATGAAGAACAAAGATGTAAAGCACAAATTAAAATGCTAAAACAAATAAAAAATAAAAAATTAGATGAATTAGATAATATTGATTTTAAAGAAGAATACTCAAGATTATTTAAGGATGTTGTACATCTATATCAGCCTTTAACAATTTTATTTCTAAAACTTACTTATCCAAAATTAACAAAAGAAGATTTTCTGGATATATGTTTACAATATGGCATTAATTTTGAACTGGTTATTGAACAAGCAACGGCACTAAATATAGAAATGAAATCTGAACCATCTTCTCAAAAACAAGAAGAACAAGTTAATTCTGATGAAAAAGAAGAAACAGACTCGAGTTATAAAGTAGGTTACAAACATCCACCCCAAAATACAAGATTCCAAAAAGGAAATAAGGGTAACCCCAAAGGAAGAAAAAAGAAGAAAGAACAATCATTAATGCAAAACTTCTTTAACGAATTGAATAAAAAAATAAAAGTAGACATCAATGGTGAAACTGTAATTAAACGAAAACTTGAATTTTTGGCAATGCAAGTTTCAAATGACATAGTGGCTGGAAAACCAATGGCTGATAAAAAATTCAAATTACTTAGAGAAATAAATCGCCTAATGGAAAGTTACAAACAGTTAGGTTTCTTAGATCATTGATATACCTTTTCTTTTGAGTGATTAATTGCTTAAAAGGAAAGCATATATGCAAAGTAATTACAAAAACCTTGATAAAAAGGATCTTGCTGAAATTTGGAAACAAAAATTCGGCACAGATCCTTTTCCTTATTTAAGCAGAAATTTTATAGTTAAAAATTTGATTTATCAAGACCAAACTGAATTATATGGTGATTTAACTTTAAATTCTAAAAAGCAATTAAAAAAATTAGTTATTCAATATTCTTCCACAAAAACAATAACAAAAACTGATATTAAAAAATCAAAAACATTAAATTTGAACATCGGGACAAAACTTATTCGAGAGTTTAGAAATAAAAAATACGAAGTTATTGTTGTTGAAAACGGTTTCGAATTTGAAGGAAAATTTTATAAAAGTTTATCTGCTATCGCAAATGAAATAACTGGCACAAGGTGGAATGGAAAAGTTTTCTTTGGAGTCAAGAAATGAAAAAGTTAAATTGTGCAATATATACAAGAAAATCTACAGAAGAAGGACTTGAACAGGATTTTAATTCACTAGATGCACAAAGGGAAGCTTGCGAAGCATATATAAAATCACAAATTGCACAAGGTTGGACTTTAATTGAAAAACAATATAATGATGGTGGATTTTCCGGTGGGAATTTAAATCGCCCTGCTTTAATAGAATTATTTAATGATATAAAAAATAGAAAAGTAGATATTGTAGTTGTTTATAAAGTAGATCGATTGACAAGATCATTACTTGATTTTGCAAAAATTGTCGAACTTTTTGATTCAAATAATGCAAGTTTTGTTTCTGTAACACAAAATTTCAATACAACAACTTCAATGGGAAGATTAACTTTAAATATTTTACTTTCATTTGCACAATTTGAGAGAGAAGTTACAGGTGAGAGAATTCGAGATAAAATTGCTGCATCTAAGAAAAAAGGAATGTGGATGGGCGGAAGAGTTCCTATTGGTTATGAAAGAGTTGATAAAAAACTTGTAGTTAATAAATATGATGCAAATAAAGTGAAAGTTATTTTTGAAAAATATCTTGAACTTAAAAGTGTTCCGAAATTAAAAAAATATTTAGAAGATGAAAATATAAAAACAAATACAAATAAAAACTTTGCCAAAGGACAGTTATATCATATTTTACAAAACAAAATTTATGTAGGGAAAATTACTCATAAAGGCAATATTTATGATGGCGAACATAAAGCTATTATAGAAACAAGGTTATTTGATTTAGCTCAAGAACTTTTAAATCAAAATGCAATAGATTTTAGTGTTGAAAAAAGTAATTCAAATTCGCTATTAACTGGAAAATTGTTTGATGATAAAAATAATAAAATGTCTCCAAGTCATAGTAAAACAAGAAAAAAGAAATACAAATATTATATAAGTCAAGCAATAACAAAATCTAACAAACAAAATGTTGGTTCGATTTCAAAGCTTCCTGCTAATGAAATTGAAAAATTTGTTATTGTTGAACTTGAAAAGTATTTTGCAGATATAAAAATTTCGCAAAAATTTATTGAAAAACTGTCTATTCAAAAGCAAAATAATATTTTTGAAAAATTAAAAACAATAAATTTTATAAATCATAATATTATACAAAATATAATTGAAAAAATAGTTATTTCAAAAGATTGGATAGAAATAAATTTAAATAAAAATCAAATTCAAAAATTCTTGTATAACTTAGGTGGTGATATTCAAGATATTGCAGAACTAAAAACTTTTAAGCAAGAATTTATAACAATTAAAAAAGATGTAAGGATTTCAACAACAAATTCTAAAGGCAATAAAGTTTTAATTCTTGATTCAAATTCAAAAGATGAAATATTTATAAATGACAATTTAGTAAAAGCAATTGTGAAAAGCTATTATTGGCATGAATTGTTGCTGACAGGAAAAGCGAAGAATACAAAAGAAATTCAAAAACTAGAGAATTTAAAAGATAATAGTTATATAAAACAAATTTTGAATTTAAGATTTTTGTCTCCAAAAATTGTTGAAACAATTCTAAAAGGTACTCAACCAAAGGATTTAACGGTGTCGAAATTGTTCAATATAAAAACTTTAAACTGGCAAGAACAAGAACAATTGATTCACTTAAACAATTAATTGCGAAAAACTGTATTAATATATACCCCCGATATTTTATGGGTTCAGTTAATTAAATAAACTAGCATTAATTGGATAAATATCATTAATTGTCGTTTATTATTTCAAGTTTAATTTTCATATAAAACTATAACATTCCCATTAAATTCCCATAATGTGCTTTAAAAATTCCCATTTAAATCCCATTTCTAATAAAAGATATTATAGCTAAAACTTTTGTAGTAGTTGAATTTTAGGTAATTATTATAAAATCAATTTTATTCTGTTAAATATTTTTAAGTAAAAATATTTATTTAAAAATATAATTACAGTATTTTAGAGAATAGTGCTAGTCAAACTACTAGCTCCACCATAAAAAAGACGATAACAAATGTTATCGTCTTTTTTATTTATCAGGTTTTGATATGAAAGCTTCGTTTGAGTTCAAGCACGAATGAGTTGTGGAGTACTTTAGCCGAAGGCAAAATTTTTTCTGCAATTTCTTATTTTAGCAAAAGATGGTTTCTAACAGACAGAGGTTGTTCGTATCTTTTATAAAAATAAAATAATGCAACAAAACCTATGAGGGTAAAAATTACCCCGGGTAGCGCAGTATATTGATATCCTAAACCATGAGTTACCGGTACTCCGCCTATAAACGCTCCAAGAGCATTCCCAAGGTTAAAAGAAATTTGTGAGCAAGATGCACCCAGGAGTTCTCCGCCCTTTGCATTTTTTATAAGCAAAACCTGCTGCGGTGCTGAGACCGCAAATAAACACATCGTACAAACACACATTAATACCACCGATACAATCGGATTGATGCAAAAAAGAAAATTAACAGCAAAGATATTGAAGCAATAAGTTGAGTTACACTTGCAACTATTAAAGGAGAGAATTTATGTAACTATACCAACAGAAAATTCCCCCATCCCCCATTATTACGGCAATAATTAAAAGCCATGGTGCAAGAGATTTGAAGAATTTAAATTGACCTCGAAACCCAGTATCAGGTAGCTGTTTTATATTAGGAACAAGTTTTCGAATTGAATATAATTTTACAGTCTATGTCTAGATTTTTCTTGTTTTGCCATTTGGCTTAACAGTTTTTCTTCAGGAGTTTTAATTCTGAGTTTGTTTAAAATCCACACTTTTGCCATTCTCAATCCAGCTTTTGAAAACAAAGGAACATTTACTGACGGGCTGGGAATAGATTTTAGCAAGTCAAAATTTTCAACAGCCAATTTGGCATGTGCCTTTGATGCTGTTTTAAACCCCTTATAATCTCCGGTTACTGCAGAAAATACCATATCACTTTTTAGCTGCGCAATTTTTCTTGCTACCGGTTTTGTTATTGGATTAAGTGTAACTTTTGTCATACCTAAATTCCTTTCAAAATTATTATATCACAATCGCATTTACAAATTGCATATAGTTATTTTTCATATTATATTAATATTTGGAGCATTTAGGAAAAGTTTTATGCATAATGTGTTTAGTTATTATTTATTAGCTTTTAAAAACAGCTTTGATTATAAAAATACGGCAATTCGTTCGGAATTAAATTGGTTCATACTGTTCTGGTTTATTTTTTGGATGATTTTTGGTTTTTTATCTATGGTTTTAATTCCCGTTTATATAATGTTGACAAAAAACGATCCTTTATTTTTGATTCAGATAATGTTTACTATTGCAATATTATATATGTTTATTCATTTTTTCCCTTTGTTATCTTTAATAAAAAGAAGATTTAATAGTATTTCACCACAAAACGCAGGAAAATTTTTTGCAGGTTTTGCTGCTATTTGGTTTGTACAAATTATAATCATTATCGGATCCGGCATATACGCAAATTTTGCCCAGCAAAGTGCTAATGTTTTTGTTCTTATGCCTTTGGTTTTACTGGGTCAATTATGTGGTCTTATCGTTATGGGAGTTACAATCTTTCTGATGGTGAAAGACAAATAGCAAGGGTTTCCACCCAAAAATGAACAATTTTATTCTCAGATCGTTATTTGAGTATAGAGGTTTTAATAACTCAAGAGTGTATAAATACAAAATGAAAGGAAGTTAAATGAAAAAATTATTAATTTTAGCTGGTGTAATTGCACTTACCGCTACAACTCAAGTATTTGCACAAGAAGAAGCAGCTTTACAGCCACAAGGTCCGTGTCCTATCAAAAATGAAGCTCCGGCTCCTCAATTTGGCTGCCCAGGTAAAATGCATAAACCGCATTTTGATATGCTAAAGTTTGAAGACGAATTGAAATTGACCGATGCACAAAAGGCTCAAGCTAAACAAATTAGAGAAAAAGCTAAAACCGCAATGGAACCAATTAAAGAACAAATCAAAGTAAAACATCAAGAAATGGAAACCATCTTTAACGAAAAATTAACCGTAAAAGAAAGACAGGAAAAACTTGCACCTATTCACAAAGAATTACATGCCCTAAAAGGACAAATGCGTGATATTCACAAACAAAGTAAAGATGAATTTAAAGCTATTCTTACCTCTAAGCAAGTTAAAAAGTTAGATAAGCTGAAAGCTGATGCTAAAAAAGAATTTAAAAACTGCCCGAGAAAAGCTCGCATGGACAAAAGACATCACATGAATCCGGTAAGACCGGTTTGTAACTGTCCTCCAAAACCTCCGGTAGAAGAATAGACTATTTTATATAGACTTAATTACAATAAGGC
>OHQR01001225.1_pt1 | contig 13980 bp, 10 predicted proteins | sample 1578191 | NCBI WGS metagenome assembly OHQR01 (sample SAMEA3879577, study PRJEB24766) | human gut metagenome | biome: human-associated habitat; feature: feces | place: USA | collected 1985/1987 | reverse complement strand
CAATTAAAACACACACACATCCAAAAGATGTAACAAACAAAGCTATCGCTCATTTTAGAAGTCAAATGAAAAGAATAGGTTTTAGTTTTGACTGGAGTAGAGAATTCTCGACAACTGACCCAGAATACTATAAATGGACACAATGGCAATTCATACAATTTTTTAAACACAACATGGCCTATAAAGACACAATACCTGTTAACTGGTGTCCAAACTGTAAAATGGTACTTTCAAATGAAGACGCAGCAGGTGGAGTTTGCGAAAGATGTGGAAGTGCTGTAGAACAAAAAGAAAAAAGTCAGTGGATGCTAAAAATGAGCGAGTACGCAGAAGACTTACTTACTGGACTAAACGATACTCACTTTGCTGAAAAAGTAAAACTAGGTCAAATAAACTGGATAGGTAAATCTACTGGTGTAGAAGTAGACATAAATATTGTAGGCGGAGGAAAATTTAGCATATTCACAACTTGTATAGAAACAATATATGGAATAACTTTCTTTGTAATCGCACCAGATGGTAAACTTATTAAAGAACTTATGCCTAGAATAGAAAACAAAGATGAAGTAAATGAATACATCAAAGAAACACTAAAAAAATCAAATATGGATAGAACAGAATTAAATAAAGGAAAATCTGGTGTAGAACTAAAAGGCTTAAAAGCTATAAACCCAGTTAATGGAAAAGAAGTTCCAATATTTATTGGAGACTTTGTATTAGGTTCATATGGTACAGGTGCTGTAATGGCTGTTCCTAGTCACGATCAAAGAGACTTTGAGTATGCTACAGTTCACAATATTCCAATGATCCAAGTAATAGACGGTAGAGAAACTACTTCTTCTGCATTTGAGAAACTTGACTACTTAGGTAAGGGCTGTAAACTTATAAACTCAGAAGAATTTACTGGCTTAACTGTAGAAGAAGCAAAAGAAAAAATCACTAAAAAGCTAGAAAACATGGGTATCGCAAGACGTGTAAACAACTACAAAATGAGAGACTGGATTTTTAGTAGACAAAGATTCTGGGGTGAACCAATTCCAATGATAAACTGTCCTAAATGCGGATGGGTTCCAATGAAAGAAGAAGATTTACCACTTCTACTTCCAGATGTAGCAGAATATGAGCCTACTGATACAGGAGAAAGTCCTCTTGCAAAAATAACTGACTGGGTTAACACTACATGTCCAGTGTGTGGCATTCCTGCAAAAAGAGAAACAGACACAATGCCACAATGGGCTGGATCTTCTTGGTATTTCCTAAGATTCATGGATGCACATAACAATAAAGAATTCGCAAGCATGGAAGCAATGAAATACTGGGGAAAAGTAAATTGGTACAACGGTGGAATGGAACACACAGCAAGACACTTACTTTATGCAAGATTCTGGGTACAAATGCTATACAATTTTGGTCTTGTTCCAAATAAAGAAATGATAGATGTAAGAGTTTCCCATGGTATGATACTAGGATCAAACCATGAAAAAATGTCCAAGAGTAAAGGTAACGTAATAAACCCTGATACAGTAGTAAATGAAGTAGGTGCAGACGCTTTAAGAGTTTATGAAATGTTTATAGGTGACTACCAACAAGACGTATCTTGGTCAACTGACTCACTAAGAGGTTGCAAACGTTTCCTAGATAGAATATACAAATTAGGAGAAAAACTAAGTGATAAAGATGGTTACACTAACGAAACACTAATACATCAAACAATTAAAAAAGTAACTGAAGATTTAAGTAGTCTTAAATTTAATACTGCTGTATCTTCACTTATGATATTAACAAACGACTTAGATAAAAACGAAACAATAACAAAGAGTGACTACAAAACACTTCTTACTTTACTAAACCCTATCGCACCACACATCACTGAAGAACTAAACGAAAAATATGCTTTAGGAAAACCAATCTGTGAAAGCACTTGGCCTTCATTCGATGAAGAAAAAACAAAAGAAAGCACAGTAAACATTGCAGTACAAGTAAATGGTAAACTAAGAGGCACTATGAACATACCTTCAAACACAGACAAAAAAGAAACTCTAAGACTTGCAAAAGAATTAGACAATGTTAAAAAATACTTAGAAAATACTACTATCCTAAAAGAAATAGTAGTACCTAATAAAATAGTAAATATAGTAATAAAACAGAGTTAAAAATTTAATTAACTCTGTTTTACTTTTGCATTTTCTTCCATATTAGAAAGTGCGTAACTAATACACTGCGATATAAACTCATTACGACTAATCTTAGCTTTATAAGACTCTCTATCTATAGTTTCTAATAATTTAGTATCAATTCTCATGCTTATAACAACTTTATCATTACTTCCCTTAGAAGGCACAAATTTTTTCATTCTATACACCTCTATTTTCTTTAATTTATTACTTTATCACGCTTACTCTTATTATTCTCTTCATAGGGAATATCATTACTAGTAAGTTTCAAAATATAATCAACACTCACATGATATAAATTTGCTAACTTTATTAAATCTTCAGCTGTTATAACAGATAATTCATTCTCAATATTGCTATATTGCTGTTGTGTAATATTTAAAATTTTAGCTATATCTTTTTGATAATAATCAAAGTCTTCTCTCAAATCTTTTATTCTATATTTTAGCATTTAAATCACCATTTAGATTATCTCATACAATTCTAATTTGTATTGACTAAAACAAATTAAAATTGTATAATTGTTATAGTAACAAATAATATTTGTATATAATAGTGGTAGGTGAAACTATGACAAAAAAAGAGTTAAACAAAATAATCGGAAAAAATATAAGAAAGTATAGATTAATATATAATGCTTATAATAAAAACAAGTTAACACAAGCAGGGTTAGCTAGTAAAATAGGTGCTAAAACACCACTTATAGGTGCCCTAGAGAGTGATAACAATAACATGGGAGTAAGTATATATAACTTATATATGATTAGCAAAGTGCTAAATGTACCAATAGAAAAGTTTTTTGAGGAGGAGTGATTATGTTTAAAAATATAAGTAAATCAATAATAGTACTAGGAATAATGTTTACGTTAGTCCTAGGTCTTTCATATGGTACATTTATATATACGTCAGACTCATACCGAGCTACTGAAATGCTTGTTAGTAAATTGTCATACGGAATAGATATAACAGCAAGTGACGCCACAGTTTCAGGTAAGACTGTAAATGTTTCATCTGGTAAGACTTCAACAGCACTATTAAAAGTAACAAGTTTAAACAAAATAGATACAAAGTATGGAGTAGATTATAAGATTACTAAAGGAACTGGTACAGTAAAGTATGCAAGTAACACAGGATGGTTACCAACAGGAAAGATAAGTGAAAACAATGTAGGAACATATGAAAAAGTAGTTAAAGTAGTAATAGCTGCAACTACAGATATGTCAGTTGATTTCACAGTAACAGGTGGTTTTCCAAACAACGAATTAACAGAAGTAGCTACAGGTTACACAAGAATAACAGAAAAAGCAGAAAATATAATAAGTTATAATGACACACTTACAACTGTAATAGGAAAAGAAAGTTCAAACAACTTATATGGTGGGGAAAGTACAAGTAATTATCTACAATATCCAATAAACGAAGATAACACAAAAAATATTTGGAGAATACTAGGAACTTACAATGGTATAGGAACAAAGATAGTATCAAACCAAGTAAGCACAACAACAAAAAGTACTCTATCAACTGATTTGACTTCATTTTATAACACCTTAGAAAAGCCTGATAATTATATTTTATCAACAGATAAATTTGCTTGTACAAATACATCATGTACAAGTAGTAGTTATTCAAAAGTAGGATTAATATCAACAAGTGAGTATGAAATGTTAGGTGGAATAAATTCATACTTAGCAAGTAGTGAAAGCTATTTTGCCTTAGACAATGGAACTATTAAAAATATAACATCAGGTGGAATAGAAGAAACAAGTACAACAAGTGGTCTAAGACCAGCAGTGTACTTGCAAGATTATGTAACAGTAACAGGAAGTGGTACAGTAAGTGATCCATTTAAATTAAAGATGCCAGAATATGCAGTAGTACTAAACGTAGTAAATGGAAGTGCAACATTACCAAGTAAAATGATAACAAGAGGAGAAAATGCAACATATGAAATAACACCTAACACAGGTTACAAACTTGTTTTATCAAGCAATACTTGTAGTAATGGAACACTAAGTGGAAACACATTTACAATAACAAATGTAACATCAGCACAAAGTTGTACAATAACATTAACACCTGAAAGTTATACATTAACACTAGATGCAAATGGTGGAAGTGTAAGTACAACAAGTAAAACAGTAACATATGATAGTACATATGGAAACTTACCAACACCTGAAAGAACGGGTTATACATTTAATGGCTGGTACGGGCCAAATATTATGCCGTATGGAGATTTTTCAAATACAAATACTAACATATGGAAACCAAATCAAAATGTAACAGTGAGTCAAGGTAATGGATATTATCAAGTTATATATAATCAAACGGATAGTACACCAGGGTTAATATGGGAAAGTACAGAGTCATTAAATTTACTGGAACTAAATAAAACATATACACTAAGTATGAAAGTTAAAGGTATAAATACCAGTAAGATAGAAATATCAATATATGATTCGTTAATTAAATCTTACGAAATATCACAAAGTGAATTTACAGTAGTACAAACAACATTTTCTTTAACAAGTAAAGAAAAAATTTACATATTATTATTTGAATACTTACCTACATTAAATTCAGGGTTCCAAATAGAATGGTTAAAGATAGAAGAAGGAAATGTAGCAACACCATTTAAAGCAACATCAAGTACAAAAGTAACAACACCAAGTGACCATAAATTAGTTGCTAATTGGACAGCAAATACATATTCAGTAACATTTAATCCAAACGGTGGAAGTGTAAGTACAACAACTAAAAATGTAACATATGGAAGTACTTATGGAGATTTACCAACACCAACAAGAACAGGCTATACATTTAATGGATGGTATAACAAAAGATATAGTAATACTTTTAGTTTGAGTAGTTTAAATGACGCATGGAATTATACAAGTGTTGTATCTTCTGGATTAAAACCTGGAGTAACATATTGGATTAATATAGATAAAGCTGAATTAACTAGTGGAACAGCTACTGAATTTACAACATTGTTGTATGATTTTACATCTTCAAAAGATTTATATAGAATTGAAAATTCATTTGGAACAAATGTCAATTATGAAATTCCAGTGCCAAGCAATATAGATACTTCACATGACATAAGAATATTAGTATATTCAGGTTATGCTGGAAATACAAACAATAATGCAACAAAATATACAAATTATTCAATATATGGAACAAATAAAACAACAAATACAAAATATACCTCTACATCAGTAGTGGAAACACCAGCAAATCAAGAATTAATAGCAAGTTGGAAAAAGAATAGTACACCTCTTGCTGCTATAATACAGTCAAATGGAGTAAATGAAAACGGTTACAGATATGAAGGAAGTGACCCAAATAATTATATACAAATGGAGAAGACTGATGGAACAACAGAAACATGGAGAATAATAGGATTATTTCCTGATGGAGAAAATGGAGAAAATGTAATAAGAGTAAGAAAAGTAGGGAGTGAGCAAGCAGCGTATGACTCAAATAGTACAAATCACTGGCCAAATACAACACTATATGGGACATTATCTAGTACATACACCCTTGCAAATTATAAAAACACAGTAAACTATAAAATGTACTTAGGAGGTGCAGATGATGATATTACAAGTTATACATCACAAGATTTATATGATATGGAGAGAATGTTAAATAGTAAAGGAACAGCAGGAAAAACATCAAGTACAAGTTATAATAGTACAACAACATTTACAGGAAGTGTAGGACTAATGTATCCAAGTGACTATGGATATGCAGTACTTTCAAGTGACTGCGCAAGAACAATAGAACCGAAAAATTATGCTGAACCAGCAGCATGCCACGATAACAACTGGTTATACCAAGGAAGTTCAACTTGGCAATGGTTAATAAGCCCGCATTCCTCTAATGCTAGCTTTGCGTTTTCTGTTGGAACTATGGGGTACATGAACAACGGTGACGGCATCGTCACTCTCTCTGGCTTTTTCAGTCCAGTTATGGCACTAAAAGCTGATGTAACAGTAATCGGAAGTGGTACACAAAGTGATCCATATGTAATGAATTAGGGACTAAATAAAGTACAAGATAAAGAATTCAAGAAATTGGGTTCTTTTTTCTTTATTGTTTTGTGTTTTTATGGTATAATTTTAGGGAAGAAATGAGTGATGTTTATGTTTATAGATGAAGTAGTTATAACTGTTATAGGTGGACACGGAGGAGATGGGTGTACTAGTTTTAGACACGAGAAATTTGTTGAAATGGGTGGACCAGATGGTGGCAACGGTGGAAAAGGTGGAGACATTGTTTTTGTTGCCGAAGAAGGCCTTAAAACTCTTATTGATTTAAGATATCAAAAGAAAATCAAAGGAGAAAAAGGAAATAACGGAAGTGGTGCACTTAGAACTGGTGCAAGTGGAAGTGATACCTTTATTAAAGTTCCTGTAGGTACAACTATTACCGATATTGAAACTAATTTAATTATAGGAGACTTGACTAAACAAGGAGAAAAATGTGTAGTAGCTAAAGGTGGAAAAGGTGGAAGAGGTAACGCATCATTTAAGAGTAATAAAGATAAAGCGCCTAAGATAAGTGAGCACGGGATGGCTGGAGAAGAAAGAAAGTTAAAGCTTGAGTTAAAACTTCTAGCTGATGTTGGACTAGTAGGCTTTCCAAGTGTAGGAAAAAGTAGCTTAATCAGTGCTATAAGTGCATCTAAACCAAAAATTGCAGACTACCATTTTACAACATTAACACCAAACTTAGGTGTAGTATCAACTAAGAGTACTAGCTATGTAGTAGCTGACCTTCCAGGTATTATAGAAGGAGCTTCTAATGGCGTTGGTTTAGGTGATAAATTCTTAAAACACGCAAGTCGCTGTAAAATTGTTGCTTATGTAATAGACGCTTCATGTATAGAAGGAAGAGACTTAGTAAGTGAATATCAAATTTTATTAAATGAAGTAAAAAAATATAGTGAAAAACTATATAATAAGAAAAGCATAGTAATAGCTAATAAAATGGATATCTTTGGTAGTAAGGAAAATCTAGAAAACTTTAAAAAAGCCTTCCCTGATGTAGAAGTACTAGAAACAAGCGCAGTTACGCATCTTGGAATAGAAAAATTAAAAAGTCGTCTAGGAGAGCTTGTTATTTCTACTAATGAAGAAAGTATGTATAATGACGAAGAGTTTGAAAGCTATGTATTATATGAATTTAAAAACGAAAAACCATATAACATTACAAGAATAGATGATCACACTTGGGTATTATCTGGAGAAAAACTAGAAAATTTACTTAAGAAAACAAGATTTAATAGTGATGAAGCACTACTTAAATTTGCAAGAAAACTAAAGAACATGGGCGTTGATGACGAGTTAAAAACTATGGGTGCCAAAAGTGGGGACACAGTTAGAATATTAGATGTAGAGTTTGAGTTTAGTGAAAAACTTGACTATTAAGGAGGAGTTATGATAGATAAGTTTGTACCTGATATGTTTTATCAAAGTATTTATAGAGTTGACTATGAAAAATTAAAAAATGTTGGAATTAAATTAATAATATTTGATTTAGATAATACAATTGCAACTTATAGTGAAAGTATTCCTAGAAGTGAAGCTAAAGAATTAATTGATAAACTAAAAGAGATGGGTTTTAATGTAATACTTATGAGTAACTCAAACAAATCTAGGGTACTTCCTTTTAGAAACGCTTTAGAAATAGATTCATGCGCTAATGCTAAAAAGCCTTTAACAAGTGGATACAAAAAAATAATGAAAGTATATCATCTTGACGCAAATAAAATAGCTTGTATAGGAGACCAATTAATCACCGATATATGGGGTGCTAATAAAATGGGCATGACTAGTATTTTAGTTAATCCTATGTCTAAAAAAGATAGAAAAATAACTTATATAAATAGATTTTTTGAAAAGATATTATTTAAAATAATGGATAAAGAAGAACTATTTAAAAAGAGGTAAATGTATGAATAAAGTATGTATAGGATGTGGTAGTAAATTACAAACTTTAGACAAAAACAAAGAAGGTTACATTAACCCTAAAGTCTATGAAAAAGCTACACTTTGTGAAAGATGTTTTAAAATAAAATACTATGGAGAAGCTTATGTAACAGATAATCCTAAAGATAAAACTTCTCTTATTAAAATGATAAATGACTCTAAAAAAAGTGTAGTCTATTTAGTGGATACTCTAACTATTAGTAAAGAAACTCTTAGTGTGATAGACTCACTTTCTAACAAAGTATATTTAGTACTCACTAAAAGAGATTTACTACCAAAAAGTGTTAAAAATAGTAAATTAAAAGAATACATAAGTAACCTAACATTAATAAAAGATGTGTTTGTAATAAGTGCTTTAAAAAATAATGGAGTAACTGAGTTATATAATGAACTTATTAAAAATAATGAAAAAAGTGTCTATGTAATAGGCTATACTTCTAGTGGCAAGTCTACATTTATTAACAAGTTACTTACACTTAATGGAAAAAGCGGTAATATTACTACAAGTAGTTTACCTAACACAACGCTAGAATGTATTAATATTAAATTAAATGACAAACTTACACTAATAGATACTCCTGGATTTGTAAGTGAAAACTCTTCATATAACTTTATAGATGTTGATATATATAAGAAATTGCTACCTAAAAGTGTTATCAAACCTAAAGTATACACTATAAAAAAGGACTTCATGATAATTTTAGGAGATATACTTAGAATAGAAAACAATAGTAATGAAGACGTTAATTTAGTGTTTTACTTTAAAAATGAGATTAAACTTAATAAAATGAGAAGTATTAGAAATGAACTATTAAAAGATAAAGATAAACTTGATGTTAAAGTGAGCGATAAAGACATTGTTTTAGAAGGCCTTGGATACATAAAAGTAGTAGGGTATGCTAATTTAACAATATACACTTTAAATAAAAAAATGATTAGTGTTAGAAATAAAATGATATAGAGGTAATTATGGGATTAATAAAAGTAATGGATGAAAACTTATCTAACAAAATCGCAGCTGGTGAAGTTGTAGAAAAAGTTAGTAGTGTTGTAAAAGAACTTGTAGAAAACTCTCTTGACGCAGGCAGTACTAATATTGAAGTAAGCCTAGTGGATGCTGGAATAAAAGAAATTAAAGTAATAGATAATGGTAAAGGAATGGACAAAAGTGACGCAGTGCTTGCTTTTACACCACACGCGACTAGTAAGATAAAAAACGAAAATGATTTGTTCTTTATTAATACTCTAGGCTTTAGGGGAGAAGCTCTTCCTTCAATTGCAAGTGTAAGTGAAGTACTTTTGGACACTAGTAATGGAATAGATAGTACCTTAGTTAATATAAAAGGTGGCAAACTTCTTTCTAAAACAGAAGGCACAATGACTAAAGGAACTAAAGTAATTGTAAAAAACTTATTTTATAATACTCCAGCTAGACTTAAATTTTTAAAAAGTTATTATACAGAATTAAATGGGGTAGTTAATTTAATAGAAAAGCTTGCCTTAAGCCACCCTGGAGTTAGCTTTAAACTTAATAGTGATAATAAAGACATGATTAGCACAAGTGGAAGTAATGACTTACTTAAAACAATTCACGAAATATATGGATACAATGTAAGTAAAAACATGGTTTACATTGAAGGAAGTAACAACGACTATGACATTAACGGATATGTTAGTAATATAAATATAGTTAAGAGTACAAAAAAAGATATGATTATCTTAGTAAACGGAAGAATTGTAAATAATAGCTATGTAAATAAAGTCATAAAAGACGCATACCATACATACTTAGCTGTAGACAAGTACCCTATAGTAGTAATAAACATATTAGTAGACCCAACTATAGTAGATGTTAATATCCATCCTACTAAACAAGATATTAAATTTAGTAAAATGGATACACTAGAAGATATACTATTTAGTACCATAAGAGACAGGTTAATGAATATAAACAATATATTTAAAGCATATGACGAAACAGATAACTATGTTAGTAATGAATACTCTTCTCATGTAGACTACTCTGTAAACGAAGACTTAGTAGTAAATACTCCTAGTGTAGAAAAGCAAGTAATAGAAGAAAATAAAATGAATTTCTTTATGAATGAAGACACCACTGGATATGAAACTGTACTAGATACTAATTTAGAAGAAGAAAAACCAAGTTTACTTCATCCAATTGGACTTGCTATGGGAACGTATTTATTTGCAACAGATGAAAGTTGTGTTTACATGATAGACATACACGCAGCTAATGAAAGAATAAATTATGAAAAACTTCTAAATGCATTAAAAGAAGACACTGTTAGTACTACTAGTATGTTATTTCCTATTACAATAGAATTTACTAAAAATGAATATATGATTATAGAAAGAGAAAAAGACTTTATACTTAGTTTAGGTATTAAATTTAGTGAGTTTGGTGTAAACACAATAAGAGTGTATGAACACCCTACATATTTTAGAGAAGGCTATGAAGAAGAAAGTTTAAGAAGAGTATTTGACCTTATTGTAAGCATGGATAAAAAGTTTGACAGAGTTAAATTTAATGAACAGCTAGCAATAAACTTATCTTGCAAAATGAGTGTAAAAGCAAACACCTTCATTGGGCCACTTGAACAAGAAACACTATTAAAAAGATTATTTAAGTGTGAATTTCCTTATACTTGTCCTCATGGAAGACCAACTATTATAAAATATACCAAATATGAATTAGAAAAATTATTTAAAAGGGTAAATCCATAAAAGAGTGATGTATAAAATAAAGTACCAGATTTAATCAGTAAAATTGTTATAATTAAATTGTAACAAATGACAAATAATATTAATGGACAAACAAAAAAAGTAGTACCTAACTTTTGTGTAGTTAGTATTACTCAGTCCGATATGAATTGTTAGAACATTGTACAAATATTGAAACGGTGTTCTTTTTATATTTTATTTTTTTCTGTTTCTGTGGTTAAATGTCCAATTAAATCTAATTGCATTTGTTTTCCATATAAAAGTTCTTCACGAGACAATTCTAAACTATCAGCAATATCATAGATTAACCATTCATTATTGCATTCACTTTCTCTTACAATTTCTAAAAAAGCTTGTACAGCTTGAGCTCTTGATAGATTAAATTTCTTAGCTATAGTTTCCATACATCCTCTTACAAATAAATATGAAGATATATAAGATAATCTAAATGAACAAGATTTATTACTTGAAATCTTTTCTATACCATATGTGTTATCATTTTCTGAAGTAAGAATTTCTTCTGCATTTAGAATTTGTCCTTCATTTAAATTTGATAATATGTCTTTATGCTCAGTGAAAACTTCTTCCATATTTAATGCATATAATGGTAAAGCTTCAGCAAAACCTTCACTGATAATTAAATTTTTACTAAAAAACTGACTATGTACTATATGTGATAACTCATGAATTTCATTTTCAATTTCAGAAATTCCTATTTCTTTAAGTTCCTTGTTTTCTAACATATTTTGACTTAGTCCATAAGCACATGAAAAACCATCTAAGTCATAACACATTACCGGTTTTCCTCCACCTTTACCATTATCAAATTTCTTTGGAATATTTAAAAGTTCCCCATAATTTTCATCTGGTACAATATAAACATATAGTGTAGGGCGTGCATTTGCTGGATATTTAATTCCAAGAGTACTAATCATTTCTAAACATTTACTCATATTATTTAAATATTCATTATAACTACCATTATCATATTTAATTGCTAATTCTTTAGATAATCTAACTTTTATCTCACTATTAAAAATCCTTAGTTCCGAATTTTTAATATATTCTCTCATTTTATTTTTTTCGTACATTTTATTTACCTCCATGCCTAAATTATATCATATAATACTTTGTTTTGAAAGATAACTAGCAAGCTCAAGCAAAAAACATCTCTAAATACTTGAAAATACAAGACTTTTTGTATATAATTTAAATATATTATTTAATTAGGTGGTGTTATCATGTTTAATTTATTTAAAAAGAAGAAAGCAAATAAGCCGGTAAAAGATGAAGCATATTATAGAAGTTATGACGCTTACGAAGAGGAAGAAGATATTTACTTTGAAAAAAGAAATAATCAAAAGGCAAGAGTATTTCTAGTTATGGGCCCAACTTGTAGTGGTAAAACAAAAGTGAGTATTGAAATAGCTAAGAAGTTCAACGCTGAAATAATAAATGCAGACAAAGAGCAAATGTACAAGCATCTTAATATAGGTACTGCCAAAGTAACTAAAGAAGAAATGAAAGGTATAAAACATCATTTAATAGATTTTCTTGATTTAAGAAGTAACTATACAGTAAGAGATTATCAAAGAGATGGTAGAAAGATACTAGACGAGTTGTTAGACCAAGGAAAGAATGTTGTTGTAGTAGGTGGCTCAGGACTATATATAAAAGCACTTTTATTTGACTATAGATTTCCTGAAGAAGACCCAGAATTTTATCCTGAATGTGAAAATTTTGGTAATGGATACTTAAAAATGAAAGCAACACAATTTGAGCCTTTTACTGAAGTGCACGTTAATAATAGACGTAGACTTGAAAGAATATTTACTCGTGTATTTGCATCTAAAGAGCGAATTTGTAATAACTGTGGTAAAAATCTTCCTTTATATGATATTGACTATGTAGAGTTATGCCCAGAAAGAGAAGAGTTATATGATAGAATTAATAAAAGAGTAGACAAGATGTTTAAGAGTGGTCTAGTAGAAGAAGTAAAAAAATATAGAAGATATCCAAAACTTAAAACAATAATTGGATATAAAGAAACACTACAGTATTTAAAAAATGAAATAACTTTAGAAGAATGTAAAACACTAATAAAAAGAAATACTAGACATTATGCAAAAAGACAAATGACATGGTTTAGAACACAATTTATGGAAAGTGCGTCCTATAGTGTTGACTACAAACATTTTAATTACACAATAGAAAGGATCCTAAGATGTTTAGGACCCCTCAACAAAAAATGAGTTATCAAAGTTATGCTCTTTAGTATCTAAACTAAAGAGTTTTTCTTTTGTTATTAAAAAGTAATTATCTCTATATCTATTATTTTCTATGTCATCCCAAGTAAGATCAAGATGTAACCAATTATTATCTAAATAAACTAAATTCCACACATGATTAGCACTGCTTATTTTTAAATTAGGAATATTAAATTTATCAAGAAATAGTGCCATCGCATCAGAGTACCCACTACAAACTGCATGACCTAGAATTAATGAGCCATAAGCACTGGTAGTATCTAAATTATCACTTTCACTATCATATACAGTATTACTCAAAATATAATCATGTACTTTCTCAATTTTTTCTCTATCACTTAGTTCTTGAACATTTAACTCAGTAATAATTTTATTTACCTTATTATCTAAAACTTTAATCATCTCATCGTCATATTTAGGTGTAACATTTATCTTAATCTCTCTTGTACTAGAAATAGTGGTTTTAATATTTTCAAAACTATTAAATGGACTAACATAATTATTAATGTTACTCATAAGTGTATTGTCATTACCAACAGTTTCAACATCATCCATACATGTTTTATATTCCTTAGGACAATAGAAAGCAAATTCTTTCCAACCATTATTTAACACATTAAAATAAATATTAATAATGTCGTCTTTAGTATAGGGAATGTAATTAATGTTATAGTTAAAATTAACATAATTATATTTTCTCTTAAAGTTATTTGCTTCTTTTATAGTAACTTTTTCATTGCTAACAAGTAAATCAGTAAAAAATTCGCTTATAGTATCTATATTTCTATAAACTAA
>OHQR01001218.1_pt1 | contig 14054 bp, 6 predicted proteins | sample 1578191 | NCBI WGS metagenome assembly OHQR01 (sample SAMEA3879577, study PRJEB24766) | human gut metagenome | biome: human-associated habitat; feature: feces | place: USA | collected 1985/1987 | reverse complement strand
AGCATGTAGAAAGCATATGGCTTCCTTGTTTGGACGAGGGTTCGACTCCCTCCAGCTCCACATTTTGAGCGGATAATTCATTAATTCCCAATGCAATGAATTATCCGCTCATTTTTTCAGATCTAGAGGCCTTTTGGTATAACTCATAACTAATTTACACAATTCCCTCAAATCATAATCCATCCGGACGACAATTACAACAAATTGACTCAAAGCACAATACCCTATTAACACTCTTCATCCAATACATATAAATACGCCGGTAAAGAAAATGTTTCCTTTACCGGCATATCCTACTTTATTTATTCTTCAAAAAAGAAATAAAGCATCCTACCACAGCTTACAAAGAAGTCTACATTTACTTTAATAAAGCATCCAGTTTCACTACAGTTTCCGGCTGAGAAGGACGACTCATATTGGCAGATATAATATTTCCTTCCTTATCAAGCAAAATAAAACGAGGTATTCCGTTTATCATATAATCCTTCATAAATTCGGATTTAGCCCCAATATAAAGCTGTACACCTTTCATTTGCTCTTTTTCAACCATTTTCTTCCAAGCCCCTTTATTCTGGTCGCAAGACAAGGATACAAACTCTATCTCTTTTCCTCTATACTTCTCTTCCAGTTCTTTCAAGTGAGGAAGTTCACCACGACACGGACCACACCATGTAGCCCACACATCTATGTAGATATATTTTCCTTTCAAGTCACTTAACGTCACTGTCTTTCCATCTGTAGTTTCACCACTGAATACCGGTGAAGGCTTTCCCGATGAAAGTTTTCTCCAAGAATCACACACAGCATTAAATTTACTTGTCATTTCTGAGTCCTTCACATATTTATTGAAGGCTTCGATAGCAGGAGCAGCCTCATCTATTCCATTGCCCTTCACAAAATTATAAGCTACGGTATTGACCAAATACTCACGTACCTTTTCCTCTGTAACATTTTCTTCAATATACTTTAATTGAGCCTGCAACAACTGCAGTTGCGATTCATTCTTTTCCCCATTTAGTCCAAGACAGGAGACAGCATTGAAAAGAAATTCCTTATATTCTTTCAAAAGCAACAAATCTGCATCTATCACAGTCAAATTCTTCAAATGGCTATAGTAAACTTCAGTTGCCTTAAAATTTTCCGTCTTATTAAGATAAGCATAATAAATCGGATACAAAGGAAAACCGGCATAAGAATAAAACTTCAATCGCTCCTTTTCTTGCTTTACAAACCCATCAGGCAATCCGGCAACTTCCAATACATTTAAATTTGCCTGATACAGACTATCCGACTTCTGTATATAAGCCTTTTCTTCCACTTTTGCATCATTAAAGGCCAACTGTTTCAATTTTCCATTATTCAAATACGTATTTACAGATGCCCCAGCCCCTGTAAATGAGATAGCCTTCCACATACTTTCCCCATCAAAAGACATGGACAAGTCCTGCGATGGATCCAAGTAAAGCAAGCGAGAAGCACGTCCATACTGTAGTTTTACATACTGAGGTTCAAAGTCAGTCAGGGTAACCGACGCTTTTCCAGCAGCATCTAAAGTAATCTCCTTTTTTTCTTTATTAGCAAAGGTCAACACTACTTTTTCCGAAGCATCCTGATTGGTTACTGATATTTTGATAGTAGATGCATTTACAGTTACAATACTTGCTCCTATCCCTAACAAAAATAGGAAATCTTTCTTTCTCATAATAAAAACTTTATACTATAAACTATATAATCATTGATTTTGTAATTGAATTCCGTCCAGACAGAACCATTCCGGAGTACGCATTCTACCATCTGCATCCTTATCAGAAGATTCCAGATAGAACACCACTTTATCTACCACTCCCAATGACACTAAATCCATTCTACCCCATTTGGAAATAATATAATCCCAATTAGGGTTATCCACATTTGCTCCCTTACAAGCCAAATCAAATGTTACACTGCCAGTTTCTTTTCCACCCTGGAATCCTTTAGCTGTCAGCCGGAAAAAATCCTTATCCTCTTTATCGAATTTCTTCACTCCCCCAGGTACATACGTATACCAAATTCCTTTAGGTTTGCTAGGTATACCCGGATTCTCCACCGGTTCTTCTTCTCCTGTTTCCTCATTAATTTTACAATACTTATCACCATACAACATGGCAAAATAAGACCATGCATCATTTGCAACCAAGATATATTGGATTACGGAAGGAGTATCCAAAGTAAAATAAGCCTCATCCCCCTTCACCCTGCATACAGCATATGTTCCGGTATCATTCGGTCTAGCATTGTACACACTGTATCTCATGGAGTCTATCGACAATTCATCCCCGTTCCAAGGCAAGGAGCGTTTCATACGGTTACTGTAACAAAAACCAGCTTCCAACTGCCCGTCTGCCCCTTTTACGGTATTAAAGTGAATACCTTGAGAACTGAAACCACCTTCGGGCACCACATGGCTGGAGCGCTCCAAGGTCAATTCATTTAAGGTAATATTATTAGGATAAGGAACTCTCAACTCCAACTCGTCACTACAGGAAGTAAAGAATGCCGCACACATTACGGCCATACTTATTAATTTCATTTTCATAATACAAGCATCTTTTTCAATATGATTATTCAAGACCCGGATTTTGTGCAATCGGATTAGTATGAGCTATGATTTCATCATTGGGGATAGGCCAGCAATACTGGTTCTTACTGTAGTTGATTTCATTTCCCTTCAATTTCTTCAACCAAGTATCCCCTTCAGTCTGCATTCGAATGGATGCAAGCCAAACAGCATCATTTTCCATGCACAAAGCCACAACATATTCTTTAAAAATAGCATTCATCAATGCATCATGACTTGAAGGAACTTCGATTTCCGGCAAGACAGGATTAGTATATTGGGCTCGATATTCATTAATCGGTGCAATTGCTCCAGACAAATCTCCCGGATTAGTACGAGCCAATAATTCTGCTTTCATAATATATAACTCCGTCATTCTAAGCACATATGTACAATACTTAGCATTAGGATCTACAATACGTCCTCCATGGTATAATTTGGTTAAAGTCAATTTCTGTTCACCCTGGTCTACCTGCCATTGCTCTGCTCCATAAGCCATACCAAATATATAGTCATAACGAGGATCAGCCTGCAGCCAACCTGTCGGAATATCTGTATATTCCTGCCCATACAGTCCTGCTCCCCAAACATAGTCGGAATATCCAGCCGAAGTATAGCTGCTACTAGTTTGAGCAATAATATCTATCTTATTTTGAGCAAAAAGTAATTCTTTAGAATCCCAAGCTTCTGTATAAAGATGCTCTATATCGGGATCTATTGCAGCTGCTCCCGGAGAAGAAAGCACCGCATTGACCAATCCTAAAGCTTCTTCATAATCACCTTCCCATCCACGAACTAAAAGCAGTTTTGCATGTAAAGCCTGTGCAAACTGCTTTGACATATAAACAGAGGTTTCATAATCGTCCAAATGCTGTTCTGCATAGCTCAAGTCATCAATCACATATTGATAACTCTGCCCCACTGTACTTCTGTCAACCATCAAATTTGACAAGTCTGAGACTTTATCCCGATAAATAATTCCATAAGGAGAATCTGGTTCATCAAACCAGCGGGCAAAATACCACAGTAACTGTAAATTCATAAAGCCGCGGAAACAACGTGCTTCTGCAATAAGTTTCTCTTTAGCCTCTACAGAAGGGAAGATGGTTTCCGGAGCAGTTTCAATAGAATTGATTGCCGCATTGGCAGCATTGATGCACGTATACAATTGCTTCCAAATATCATCCGTATCGGAATTACTTTGACGGTAAGTCATATTTACGTGAGCAGCACTATACTCCCACAATCCCGCCTGACTATTTAGATAGGCTGAAACATATCCTCCTAACTGGCTGGCATATTCATAAGTGGAATACATTCCATTCACCAACTGCTGCGCTGACTCATAATCACGAACAGCATTTTCCATAGTCAATTCATGTCTTGGCATCTGTGTCAGAAAATCATCGCATGAAGAAAAAGCCAGACCGACTATCAGAAGCGATGGCATCAACAATTTATTTATAGTCATAGTAGTTACTTATTTAAAAGTGAATTTCAAACCAATATTAATCGTACGTGCTGTAGGATAAGAGCTGCTATCGTAGCCATATCCCTGCAATGCCAAATTACTCGTACTAAAGTTTCCCTGAGGGTCCATTCCAGGATAAGGCGTAATGGTAAACAAGTTTGTTGCCTGGAAGTTTGCCTCAACCCCTTGTATTACCTTATTTTTAAACCACTTTTGCGGCAGTCGGTAAGAAATATTCAAGGCACTCAAACGAAGATAAGAGGCATTGTGCAACCAGCGATCAGTAAACACTCCGTTTTCTCCATAACCATACAGACTGACATTCGGATATTTCGCTTCCGGTCCGGCCAGCGTCCAGTTATCCATTATAAAGTCTGGAGTATTATACACATTAGGTGCCATACTAGCACTTTCCTGCTGCCAATAGCGTTTTCCTCCCAATGAGTAAGTAAACGTAAGATTAGCCATCAACCCTTTCCAATACAAGGTACTTCCAAATCCTCCGAAAACTTTAGGATTGGAACTTCCCAAATAAGTACGGTCATCGGTTGTAATCTTACCATCTCCATTCAAGTCAAGCACATAAACATCACCGGCAATCTCCGTTCTTGAAGAACGATAACTTCCAGAAACGCCAGTAGCAGGATCAACAGGCAACAAACCGTAAACTTCCTCTCCATTGGCATAGAAGCGTCCCGCATCTACATATCCATAGAAAGTTCCCAATTCTCCACCTTCTTCCAATTTAAAAGTTTCATAACTTCCTCCTCCAAGAGAAGTGGTTACTCCATTCAGTCTTTCCAAAATTCCCTTATTATGTGCAATATTAAAATTCACTTCCCAAGTCAGATTGTTATTTTTAATCAAATCTGCGCGAATATCAAATTCAATACCTGTATTGCTGATAGCTCCCACATTTTGAGTGATATTACTGAAAGAAGAAGAAATAGGAACTGGTTTACCATAAAGCAAATTATCTACATATTTCCGATACCACCCTAAACTACCTCTTACGCGGTCATCAAAGAATCCATAGTCAATACCCACATCAGTTTGTCTTTGTGACTCCCACTGCAATAAAGTATTACCCATACTGCTGGGCACGATACCCGGTAGATTATTATAAACCTGAGAACCCATCAATGTTACAAAGTCATAATTTCCCAAATTCTGAGAACCGGTCAAACCAACTGAAGCCCTCAATTTCAAATAACTGACATAAGGTTTCAGAGGTTTCATAAAGTTTTCCTCTGTCATAATCCATCCCAGCGCACCAGAAGGGAAATATCCCCAACGACTATCCTTTCCAAAACGAGAAGAGCCATCCATACGATAAGTAGCAGTCAGCAAGTAACGGTCATAATACTTATACTGCAAGCGGGCAAAAGCTGAGACCAAAGTATTGGCATACTCAGAACTAGACATAGAAGAGCGGTTAGCTGCACTTCCCAAATCTGTCAATATATCATCATCTGGAAAATCCGAACTAGTTGCCGACAGCCCATCACCCCAGTTTTTTTCTACAGAATGTCCCAGTAAGGCCTGTACATCGTGCTTACCAAACGTTTTAAAGAAAGTCAATAAGTTATCCCATACCATTGTACAACTCTGAGTATCGGCTATGGTTCCACTATTAGTATCCGTATCATAGGTTGCCCGCTCATGGCTTTCGCTCTTTACCATCGAATAAACGATATTTCCTGTTGTTCTAAATTTCAGATAAGGAAGAATATTATACTCCAGAAACAAGGAGCCGTTAAAATTTCGAGCCGAACTTTTATTAAGATCCAATAATTCCAACATCGGATTCTTCATATAAGAATCAATGGTATTAATGCTTCCGTCTTCATTATAAGCAGGATAGTCTGGGCGCATACGAATAATCTGATAAATCAGATTATCCTTATTATTAGCAGTTCTAGCTGATGCATCCATATTAAAACCTAACTTCAGTGATTCACGGATAGATCCTTCAAAGTTGAAACGACCGCTAAAGAACTGTGAATCACTTCCCTTCACAATACCCTTCTGATCCTTATAGTTGAAAGAGGCATAATAAGAGTTCGACTTGCTGCCTCCTCTCATTGAAAGATTATAATCCTGTGTCAGGGCATTCTGAGTCATCATATCCCAATAATCATCATCCCCATCATAATATGCCCCCGGAAGGAACATGGATTTCAAATCATCTCTATTCCATTCGCTTGTAGTCAAAGCATTAAACTTATTGTCATCCAGAAATTTTTTGGTAAAATAAGTCTGTTTACCGGCACGCCAAGCTTCATCCAATATCGCCTGTTGAGAGAAAGTCCGATATTGTTCTGCCGTACAAGAACGCATTTTATTTGAATTAATAAACTGCCATCCAACGCGAGCACTGGCTTCAATCGTAGGTTTCATTCCCTGTGCGCCCGACTTAGTAGTGACAATAACTACCCCGTTGGCTGCACGAGATCCATATATAGCAGTAGAAGAGGCATCCTTCAAAATATCAATGCTTTCTACATCATTCAAATTCAAGTTATATAACGTATTTGACACATCTCCCGAAGTCGTATCACTATATTGCGGTACCCCGTCGATAATCCATAACGGCTGCCCATCACCCGACAAAGAAGAAACTCCACGGATAACCACTGTTACAGGCGAAGTAGGAGAAGCAGAAGCAATCATTACATTAACTCCAGCTGCACGTCCCTGCAACATACCTTGAATATTATTTGTCATAGGAGTAGTAGCAAGTTCAGCCTTCCCCACACGAGCCACCGAACCAGTCAAGTCCTTACGCCTGGAAGAACCATATCCTGTTACTACCACTTCATCCAATGAGTTTACTTCAGGACGCAAGTGAACAACCACATTCTTCTTTCCCTTGAAGCTCACAGTTTGGCTTCCCATCCCAACAAAACTCACAATCAGTTCCGAACTTTTCTTTGAAGCTGAATACGACAAAGTAAACTTTCCCTCAATATCCGTAATGGTACCGATAGTACTCCCCTTCAAAATTACAGATGCCCCCGGAATAGGATCCCCATTTTCATCTTTAACTACCCCACTTACAGTCAGTTTTCCCTCTGTAACATGTACATTTTCTACATTGTTTTTCAATTCACAGATTTCTTCAGCAAATAATGGCGAGTAAGACAAAGAACTCAAAACCCCTAAAGAAGTTACCGTAAAAACCTTCAATAGTTTGCCGTCCAAACAAACATTATGTTTTTTCAAAACCATAACACTGCTTTTTTAAGATTAATAAAAGCAAATTCACAAATATTCTCTTTATTTTTTATAACACATAAAGCAAATTTATAAAATTAAATTTAAAACTAACAAATAAAATCATGCAATTTATTACATATAGGCAATTTTATATAATAGATCATCATATAAATACATATTTAAAATAAAATATAACACAAACAAGAATATAAACTCTTATTAATATTATTAGCTATTTTTTATTTAAAGTATAAAAATGACACCTCAATAATTTGCATGACTACTAAGACTTCTTTTTTATAACACTTCAGGATTTCAGTAGTCTCAAGTACTTTATATGACCTCTTCCACAAGACTTTCCAACCGCATAATACCGTCCACATATTTAACAATAACAGAACTTACTAAAGAGTCTTAATCTCGATAAATTTCTTGCTGGTGCGTTTACTCAAGCAAACAATCCCAATAAGCTCCATACAACAACCCCATCTTTCACCATCGACAAAACCCGTTTCAAAATCAAAAAACTACCCAACAAGCCTTCAGAGAACAAAAAGCATCACTAAAATATTTAAAAAACAGAAGTGATTTCCCAACCTCACACCCCGAATCAATATTCATTAATTACCACCCGACTTGCATAAAACTCAAGGCGCAACATTTCCGATAATAAAATTTTTTCTGTATGTTTGTAAATAAAACCTTAAAAAACAGCAGAACAAATATGCAGAAAACAATCATATACTTACTAATTTGTTTAATCGGAATCATTTCCGCACCTTTGAAGGCGGAACAGATTACCTTCAATCACTTAACGACTGAAGACGGATTGTCTCAGTTCTCGGTGAATGCACTCTATTCTGATGAGAACGGAGTGTTGTGGATTGGTACACGCGAAGGATTGAACCGGTATGACGGTCATAGCATACAAACTTATAAATTTCATAAAAATGACCCCTCCAGTCTGTTCTCAAACGTCGTATTACGGATTGTCGGAAACCAGCAGGGAAAAATATACCTGCTGTGTACTGGAGGAGTAGCGGAGCTGGACCTGACAACCCAGAAGTTCAAAACCCTTAAGCAGGGCAACATCAATGCCATCTATTACGACCAGCAACTATTCATAGCCATCCACAACGAAATTCACAGCTATGATGAAAAGACTGGAAAATTCAGTTTATTTGCCCAGGTTCCGGAAAAAGTAAACATCAATACAATCTTACATGACGGCCAGACCTTCTGGCTGGGGACCAATACACATGGAGTATATTCGTACAATATACAGAACAAGCAGTTTACCCACCCCATTACCAAAGGAAATATTGCCAGTATCTACAAGGATTCCGACAATAATATCTGGATTGGAAGCTGGGAAGAAGGATTATACTGTGTATCTCCCAATCAAACCATCCGGAATTTCCAGCATAAGGCAAACAGCAACAGCCTTTCTTCCGACTTCGTACGTGCTATCTGCGAGGATAACCTCGGAAATTTGTGGATCGGAACCTTCAACGGACTGAACAAATACAATAAAAAGACCGGAGAATTCAGTAATTATACATCCGAAGACGAAACAGAGACCAAACTGACCCATTCATCCATCTGGTGTATCGTCAAAGACAAGCAGGGAACCCTCTGGCTGGGAACTTATTTCGGAGGTGTCAATTTCTTCAACCCGGAATACGAGAACTACAATTACTACCGTTTCTCGAACCATCCGGGCAACGGTTTGAGCAGTCCGATTGTAGGAAGAATGGTGGAAGATAATAAAGGAAACCTGTGGATTGCAACAGAAGGAGGAGGTCTGAATTACTATGACCGCGAAAGCCATCAGTTCAAATGGTTCAAACTGAATCAGGTACCTAACAATAACATTTCTCCCAACAACCTCAAGTCGTTGTATTACGACCAGGAAAATGATATTCTCTGGATTGGCACCCACCTGGGAGGCCTCTACCGTTTTGTTCCCAAGACCGGCCAGTTTACCAATTTCAGAAAGGAAGAAGGAAATCCCCACACATTGCCTTCCGACATTGTGCGTGATATTGAAGCTTACGGCAAGGACAGCCTCATCATTGCGACACAGAATGGAGTATGCACCTTCAACCGGAAAGACGGACGGTGCACACGTCTGTTCCAACAGCACCCGGAAGGAAGAAGAATACAAATGGTGGCAGATGTGGCTTTCGACAAAGACCACAATCTATGGATTGCAGCAACCGGAGAAGGAGTCTTCCGCTATAATTTCCAGACCTCTCAGTTGAAAAACTACAGATATTCGGAAGCTGATCCGCACAGTATCAGCAACAACAGTGTCAACAATATTAATCCGGACAGTAAAGGTAACCTGTGGTTTGCAACTTCGGGTAGTGGACTGGATCTGTATCATCCGGAAACTGACAACTTTGAGAATTTCGATAAGGAAAAAAACGGACTGGCCAGTGACTGTATCTACAATACCCAGGAATCACCGCTCAGCGGACATTTATTGTTGATTACCAATGAGGGATTTTCCATCTTCGACCAGGAAAACAAATCCTTCTCCAACTATAATACGGAAAAGGGACTCCCGCTGACTGCCATAAACGAGAATGCACTGTACATTACCCAGGACGGTGAAATCTTCCTGGGAGGAGTACGCAACATGATTTCTTTCCACGAAAAAGATTTAAAGCGTAAACCCAAACCCTACAAAATACTGTTGAACAAGCTCATTGTCAACGGAGAAGAAATCAAAGTGGGGGATGAAAATGGAATTCTTTCGAAGACGCTGGAATACACCCCGGAAATTACACTGAAAGCGCATCAGAGCATGTTCAGCATAGAATTTGCCACGCCTAATTACATCGCGGCAAACAAAAGTGACATCATTTATCAGTTGGAAGGATTCTCCAAACAGTGGAACAGTACCCGAAACTCGAACACCATTACATATACCAACCTCAATGCCGGAGATTATACACTGATTATCAAGGCCAAAGATACAGACGAAAGCATCTGTAAGCCCGTATCGCTGAAAATCAGGATATTGCCTCCTGTATGGAGGACCCCCCTGGCCTATCTGGTATATTTCATACTGATATCCAGTCTGCTGATATATTTGTTCCGTACTTATCAAAGCCGACTGAAATTAAGGGAGTCATTGAAATATGAGAAAAAACACCGGCTTGACATTGAGGCCCTCAACCAGTCTAAGTTGCGTTTTTTCACCAACATCTCGCATGAGTTCCGTACTCCCCTTACCCTCATTATTACACAAATAGAGGTGCTGCTTCAGTCGAACAACTTCACACCTCAATTATACAGTAAGGTGCTGAGTATCTATAAGAACAGCATCATTTTGAGGGAGCTGGTAACCGAACTACTCGACTTCCGCAAGCAGGAACAGGGTCATATGAAGTTAAAGGTGTCCTCACATAACATCATTGACTTTATGTATGAGAACTACCTGCTGTTTAATGAATATGCAAACAAACAGCAGATTAAGTTTGAATTCAAGAAAGAAGAAGACAATCTGACTGTATGGTACGATGCGAAGCAGATGCAGAAGGTTATCAACAACCTGTTATCGAATGCGTTCAAGCATACCAAGGCAGAAGGCAGCATTACACTGTCTGTACACAGAGCGCAGGAGCAGGTAATCATCGAGGTGGCAGATACTGGCCGCGGAATACCTGCAGCTGAACTGAACAAGATATTTGAACGCTTCTACCAGATAGATACCGAAGAAAGCGGACGAAACGAAAGTACCGGTACGGGAATCGGACTGGCACTGACGAAAGGTATTGTGGAACTGCATCACGGAACAATCCGGGTGGAAAGTACACTGGGACAGGGAAGTAAATTCATTGTCACCCTGCCACTGGGAAACAAGCATTTCTCAGAAAGCGAGATCTGCCAGTCTAATGAAGAGAATCTGATCATCGAGAATCCACCTGTAACCCTCTTGGATGATGCCATCATCCAGCCGCTGCAGGAGGAAGAAGAGATACCAACGAGAATCCCGAATGCCAAAATAGTAATTGCCGAAGACAACGAAGCTTTGCGGGAAGTCCTGGTTTCGCTGTTTGCCCCCTACTATCAGGTATTCAGTGCCAGCAACGGTGAAGACGCACTGGAGCTTATCCGAAAGGAAATGCCGAACATAGTGGTCAGCGATGTGGTAATGCCGAAGCTTTCGGGAACCGCTCTTTGCAAAATGGTAAAAGAAGATTTCAATACGTCACATATTCCTATCGTATTGCTTACTGCACGGACTACACTCGAGCAGAACATTGAGGGACTGCTTACAGGGGCCGATGATTACATCGGCAAACCGTTTAATACACGTCTGCTGATTGCACGATGCAATAACCTGGTCAACTCACGCATTATCCTGCAGGAGAAATTCAGCAAACAGCCACAGGCCACCCCGCAAATGCTGGCTACCAACCTGATGGATAAGGAGATACTGGATAAGGCACTGAGCATTATCGAGGAACATCTGGATGACACCGAATTCAACATCAACGCTTTTGCCAAGGAAATGGGAATGGCGCGTACGAATCTGTTCACCAAACTGAAGGCGATTACCGGACAGACTCCCAATGAGTTTATCCTCAGTATCCGTCTTAAGAAAGGTGCATGGATGCTCCGGAATAATCCGGAACTGAATATCGGAGAGATTTCGGACCGGATTGGCTTCAGTTCTTCCAGATATTTCTCAAAATGTTTCAAAGACATGTACAACATCAATCCTCTGGCCTACCGAAAAGGTGACGGGGCAAACAAAGATGAGGATGATAAAGAAGAAGAAAAACAATCATAAATAAATGAGAGAAATGGACATATATCTATGATTTTCATCGATTTGTACATTTTTCTCATTTATATGGACTGTATACACACGTAAGATAAAGGCTTGCCCACTAAATTTGGAACACATTCTTAAATCATCATAACCAATGAAACAATTTTCTTATCTCTTATCCTTATTACCTGGAGCTGCATTATTAAGTGGATGCGGAAGTACACAACAAAAAGCAGAAGAACCTGCCAAGCATCCGAATGTGGTATATTTAATAGCAGACGACTTAGGTATCGGTGACTTGAGTTGCTACGGGGCAACTAAAATCCATACGCCTAATTTAGATAAATTGGCCAGTCAGGGACTTCAGTTTACCAATGCATATACGACTTCTTCTACCAGTACTCCTTCGCGCTTTGGCCTGCTTACAGGTATGTATCCATGGAGACAGGAGAATACAGGTATTGCACCGGGAAATTCTGAGCTGATCATTGACACTGCGTGCGTGACTATGGCAGATATGTTCAAAGCTGAGGGATATGCCACAGGAGCAATCGGTAAATGGCATTTGGGACTCGGCCCTAAGGGAGGAACCAATTTCAACGGCCTGATCAAACCTAATACCCAGGACATCGGCTTCGACTATGAATACATTATTCCGGCTACCGTTGACCGTGTTCCGTGTGTCTTTGTGGAAAACGGCCGGGTAGACGGATTGGATCCGAATGACCCGATTACGGTAAGTTACGAACATAAAGTGGGCGACTGGCCTACCGGAGAAGAAAACCCGGAACTGGTAAAACTGAAACCTAGCCAGGGACACAACAATACCATCATCAACGGTATTCCGAGAATCGGATGGATGACCGGAGGTAAATCCGCATTGTGGGTAGACGAAAATATTGCTGATGTAATCACACAGAAGGCAAAAGATTTCATTATCAGCAACAAAGATACTTCATTCTTCCTGTATATGGGTACACAGGATGTACACGTACCTCGCATTCCGCATCCACGTTTTGCGGGTAAAAGCGGACTCGGTACGAGAGGTGACGTGATTCTGCAGCTGGATTGGACCGTTGGAGAAATCATGAAGACATTGGACAGTCTGAAAATCGCAGATAATACCATCTTCGTATTCTGCAGTGACAACGGACCGGTCATCGACGACGGCTACCAGGATCAGGCAGCAGAGTTGCTGAACGGACATACACCGATGAAGCATTACCGAGGTAAGTACAGTGCTTATGAAGCCGGTACACGCACTCCGTTCATCGTACGCTGGCCGGAAAAGGTTAAACCGGGAGTACAGCCGGCATTGTTCTCTATGGTTGACGTATATGCTTCCATGGCAGAACTGCTGGGATATACACTTCCACAGGGAGCTGCTCCAGACAGCCAGAATAATCTGAATACCCTCCTGGGAACAGACAGTATCGGAAGAGAGCATATCATACAGCAGAACCTCAACAATACGCTTTCAATCATCAAGGGTGAATGGAAATACATTGAACCGAGCGATAAGCCGGCTATTGAGCGATGGACAAAAACAGAGTTGGGAAATAATCCGGAAGCACAGCTCTACAACATTCTGAATGATCCTTCAGAAAAGACAAACATCGCAAGCCAGCATCCGGAAAAGGTAAAGGAGTTGTCTGAACTGCTGGAAAGTGTAAAAAATAAAAAGGTAAAATAAGTATTTCAACCGGCAATACTTAATTAACCAATAACGGTAAACAGACCGGAGTTCTTCCCCCTCCTCCAATGAGAAAAAGAAGAACTCCGGTTTTTATTTTTATCCTCGCATCGTGATAAAAAATGTCATTTTGCACAGATATTCCTGGTTTATTCGAAAAAACAACAAAATTAAAGAGCTAAAATTTGCGTATTTCAAAATAAAGCAATACCTTTGCATCGCATTTGAGAAAAATGCCCAGATGGCGGAATCGGTAGACGCGCTGGTCTCAAACACCAGTGGAGTA
>OHQR01001215.1_pt1 | contig 14102 bp, 9 predicted proteins | sample 1578191 | NCBI WGS metagenome assembly OHQR01 (sample SAMEA3879577, study PRJEB24766) | human gut metagenome | biome: human-associated habitat; feature: feces | place: USA | collected 1985/1987 | reverse complement strand
GGAATTCTCAGCCGGTACAGCTCACTGTGAAGCAGCTCCAGCTTTTTCTGAAGCCGGTCAATTTCTTTTTTGTAGGCCTCCCTGGTCATCGTTTTCGACAGGTCAATACCAGAGAGAACTCCGTTCTGGTACCTGCTGTTTTCTGCCTGATTTTCCACAGACTGCAAAGGCTTCTCTGCCGCCTTCTTTTTCTCTTCCTCCAGCCGCTTCTCCTGCGCCCTTTTCTCCAGAGCATCCTCCAGAGTCTCTGTCACTGTCTTTAAAATCTTCATGGCGCCGTAGGATTTATCGGTTGCTTCAATAATGGTCCACGGGCTGTATTCGGTATCTGTCCGCTCCAGCATTTCCTCATTGATTTTCAGATACCTGTCATATTCCTCATTCCGTTTCCAGTCCTCTTTTGTCACTCTCCATGCAGTTTCTCCGGATTCCTCCAGTTTTTTAAACCGCTTCTTCTGCTCCTCCCTGGAAATATAAAGAAACAGCTTGATAATCACAGCTCCGCTGTCCGTCAGCTGCTTTTCAAACGAGCAAATATCACGGAATGCCTCTGAAAGCTCTTTTTTAGCCGTTCTGCCCTCAAAACGGTCCTCACGCACCTTCCGGTACCAGCTTCTGTCAAAAACCGCAATACGGCCGTTTTCCGGCGTCAGTGTCCAGAACTTCCACAGAAACGGGCGCATGGCCTCTTCCTCCGTCACCCGGCTGCTGGCATATACGTCAAACCCCCTGGGATCCAGAAACTGAATCAGCCGGTTAATCTGCGTTCCCTTCCCGGCCGCGTCCATTCCGTCAAACAGAATCAGTACGGGAATCCCCGCCTCCTTCAGCTTTCTCTGAGCCAGCCCCAGCCTGGGACCATAGGTATCCCTGGCCTGTCTGTAAACCTCTTTTTCTGCCTTTCTTGATAAATCAATCTTCTCCAGCATATGCTCCTATCTCCGAAGACATATTCAGATTTGTCCGTACCCGGCTGCGATAAGTCTCCAGCTCCTCAAACTGACGGAAAAACTCCATCCGACTCTTCCAGCTTTCCGGCGCCTTTTCCGACCGTTCTGCCAGCACATACATCTGAAATGCCGTTTTGAAATCCGGCGGCGCCGCTTCCCTGCCTGCTTCCCCGGGCGCAACGCCGACTCTTGTTACCGGTGCCTGAGGCTGCTCTGCTGCTTCAGGAACTGTTTCCTCTTCTGTTTCAGTAAACCGGGCCGCAAAAGCCTCTCCGTAGGTTTTCTGTTCCAGACCGTCTTCCTGTTTCTGAACAATCTCCGTCTGTTCCAGGATTTCCCCGTACAGACCCGTAAGCATCAGAATGGTTTCCGTCCTGTTTTTCCAGTTTCCGCTTCTGTCCAGAGCATCCTCCAAATCAACAGACAGGCTCCAGCGCAACCTGTGTTTTTCCTGTCCTCCTTCCCCTTCATGACTGTTCCTGCCGCCTGCTTTTTCATCTTCCCGTTCCACATATCCGGCGGTACCGCCGATTCCGTCTGTATAATAGCGTACAGACTCTATGACCTGCTCCCCGTTTTCCGGAAGAAGATCCCGGACCAGGTCAGAAAGTACATCGCAGCGAAGATCCTCTGTTTCCAGGGCCAGCAGCTTCCCATCCGGACTGTGCTGCTCATAAACCGTCTCATCTGTCCAGTATTCCCTGATTTCCAGTTCATAACCCTCTGTTTCCGGAATCAGCGCAAAAAATTTGTGATAAACCGGATCTGCCCAGTCGTATTCCGTACCATTGGGCCCGCTGTTTTTCCCGATCGGTTCTCCATAAAGCTCCGTAATGCGCTCCTTCATATCATCGAACTCGATCCCTGCCTCTTCTCCCTCCAGAGAAATCAGAGAAAGTCTTCCATCCGTAAAATAATAATCCGTCAGGATAATCTGATCTACATCAAACCACTTCATGCGGAACTGATATTTCTCCACCTGATGTCCGGATGCATCTGTATTCACTCCATTCAGAAGTCCCGTTCTTCCGGTTTCTGTCTGAATAAACTCTGTGGTTTCCCCGAACCAGGCAGGAGTATCCTTCTTCTGAACATAAGCATAATCCCTGTCATTGTAGGAATGAGACTTTGCCATCATGGACGGAGTATCTGTACTCATCATTTCCAGCGCCATCCCGCAGATCACATCAACTGCCTGCGCCACTTGCTCCACATCCACGGTTTCCGGCAGATCCATGGGCGTTCCATTTTCATAACCGTCCCACCGTTGGGAAACCGATACTGCCGGAATCCCGTCACGGACAAATGCGCCGATATTTCCATCGGTTCTGCATATATAAGGCCAGGAATCTCCCAGGACCTTTCCTGATACCGTTCGAAGGAGATCGCCGGCATAAACCGAGCCGCCGTCCACAGTTCCCAGTACCATCTCCCCATTGGACACATGTCCCATCTGATCAAGCTCCACAACGCCTACAATCCGCTCTCTTTCCCGCTTTCCCAGACTTTCCACATAATGGCGGGCGCCCAGCCGCTCACTGCCGCACTGGGCAAAGCTGACGAACCGCAATTCCGTATCTGTGGGAATTCTGGAAAGCAGACGGGCCGTCTCCAGCAATGCCGCTGTCCCGGAACCATTGTCATTTGCTCCCGGGCTTTCCTTTCCTGTATCATGATTGCTGCAGATCACCAGAATATCCGAATCTCTTGACGAGGCCTCCCGCACAGCCTCCACATTGGTTCCTGTCCTGACCCCGGATTCCGTTTCATAACGGAACCTCTGAATCTCTACCTGATATCCGTAATCCCCCAAAAGCTGCTGAATATATTTGACCGCATCTCTCTCCCCTCTGCTGCCTCCATATCTGGGAGTTTCTGACAAAAGCGCCAGGGACTCCTGAAGGTAATAGGGATTTACTTCCTCCAGAACAGGAATTTCTCCCGGAAGCTCGTGGTTGTTTCCTGTCTCGCTTCTGACAATCACACGGGTTGACGGTCCTGCACAGCCGGTCAAAGCTGCACCCGCAAGCAGCGCACACAGCAGTCTGGCTCCTGAACCATGTTTTTTACAGACATCTGATCCGGCAGTTTTTTGCCCCTTCGCCGCTGCCGTTCCGGCGCCATGAATTTTTTTCATGGAAAATTCTCCTTTTTGTGAAAGAGACAACCGGAAGAAAGGCATTTTGCCTCTCCCCTGTTGTCTCCCGGTTGTTTTTAAATTTCAGCTGTAATAAAAATATCGTAGATAGCCCGGATCGCAGACTCAAAATCATCATTTCTTACACCAATGATAATATTCAGCTCACTGGATCCCTGATCAATCATTTTTACATTAATACGGGCATGAGCAAGGGCGGAAAAAATTCTTCCGGCAGTTCCTCTGGTTGCCTTCATTCCCCGTCCAACAACTGCAATCAGCGCCAGATCGGACTCCAGCTCCACGCTGTCCGGCTCTACTGCCCGGTGAATGCCTGCGATCACAGACTGCTCGTACTCTACAAATTCATCCTGATGAACCATAATGGTCATGGTGTCAATGCCGGAAGGCATATGCTCAAAGGAAATACCGTATCTTTCAAATACCTCAAGCACCTTTCTGCCAAATCCTACCTCCGCATTCATCATGGCCTTTTCAATATTGATTGCGCAAAATCCCTTCTTTCCCGCAACACCGGTAATGGTGTAATGGGGCTTTCTGCAGGTGCTTTCTACAATCAGGGTTCCCTTGTCCTCCGGCTTGTTGGTATTGCGGATATTGATCGGAATTCCCTCTTTTCTGACCGGGAAAATCGCATCCTCGTGAAGAACGCTTGCACCCATGTAGGACAGCTCGCGCAGCTCCTTGTATGTAATCGTCTCAATGACCTCAGGATTCTCAACAATCCGGGGATCTGTTACCAGGAAGCCTGATACGTCAGTCCAGTTTTCATACAGATCTGCATGAATCGCTCTGGCTACAATAGATCCTGTCACATCGGAACCGCCTCTGGAAAAGGTCTTAATCGAACCGTCGTGCTTTGAACCATAAAAGCCGGGAATTACCGCTCTGTCTACGTGTTCAAGACGCTCTGCCAGTTCCTGGTTGGTTAAATCCGCCTCAAAATTGCCCTTATCGTCAAAGAAAATCACCTCAGCCGCATCGATAAATTCGTATCCCAGATAGTTCGCCATCACAATACCGTTCAGGTACTCTCCCCGGGATGCCGCATAATCGCGGCCTGCGCCGCCAAGAAAGTTTTCTTCAATTCTCTCAAACTCGTGATCCAGATTCAGATTTAAATCCAGACCGTTAATAATTTCGTGGTACCGATCCTTAATTTTATTCAGAAGCTTTTTATAGCTTCCGCCGGTAGAAGCCGCATCATAGCAGGCATACAGCATGTCTGTCACTTTTTCATCCTTGCTGCTGCGTTTTCCGGGCGCAGAAGGAATCACATAGCGTCTTGCTTTATCCGAACGAATAATATCTCCTACTTTTTTGAACTGACGGGCACTCGCCAGAGAGCTTCCGCCAAACTTAACTACCTTTTTCATAATCGGTTCTCTCCTCGTATGATTTTGTTACGGAAAATCATACTTGAATTAGGGTCCTATGTCAAGATCCTGAAAAAGAAAACTGCCTGAAATTTTTAAAAAATTCAGACAGTCCACTGATAGACATATTCTTGTGCGTCTTCTTTCCGCCGCTCATAAATCCGGGGTCTCTGACGGATTTTCGTCATTCCCAGCTTCTCCATCATCCTTGCAGAAGCCGTATTTCTGGTATCACAGCAGGAGATACAGGAAGAAATCCCCAGTTCTTCCGTCATAAACCGAAGAACTGCCTCCGCTGCTTCCGTTCCATAGCCATGGCCCCAGTAGTTACGGTTTAAAATCCAGCCGATTTCCACGCCATCGGCCTCCTCCAGCCAGAGAGAGACTGTTCCAATCATCTCTCCGGCCAGAATCACCGCGAATTCATAGGTAATCTGATCCTCTGATTCCCACTGAGAAGCGGTTTCTTCCACGTAGGAAACCGCTTCCTGTTCCGTTTTCGGATAATATACCATGTATTCTGCATTGCTCCGGTCACAGGCATAGGCCAGAACCGCGCCCAGATCCATTCTGCTTATGGGGCGAAGGCACAGACGCTTTGTTTTCAGTTCCATAGGGCCACCCCGCTCTCTTTCTTTTTCTGGAGCTCTCTTTTATTTTTCCTGGCTTTTCCACTTAAAATCAGGAATCACATCACTCCATTTTTCAATTCCAATATATTTTTTGTACTTTTCTGTTGTTTCCAGCGTCCTCTTTCTGTCATCTATATTCTTGTATACTGTCCATGACTGCTTTCTCATGGTAGGAACAATATCATTGGGCTTGCTCAGATCACAGGACCAGAGGCCGAAGCTGCAGGAGGCCGCCACCTCAGACGGAGCATCCACCTGACGGCTCATAATAAAGGCATCAATCAGAGGATTGCTGTCCGCCAGATAATAGGCATAGGCAATTGCTGCAGCCTGAAGCTCTTCTACCTCTCCGCGGCTATGACTCTGCGAGGTAAAGCCCTGCTCTGATAAAATCACATGGCGCGGATTTCCGTTTCTCATCAGAAACTGCGGCTGCTGGAGATAATCAGTCAGCACCTTCAGGTTAATCATATTGACAACCGGAGAGGAAGCATCATTTTTAATCAGCCCCGTCTCAGCGTCATTCCAGAATTCCGGCTCCACCATGGGAATGGAATAGGGATGGTACGCCAGTTCCCAGTCCATAGGGCCTCCCGGAACTACCATGCTGTTAAAAGTATCCAGAACATCCTTTGCATTGTATTTCAAACGTCCATCCGCCTCATGCAGCCAGTTATAATCTGTGGAAAAGAACACCCGGCTGGTACTGCTGGTGCTGCGGATCGCTGTATAAAATACGCGGAATGCCCGCACATACTCCTCCATATACTGCTCCAGGCTCATCGGTCCCATATAATTCCAAAGCTGGTTGTTAATCTCATTTCCAATCACCCAGTTGGAAACACGGCCGTAGGGAGACTGAAGGCTGCTGTATCTCTCTGTCAAAAAGGCCGCTATCGCCTTTAAGGTTTCAAAGCCTTCCTCCGTAGCCACATGGAATCCATAGTAATTGGCTGTGCCTGCCGGCTGCCTCTTTACCCCCGGATAATAAAGCTGGGGCGTTGCACTGTTCCAGTCATTTAAAAGAACTGCTGTTACAGTCATGTTTTTTTCTGACATTCTCCGTATGGTGTCATCATACACAGCCAGCACATCACTGCTGAAATGGTAGGTTTTTCCATCATAAGTATAATCAATGCCGCTGCCCAGGATGTGGCTGAAGGGAATATTGACAATCACATGGTTTACCCCCAGCTCAAAAGCATCGGCAATCATGGACTGAGTAGTTTGAATAAGCAGTCCTTTTTTTGTCTGTCCTGTCTTGTAGGGCTCTGTATACCTGGACAGAACCTCAGGATTTGTCACATAAACCTCATTGCTGACCTGGGTATACTCCTCGCCGTCATAAACCGCCACAACAAAGCTGGAATACAGGCGATCCGACTGCGTTCCATGATTTAAGGGAATCGAAAAATGCAGGGCATCTCCCTTGGTAATCCATGCAGCATAATCGGTACGTCCCTTCAAATCACGCTGGTACGGCTTCTGCTCAAATAAATATAAATAATTATCGTAATAGGCGGGATCAGAAAAGCTTCCCTCCATCTGTCCATCTATCACAATCTGATCGCCGGAAATGGCGCACTCATAAATGTGTGCAAATTCTGTCGGCGCCGGTTTTTCCGGTACTGCTGTTTCTGCCGTCGTCTCTGCCGTTGTCTCTGCTGTCTGTCCATTATCAGTACTGGCTTTTGCAGACAAAACTCCTGCGCCGGAAACACCGGCCAGAACAGCCGCTGCACAGCACAAGGATAAGAATCGCGTAATTTTATTCATATTATGCCTCCGTTTTCTGTCCTATTACTGAATCGTAATTCAGTTAAATAATATCATTTTATCCAGAGACTTCAAGAACGATTCTCTTAATTTGCCTTACATTTTTCTTTCGCTTTTTTAAAAACAAACAGCACAACTCCTCACACTCTCTTCGCCGTGCTGCTTCCTCGATTCCGCTTCGCTTCATCTCGGTCGCGGGCTTCGCCCTATGACAAAAAGCCCCCTGGCTTTCCCTTTTGTGCAAGCACAACGGGAGCGCCAGGGGGCTTTTTGTCGCACGGCTCATGCTTAACGCGTATAGTATTCTACGCCGCTTTCGAAGATTTTCAGATCCTGTTCGCCGTAAATATTGATGGCTACGGAATCGCCGCGGCGCTCGGAGTGGGCCATCTTGCCCAGAATACGGCCGTCGGGGCTGGTAATTCCTTCAATCGCCATATAGGAACCATTGGGATTCCAGAATTCATCCATAGTCGGATTACCCTTGTCATCCACATACTGAGTGGCAACCTGACCGTTGGCAAACAGAGTTTTCAGCCACTCCTCATTTGCCACAAAGCGTCCCTCACCATGAGAAGCCGGATTGCAGTATACACCGCCCAGCTCTGCCTTCTGCAGCCACGGGGACTTGTTGGAAACAACCCTGGTATATACCATCTTGGAAATATGGCGGCCAATGGTGTTCATAGCCAGAGTCGGAGAATCTGCACCCTGCTCTACAATCTTTCCTTCCGGAACCAGTCCCAATTTAATCAGAGCCTGGAAGCCATTGCAGATACCCAGCATCAAACCGTCTCTTTCATTTAACAGCTTCTCAATCTCATCCTTGATGACTGCGTTGCGGAATACGGTTGCAAAGAATTTTGCACTTCCCTCCGGCTCATCACCTGCGGAGAATCCGCCCGGGAACATCACAATCTGCGCCTTTGCAATTTCTTTCCTGTATTCTTCTACAGACTCCCGAATATCGGAAGCAGTCATATTTTTAAATACTCGTGTTACAACCTTTGCACCTGCCCGCTCAAAGGCTCTGGCGCTGTCATACTCACAGTTGGTTCCCGGGAATACCGGAATAAATACAGTCGGCTGAGCCAGCTTATGGCTGCATACATATACCTTGTCTGCCTTGTAAAGCTCATTCTGAACCGGAGTCTGTTTTACACCGGATTTTGTCGGGAATACATCCTCCAGTGTCTCTGTCCAGTTCTTCAGCGCCTCATCCATGGAAATCGTTACAGGACCGTACTCAAATGCATCCCGGTCAGTCACCTCACCGATTACAGTATAAGTAATAGCCAGCTGTCCTACCATGCCGTCCGGAACCTCACATACAATATTGCCCCAGCCCGGTGCAAAGAAATCTCTCGGATCCACATTGTGCTCAATCTTAACACCCATGCGGTTTCCAAATGCCATCTTGCTCACAGCCTCGGCCAGTCCGTGTCCTTCCACAGCATATGCAGAAATAATCCGTCCTGCCTTAATATCCTCATGAAGCTTTGCATAACCATCCAGAATCTGACTGTAAACAGGCAGATCGTACGCATCCTTTTCAATGCGGAAGACTACCAGCTTGTTTCCTGCCTTTTTCAGCTCAGGAGTAATAATATGTCTGCTGCTTGCCACATCCACTGCAAAGGAAACCAGTGTCGGCGGAACATTAATCTCGCCATGCTTTTCATCATTAAAGGTGCCGGACATACTGTCCTTACCGCCAATAGACGGAAGCCCAAAGCCCAGCTGCGCATTGTATGCACCTAACAGAGCTGCAAACGGAGCGCCCCAGCGGGATGCATCCTCTGTCATGCGCTTAAAATACTCCTGGAAGGTGAAACGAATCCTGCTGTAATCACCGCCATTCGCTACAATCTTTGCAACAGAAGAAATTACGGCATAAATGGAACCGTGGTATGGGCTCCAGCTGGACAGATACGGATCAAAACCATAGCTCATCATGGTAACTGTATCCGTCTTTCCTTTCAGAACCGGCAGCTTGGCAACCATGGCCTGAGTCTCAGTCAGCTGATATTTTCCGCCGTATGGCATAAATACGCTTCCTGCGCCGATGGAACCGTCAAACATCTCTACAAGGCCTTTCTGAGAGCATACGTTCAGATCAGCCAGCACCTTCAGCCATGCTTCTTTTACATCACAGATATCATTTCTTGCAAAAGGAGTACCCTCCTGTGAAGGTGTTTCCAGAACCACGCTTGCCTCCTGGTGCGCGCCGTTGGTATCAAGAAATGCTCTGCTGATATCAACAATGGTTTTTCCTCTCCAGCTCATCACGAGGCGCGGCTCCTCCGTTACAACTGCAACAGGAATTGCCTCCAGATTTTCCTCTGCGGAAAATGCCAGGAATTTTTCTACGTCTGCCGGTTCCAGCACAACTGCCATACGCTCCTGGGACTCGGAAATGGCAATCTCGGTTCCATCCAGACCTGCATATTTCTTCGGTACCTTGTCTAAATCAATCTTCAGTCCTGCAGCCAGCTCACCAATCGCTACAGAAACACCGCCTGCGCCGAAGTCATTGCACTTTTTGATGATGCTGGAAACCTCCGGACGGCGGAACAGTCTCTGAATCTTTCTCTCTGTAGGAGCATTACCCTTCTGAACCTCTGCGCCGCAGACCTCAATGGATGCCTCTGTATGTACCTTGGAGGATCCGGTTGCGCCGCCGATACCGTCACGACCGGTACGTCCGCCCAGAAGCACAATCATATCTCCCGGATCAGAATTCAGACGTTTTACATATTTTCTCGGAGCTGCGCCCATAACAGCGCCAATCTCCATACGCTTTGCCGCATAATCCGGATGATAAATCTCTTTTACATAGCCGGTTGCCAGACCAATCTGGTTTCCATAGGAGCTGTAGCCGCTGGCAGCACCATTTACCAGCTTTCTCTGAGGCAGCTTGCCATGCAGGGTTTCAGAAAGAGGACGGGTCGGATCTGCTGCGCCGGTTACACGCATTGCCTGATATACATAGGTACGGCCGGAAAGCGGATCGCGGATTGCTCCGCCCAGACAGGTCGCAGCGCCGCCGAAGGGCTCGATCTCCGTCGGATGGTTGTGAGTTTCATTCTTAAAGTTTACCAGCCACTCCTCAGTAACACCGTCGATTTCCACCGGAACCACAATGCTGCAGGCATTGATCTCGTCAGAAACCTCCAGATCCTCCAGTTTTCCCTCTGCCCGAAGCTTCTTCATAGCCAGAAGAGCCAGATCCATCAGGCAGACAAATTTATCGTCGCGGCCTTTGTAAAGAACCTCCCGATCAGCCAGATACTGATTGTAGGTTTCCTCAATTGGCGCTTTATAAAAACCGTCCGTAATCTCAACCTGCTTCAGCTCTGTGGAGAAGGTGGTATGACGGCAGTGATCAGACCAGTAGGTATCCAGAACACGAATCTCTGTTACCGTCGGATTGCGGTGCTCCTCCTCAGAATAATATTTCTGAATATGCTGAAAATCCCGGAAAGTCATAGCCAGATTCAGGGAGTCATAAAGAGCCTTTAAATCCTCCTGACCAAACTCTGTAAATCCTTCAAAGGAAGCAACATCTGCAGGCGTTTCAAACACAGTTACCAGAGTCTCCGGCTTATTTGCAGATGCTTCTCTGGAATCCACCGGATTAATACAGAAGCTCTTCACTGCATTTCTCTGCTCATCCGTCAGTTCTCCTGACAGCACATAGGTTGTTGCCGTGCGGATCACCGGCTCCTCGTTTTCATTTAACAGCTTTACACACTGCTCGGCAGAGTCAGCTCTCTGGTCAAACTGTCCCGGCAGATACTCAACGGAAAATACAGTATCTCCCTCATCCTTCGGGAAATCCTCTTCATATACAAAATCTACCGGCGGCTCGGAAAAAATCGTCACCAGTGCCTGACGGTACGTCTCCTCGGACAGATTTTCAATATCATAACGGATCAGCACCCGGACATTCGTTACCGTACCGATGCTCAGATAGCTGCTGATTTCCTCACGCAGCTCACCGGCCTTAACGGCAAACTCCGGTTTCTTCTCTACATATACTCGTCTTACGCTCATAGGTTCCTCCTGATTTCTCTGTACTTCACCTGATGGTTTCGGAAAATGATCAATCCTAATTTAATAATACCACAAGATATATTATAAATAAAATTAATATATCTTATGGTATTTATCATCACAGCTAATTAATATTTTTTCCAGGCGTTCTTATATCTCCGCATCAGGGCTGACGCTCATGGCATCCAGAGTCAGCTTCATAATATCCTTGATTTCGTCCTCTGTCATTTTCATTTTCCGGGCCAGTTCCTCAACTGTAGCCTCCCGTCCCAGCTCCTCTGCCATCTGCTGGGAAATATCCTTCAGCACATTCACCCGTGCCAGCAGCTCCTCCCCAACCTGCTCAGAGCTTTTCTGCTCTGCAAGAGCTTCCTGAAGAGCTGTTTCCACCTGCTGCCTGATGTAGCTGCGAAAAGCCGTAAGTCCCTCCTGTTCACCTGAATCTTCAAAGTTCAGATTCTCCGGCTCTCCCAATGCCATCATCACCGCTATATTGGCCTCCTGAACCAGATCTCCCAGAGGCAGCCCCTGATTCTCATAAGCCTTTACCAGTTCTACAATATAGCCAAGGGTTCCTTCCATAAGCCGGTTCTTCGCCTCTGCATCCCCGGACTTCACCCGTTCCAGAAGAGCGGCCTCCTCATCAGGGGTACAGGGTGTAAGAATCCCTATTTCTTCCAGATACATCTGATAAACATCATCATGCATAATTCTTTTTCTCCTCCTGCGCGTCATCTTCTGTCAGTATAACACAAAAACAGAAGCATGGAAATGAGGATTTTTTCTGTTCCCCTTCCATTTCGTCCTCCATTCTCCGCCCGGTTCCGGAATTCCCGCGAAAAATCAACATAAAATTTCACTTTTTGCTTTACAGACTGCTGTAACTGTGATAAAATACATACCAGATTGCATGGGGGTATAGCTCAGCTGGGAGAGCGCTTGAATGGCATTCAAGAGGTCATGGGTTCGAATCCCACTATCTCCATTGTAGGAAAACCGTAGGAACCTGTTCCTGCGGTATTTTCATGTCATGGGGTCATTTCTTCTGTGACGCAAAAGCTTCCTTCTCCAAATCCCTTATTCTCATTTCGGAGGTTCACACTATGGAAAAAATAACAAGCTTTACCATCAATCATTTAAAACTTCTTCCCGGCATTTATGTTTCCAGAAAAGACCATGCCGGAGACTCCGTTATCACCACCTTTGATCTGCGGATGACCCGCCCCAACTTTGAGCCGGTGATGAATACCGCGGAGGTTCATACCATAGAACATCTGGGGGCGACCTTCCTGAGAAATCATCCTCTGTTTCAGGATCGTGTTCTTTATTTCGGCCCAATGGGCTGCCGGACTGGCTTCTACCTGCTTTTGGCTGGAGATTACTCTTCCAGAGATATTGTTCCCCTGGTTCGTGACATGTTCACCTTTATCCGGGATTATGAAGGCGAAGTTCCCGGGGCCTGTGCCAGAGACTGCGGCAATTACCTGGATATGAACCTGAATATGGCAAAATATCTGGCTGGCCGCTATCTTGAAGAAGTGATTGAAGGCATCAACGATGACCGTCTGATTTATCCGGAATAACGCACCGGATACCTGCAATTAAAATTTCTGGCAATACAAAAAGCCGCTGTTTTCTGGACTTTCCAGACAAACAGCGGTTTTTCTATCCTCGTATCTGTTATCGAAGCTTTCTCAAATAATAGGTTACCATTACAATACAATAACAAAGTGCCAGCCCCCAGGCCAGAGGATTTGCAATACAAATCCCGAAAAATCCCAGTACCCTTACGGCCAGAATACCTCCCAGACTTCGTCCAATCAATTCGCCCACACCGGAAATAATTGCCTGCATGCTGTAGCCCAGGCCCTGCAGTGTATTTCTCATAATCATCAGCGAGCCATGAATAAAAAACAAAGCGCTCATAACCGTCAGATACTCTACCGCCCCGGTTGCTGTTGCACTTGTTGTTTCACTAAGGACAAGCCCTACCAAAGGTGCTTTCAACACAAAAATAACAACCCAGATCACGGCACAGTAGCTATACTGAATCGTTAAACCACTGCGAATTCCCTGATAAATGCGGTCAATCTTTTTTGCACCATAGTTCTGCCCCACATAAGTGGCCATCGCCATGCCCACACTTTCCATAGGAAGTGTAAACATCTGACGGATTTTTTCTCCTGCTGTTTGTGCGGCAACTGCTACACTGCCCAGACTGTTGATTGCTCCCTGCATCACTACCGCACCAATAGCAGATACCGAATATTCAAAGCCCATTGGAAGTCCAATCAGGCAGAGTTTTTTTGCATGATAGGGGGAAAATGCCATAAAGCAGCGTTTTCGTTCAATCACCCCTGTCTTTGTAAGAAACCACCAGGTACACAGAATTCCACTCACCAGCTGACTTAGAACGGTTGCCCATGCAGCACCTGCAACTCCCATATTCATAGGCACAATAAACAGATAATCCAGAATGATATTCAAAACACTGGAAATGACTAAATAGTAAAAAGGATGTCTGGAATCGCCTACTGCCCGAAGCGCTCCTGCCATATAATTGTAAAGCACCGTTGCCGGGATTCCAATAAAAATAATCTGAATATACAGCACTGCCATATCCAGAATTTCTTCGGGTGTCCGAATAAGCTTCAAAAGAGGACGGGCTCCCACACACGTTGTCACTGCAAGGAACAGACTGATTCCCGCACTCAGATAGCATCCGTTTATAAAATAGTGGTTCAGTTCTGTCCTGTCACGAGCTCCAAACTGCTGTGCCAGCAAAATTCCAAAACCCACGCACAGACCCTGGGCAAATCCAAGGATCAAAAAATTCAGCGAATAGGTAGTTCCAACTGCCGCCAGGGCATCTACTCCTATAAAACGACCTACAATTACCGTATCCACAAAGCTGTAGAGCTGCTGAAACAGCGTCCCAAGCACCAATGGAATGGCAAATAAAAGAATCTGAACAATGGGACGGCCAATCGTCAGATCCTGCGTATTCCTCTCTTTCAAACTCAATTCCTCCCCGGCTCTTTTGTTCTTGTGCTTTCCTATGGACTAAAAAAAGCTCGCTAGCGAGCCTCTCCTCCTGCGGCGGGTCGTCTCATCAGCCCAATTCTCTTCCAACCCATGGCGATCCTCGCGGAGC
>OHQR01001193.1_pt1 | contig 14262 bp, 9 predicted proteins | sample 1578191 | NCBI WGS metagenome assembly OHQR01 (sample SAMEA3879577, study PRJEB24766) | human gut metagenome | biome: human-associated habitat; feature: feces | place: USA | collected 1985/1987 | reverse complement strand
CCGCGCGAACAATCCTAAGGATGAAGCTACTGCCAAACAATATGCAAGCGAAGACCTTTTTGATGCAGATTACGGTATTGCCCCCGTATATAATATGTGGAAGGCTGAAGGTAAAAATCTGATAGATCCTGTTACTGGAAGAATGAAGGCAGGTGTAATCCGCAAATTTACTCCGGAGAAATGGGAAGATTATATTTTCCGTACAGGAGAAAAAGTAGAAGCCAATGTTAAGATATCAGGAGGTAGCGACAAGTTATCACATTATACCTCTTTCGGTTACTTGAAAGATGAAGGATACTATATAGGTTCGGATTTTGAACGTTTTAATGCCCGTTCCAATCTGTCTCAAGACATCACTTCATGGTTGAAATCAAATGTTAATATGGCTTATAGCTATATGGAACTGAATAAGCCCGGTCAAGGTGACAACATGAACAATGGTTTCCAATTCATTAATTTTATGCCTTCCATATTTCCGGTATTCCAACGTGATGCAGATGGCAATAAAATAAAGGATAATGTGGTCGGAGGATATCTGTATGATTATGGTATGGCTGAAGGTTATGGACGTCCTTACGCTTCAGGCGTAAATCCAGCCGGAGCGATTCAATTGGACAAGAATGAGTACCAGTCTCATTCATTCAACGGAAATGCCATGTTTGAAGCAACTTTCTTGAAAGACTTCAAAGGAACGGTAAACTTTGGATTGCAATATCTTGGTACAAAAAACAATGAATTGACAAATCCATATTATGGTGATGCAGAGGGGTTAGGACGTATTTTCAAAAACATGAGTACATTCTTCAGCTTCACGTCAAACCAGATATTGTCATGGAAGAAAAGTTTTGGTGTGCACAATCTCGATGCATTCGTTGCGCATGAATCTACATTCTACAAGTCATCTGACAACTATGGCCAGAAATCAAAGATTGTTCGTCCTAACAATACAGAATGGTCTAATGCTGTAATTATGGACTATATGGATTCTCAAACCTACGGGTTTGACATGGAAAGCTACTTCGGACAAATTAGATATGATTATAACGATAAATATTTCTTTCATGGAACATTAAGACGTGATGGTTCATCACGTTTTGCCAAAGGGCAGAAATGGGGAACATTCGGTTCTATCGGCGCCGCCTGGGCCATCACTAACGAAAATTTCATGAAAGACGTGAGCTGGTTGAAGAATTTGAAATACAAGTTAAGTTGGGGTGTGTTGGGTAACCAAGACTTTATCACCAATCCTACCATTGCAGGTTATTATCCTTACAATGATTTGTATACGATCGGTAACCTGAATGATGAAATCAGTTTTAGCTTTAAATATAAAGGTAATCCTGATTTGACATGGGAACGCAGCGAAACATGGAATACTGGTATCGAGTTTAATATAGCCGATATTTTGGAAGGTGAAGTGGAATACTACAATAAGACTACCAAAGATATGTTGTTCCTAAAGCAAGTATCTCCATCGCTGGGATATGCACAATACCCCGTCAATGACGGTAAAATGGTCAATAAGGGTCTCGAATTTTCTTTGGTGGCACATCTTGTGAAAACGAATGATATAAGTCTTGATTTACGTGTTAATGGTGGACATTATAAGAATAAAATGACCCAGATGCCTATGGATGATACCACAGGAAAAGAAAAGCCATTGGAGATACAAGGTGCTTACGGATGGTCGAAAGGACATTCTCTGTATGATTTCTATATAAGAGAATATGCCGGTGTAGATCCAGAAACCGGTATGGCATTATACAACTCATACTATAATGTAAAAGCCGATGGAAGCAAGGACTTGATTACAGATATGGTAACTTACCAGCAAAACAATAAAATAGAGCGTTTGGAAGTAGAAAAGACCTCCGATTATAACAACGCAACTAAGAAATATGTCGGGAAATCAGGTATTCCGACTTTACAAGGGGGATTCGGTTTTGATTTAGCTGTTAAAGGTTTCGAATTAAATACGACTTTCTCCTATAGCTTAGGAGGATATGCTTACGACGGTGTATATGCTACATTAATGTCTAACAATACACCTGGTAGTGGAAACTGGCATAATGACATTGAAAATCGTTGGCAAAAGCCGGGTGATATAACAGACGTGCCACGTTTAACTTCCGGATATGATGAATATACAAATGCATCTTCTACTCGGTTCATTACCAGTCGTTCTTATTTGAATTTATCCAATGTAAGATTATCCTACACATTCCCTAAAAAATGGATGAATAGAATGAACATTGGTTCCTTGTCGGTTTATGTTTCCGGTGACAACCTGATGTTCATTTCGGCTCGTAAGGGATTTGTCTCAATGGCAGGAAATACCGTCAGTACAGATCCTAATGAGGATTCCGGAGGCTCTGACAGAAGTCAGTATGCTCCATTGAGTACTATTATGGGAGGTATTAAGATTCAGTTCTAACAATAAAATCATTTGAATATGAGAAATGTAATATATAAAATAGCAGCTTGTTCTGCATTAGTAGCCTTGGTGCTTTCTGGCTGTAAAGAATCTTTTCTGGAGGAAGATCCAAATGGATATATTTCATCTGACCAGATAAAAGAAAATGCAGTGTGGAATCCTAATATCATGTTAGGTCAGGCATTAGGTACGTATTCCACAACATTTGCCTGGCAGACAGGCGGTACGACGAATCACGACGATTTCGGACAAAAATCCATTGATATTGCCACAGATTTAATGAGTGGGGATCTGGCAATGAGCGGAGAAACCTACGGCTGGTTTAGCGATGCAGCTAGATTGCAGTGTAATACTACCACAAAAAATAGAACCTACATGCTGTGGAGGTATTATTACCGCATCATCAAGGCCTGCAATGAAATATTTGACACTGTAGGAGGAGATGAAAGTGTACCGGCTAATGAGGATAACCAAAATTATTATGCACAAGCAAAAGCTTTGAGGGCTCATTCGTATTTCAATTTGGTGAATTTATATGCAAAACCTTACGATATTGATAAAAATGCTAAGGCCATACCTCTTTACCGTTCTCAAACCACAGCAGAGACATTAGGACTCTCCACAGTGGAGGAAGTGTATGAACGGGTTATTATCGACTTGAAGGAATCAATAAATATTTTGGAAGAGTTGGAATCAGCAGGTATTGGTCGTCCCAACGGCACTAAGGACCAAATCGACCAATGGACAGCTAAAGGAATACTTGCCTATGTTTATTTGACCAAAGGTGAATATGAGAATGCTGCTGCATTAACTTCCGATATTATCAATAACTCAGGATATCCTTTGATGAGTGAAACTGAAATTATCGAATCTGGATTCCGGAGTATCAATATCGGTTCATGGATGTGGGCATTTGATATTACCAAAGATAACACCGGAGGTTTGCCCACATTCTGGGGACAGGTAGATTATTTCACTTATAGCTACTGTTCTGCAGGTGATTATAAAATGATAGACCATAATCTGTATAATGAAATACCTGAAACAGATACTCGTAAACAGTGGTTTCATCCGTCTGTATTGATTAGCTGGTATAAATTTTATGATGCCGGAAGAAAAGCAATGGGAGACCGTACATGGACAAATGATATTGTTTACATGCGAGTTGAAGAGATGTACCTGATAAATGCTGAAGCCAATGCACGGGCAAATCATCTGCCCGAGGCAAAAGCAGCATTGAAGGCTCTATTAGAACAGCGGGATCAGGCCACGGCTGCAGAAGTGGACAATATGAATGCTGATCAATTACTGGAAAACATATACTACAACTGGCGTGTAGAAATGTGGGCCGAAGGACGAGGTTTACTTACCTTGAAACGTTTCCACAAATCAATGGTACGTGGTGACAACAACTACGCATTGACTGGTGAAACAATCTCATACGATGACTCCAGATTGATCTTTGAAATTCCAGAGCGTGAAGTAACGAATAATCCCAATTTGCAGAAATGATAAAGTGCCACATTAGATTGTGCAAATCAGATGAATAAAAGAGGGAGAGTATCTAAATTTAGAATACTCTCCTTTTTTAATATAACGAAATCTGGTTCTTGTTGTATAAAGAGGGCAACACAAATCATTGCAGATGCACTGACATATCAATCTTATTTAGACTGCTTCAATAACCATATTTCAAAGAATTTATCGTAAACCTTGTATTCTCCAAGTTCACAAGTAACAAAATCCTTGTCCAACAATCCTTTTATAGCTCCTTGTACTGAGCTGGCTGTCAATTTATAGGTTTTCAAGAATCTGGAAGAAGTTATTTCCCTTGCTTTTCCTTCTTTGCAAATGGCAAACAATACCTCCTTTTGTTTGGGAGGAAGTTGATAAAGAAGAGAGGAATAAGTAAAATTCAACTGAGACTAAATGTTTTCGATCGCTATGCTCACTTTGTCTGCCGTACAAATTTCACCTGTAGCTGTCATTGCATACAATGAGTTGGAGATGAATTGAATATACCATGTAATGCCCTCAAAACGTTCATATACGTTCTGAACAGTTTCTTCTGTAATGTCTTTATTGGCTATGAGGAAATGTTTCCTAATAAACTTTGTGTAAGTTCCTATGTCTATTGGATGTAATTCCATGATGGCTGTACTTTGATAGAAAGGGCGTGCTGGACTTGTGAATATTTCGCCCATCATATGCCGTTGGGAACCTGCATAAATAAATCTTGCATTTGCGCAATGCTGAATATGGGTACGCAATACAGCTTCAATATTTTTTCCGGATATTTGGCAATAGCTTGAAATTCGTCAATAGCCACCAGGCAGGGCTTGTCGGCCTTCTCCAAATAATAAAAAATTTCATCCAAAGTAATAGAAGGAGTTTTTATATCTCTCATCTCCAAATTCCAACCGGGATTTCCTGCAAAATCAAATGAAATTCCCGCCCGAAGCGATGACAAGCAACTTAAAAACAAATCCCACGCTTTTCTACCTCGTGGTTTCAGACCATTCATAATTCCTTTGCCAAGCTCAAAAACAAACTCTTGAAGATTCTTAGTCGCATATATATCAATCAAGAAAATATAATATTCCTTTTCGATATGTTTTTTGATGAAAACAATGTTCTATTAAGCCCGTCTTTCCTAAACGACGAGAAGATATTAAAGCTACATTGTTACCATTTGTGATATAACGGGTTAATGTTCCGGTTTCAGCTACACGGTCACAAAAATATTCAGCGGATATATATCCATTGGTTATGAAAGGGTATTCTTCTCCATAAAGTGAATGCTTTATACAAAAAAAATTATAATCTTATTATAATGCAAATATCACAATGCTTTTGTATCGATTCTCCAACTTTGTTTCATATAATCTGTCAGAGGAAATCTGTTGATTTACTCTTCTCATATTGGAAATTAAATTATAGATTTACAATCTTTCTTTATCCTCTGCCAACAAAAAGTTTCGCAGTGAAATCTGTTTAATTCCTTTGTAATTTCCCCCGCTTTGCATTTCATCCATTGTTACCACATATTTAGGGTAATTGTCTGCTATTTCCAAAAGATTGCCAAATTCTCGCCTAACAGTTGCATCATCGGGAAGCATATATGCTACTTGGATATAGACTTTATGGTCGTCCTTGGAAGCAATGAAATCAATTTCCTTATTGCCACTCTTTCCGACATATACTTCATATCCATATCTTAATAAATCAATGCATACAACATTTTCCATTAACTTGTTGATGTCTTTTCGAAAATCAAAATGCTGTATGGAATTATGTAATCCCAAATCTTCAAAATAATATTTCTCACCAATCTCAAAGATTTTCATCCCTCGGATTTCAGCTCGTTGAATTTTGTAAATAAAGAAACTATTGCACAGTGCCTTTAGATAGTTCAGAATTGTCTGCGTAGGAATGTTGACGTGTTGCGACTTTAAATATTTACTAATATTCTGGGCAGAAAAAAGAGAGCCGGTATTATCTATCAGATAAGCTACGAGATTCTCCAAAAAAGATACATTCCGGATTGATTCACGTGCAACCACATCTTTTAGTAGGATAGTAGAATAAACGTTTCTCAAATACTCGAATATGACATTCTTGTCCATTGTTAGATTATGAATGTATGGCATACCTCCGAATGTAAGATAGAGTTTTAGACTTTCGGTGGAGTCTTGGCGTTGATTGAAAGTTAAGAATTCCCCATAGCTAAGTGAGTGAATGGGAAATTCTATATATCTTCCTGCCAATTGAGTAGCAAGTTCACTGGACAGCATTTTAGCATTACTTCCGGTGCAATAGATATCGCATTTATTTTCGTTCAATAAACTCCGCAGACACAATTGGAATTCTTCAATCTCTTGGATTTCATCTACAAAAAGATAGTTATGATTATACCCAGTAACCTTCTTTAAAACATATTGATAAAGATCCATGTAGTTCCTAATTTCCGTGAAGGCAAGTTGCTCTTTATCTACAAAAATGATATTGGCTTCCGGTATGTTTTTCTTTATGATATCTGATATCTGCAAAAGAATGTAGCTTTTACCTATCCTACGTTGGCCGGTTATTACTTTTATTATACTTTTATCAATAAACGGTTCAATTCTCTTTATGTATAAAGGACGGGAGATATAATTTTTCATATTCAAACATGATTTAGTTTATATGAAAAGATATAAAATATTTCAATTATAATTGAATATTTCCATGTATATTCCACATTCATACATTATAAATAATATATGTAAACTAAATATTTCTCAACAAAAAAGAATTTTGGGACTTTTATGGATAAAATCTATATTTCAAGATAAATTCCTCTATATAATCTATCGTTATTCTTGAATAAAAAACATTTATTGGGTTAATTAGTACATCACCAATTAAAAGAGTAGAATGAAATGTTACAATAACGCGCTCATTATCAGCTTTTAATTATTCAAAACGGTATGAAATGGGTACTTCGAGCCACTTACCTCCCTTTGCCATATACCTTTATAGATAATATACAATAGAATAAACTCTGTTCTATAGCAAACGTAAACAATTGTTTTTTAGCAATATACACTTATTGTAGTTCCGCGAAAACTCTGGTGATTTCGTTTGTTGGTATGCAAACCCAAGAAGTAACGATTAAACCTCATGTAAAGGTAATTTTGAAATCCGATTCTGAGCTGCTTGAAGAGGTTGTGGTTACCGGTTACGGTACATTTAAAAAAGCATCATTTACTGGAGCTGCTTCTACTGTAAACACTTCCACCTTGGAAGATGTACCTGTTCTTTCTGTTGCCGACAAACTTTCTGGTAATGTCGCTGGTGTTACTTTTGGCTCAAGTTCAAGTAATCCGGGTTCTGTAAGCAGTATCCGTGTACGTGGTATGGGTTCCATCAATGCCGGAAACAATCCGCTTTATGTTATTGACGGAACACCGGTCACAAGTGGAGACTTATCCGAGTTCACTTATAGTGATGCAGGAACTGATATTTTGTCTTCACTCAATACCAATGACATCGAGTCTATCACAGTTATCAAAGATGCGGCTGCTGCCTCTCTTTACGGCTCGCGTGCTGCTAACGGTGTTGTGGTCATTACGACGAAAAGCGGAAAACAAGGCAAAACAAATGTAAGTTTCCGTTCCGACTGGGGTTTCTCAAACATGGCAATAGATTATCGTCCTATGCTTGACGGTGACTCGCGCCGCGAACTCTTATGGACCGGTCTCAAGAATTACGGGTTATACACCGGAAACATGTCCGATGCAGATGCCGCAACTTTTGCAGACCAGAACATCGAGGACTTTGCTTCAAAACCCTCAACCGGATGGACGGATTGGAAAGACCTGCTTTTCCGTAACGGTTCTCATCAGAACTACCAGCTGAGCGTATCTGGTGGCAATGACCGTACCAAGTTCTACACCTCAGTAGCTTATACCAATCAGGAAGGTATCATTTACAAACAAGGTCTGGAACGTTTCACTGGTAATGCAAACCTCACTCATAAGTTTGGAGACTTTGAAGTTCAGGTTACAAGCCAATTCTCAAAAGTAAGACAAAACAAAACTAATGAAGCTACCTCCTATGATGGACCTGTGGCCAATTACGCATTCTTCCAAAGCCCCTCATCAACCCCTTATAATGAAGACGGCACATTAAACAATGGTTGCGGCGTATTTGGAGTCAATCCTTTGTATGAAAGAGAACACAGCTCTGACGTTTATACCCTGATGAAGGCATTCAATACAATCAAGTTGACCTATAATATTTGGGACAAGTTGAATTTAAGTGAAAAGATTGCTTATGATTACGCACAAGGTACCAATGATGTCCTTTGGGACAGACACTCAAACAACGGCGCTCCGGGTGGTGTTATGCAGCGTATTGTCAATCGTAATGACCAGCTGAATACACAAACCCAGCTCTCTTACATCAACTCTTTCGGTCTACACAATATTGACGCCCTGCTTGGTTTTGAAACACAAGATACGGAATATGCTTTCAACTACATGGCAGGCCAAGACTATCCGGGTGATTTGTACGAATTGACAAATGCCGGTTCAACAAGTGCCGAAACCAACAGACAGAGCTATCGCATGACTTCGTTCCTCGGACGTGCCAATTATAACTACGCAGACAGATATTATCTCGGTCTCAGCTATCGTACCGACGGAAGTTCACGTCTGGCAAGAGAAAACCGTTGGGGAAGTTTCTGGTCGGTTTCCGGAGCATGGAGATTCATAGACGAAAGTTTCCTGAATCCTGTCAAGAGTGTATTGACAGATGGAAAGCTCCGTGTGTCATACGGTGTAAACGGAACGCAACCATCAGACTATTATGCTTATATGAATCTTTATAAATACGGAATCATATACAATGGACAGTCAGGAATGTCAATCGTCGGAATTGCAAACCCGGACCTGAAATGGGAAAAGAACAAAACATGGAATATCGGTCTCGACCTTTCATTCATCGACCGTATCTCTGTAACATTCGACTACTATCAGCGTAAAACCAGCGACCTTATATATGACCTCCCCGTATCACAAGTCGGCGGATATTATGATGGCAATTATGGGTATACCACCCCGCAAAACATCGGTTCACTGAAGAACTCCGGTTTTGAGTTGACCATTACATCAACCAATTTCAGAAACAAGGATTTCACGTGGACCACTTCTCTGAACATGGCACACAACAGCAACAAACTGACCAAATTGGATGGCCAGCAGAATGAAATCGTATCAGGACCGCTGATTCACCGTGTAGGCGAACCTTACTATTCATACTATGTTTATGAATACGCCGGAGTCGACGCAGAGACCGGTAAAGAAATGTTCTATCTGAATGACGGAACAGAGAATGCCCGCAAGACAACTACAAATATCTCTGAAGCCAACAAAACTATTGTAGGCAAGCATCAGGCTAGTATAGAAGGCGGTCTTACCAACAACCTCAAATGGAAGTTTATCGACTTGGGCTTCACTTTCACTTATTCATTGGGTGGTGATGCTTTTGACTACTCCACTTGGCAGCACTCCAATGGCGGTTCATATCTATACGGTGGTGCCGTACCGACATACTATGACATCTCAAAGATGTGGACAGGCCCGGGCGACACGAATGCCACATTGCCTAAATTTGAATATGGAAGCGCAGCTTCACTGTCTTCACGCTGGCTGATGCCTACTGATTATCTACGTCTGAAGAACCTCACATTAGGTGTAAGCATTCCGCAAAACTATATCAGCAAGCTTGGGCTCAGCAAAGCCAGAATCTACTTCTCTGGTTCCAACCTGCTTACATGGAAGTCTAAAGACTTATTTGTAGATCCGGAAATGCGTGTAGACGGACTATGCACATTTGAGACTCCGGCATTGAGAACATATACATTCGGAATAGAATTGAATTTCTAACTAATAAAGATACGAAAATGAAAATATTAAAGACATTATACACAGCAACGCTTTGCGCAGCTATGGCAGTCAGCACTTCATCATGCCTCAACAGTTGGCTGGATCAGTCACCCGCAGACGGAATAGATGCTGAAACCGCAATCAAGAACAGCGATGATTTGGCCAATGTGCGGACGGGACTTTATGCTGCCGTTAAAGGTAACAGTAGCCTGATTAATTATTATGGACGCCTCATGTTCGTATACGGTGACATGAGAGGGGAAGATATCCAATATGAATATAACGGTGGAAGTGGAAGAGCAAACTTCTACTACTATATGGAATATACAACTGCCGACAATTTCACCACCTCAACAGCCGTATGGCAGATGCCTTATGTAGTCATAGCACGCGCCAACCGTCTGATTCAGGCAGCAGAAAGTGGCAACCTGACCGACGCGGCAGAGGCAAAAGCCACTATTGACCAATATGATGCAGAAGCAAAAGTTCTGCGCGCCATGGCACTGTTTGACCTTACACGTATCTACGGTAAACCTTATACGGTAGATCAAGGCAGCTCACTCGGTGTGCCCATCGCTACCTCCCCGCTGGAATCGACAGAAAAGCCAAGCCGCAGCACGGTAGCCCAATGTTATGAGGCAATTGAAAAGGATTTGACAGATGCAATCAACTCAAATGCACTGCCCAAAACTAATGAAGTGGGTTATGTCAACCTTTGGGCTGCCAAAGCCTTGCAGGTACGTGTATATATGACAAAAGGCGAATGGAGCAAGGCTTTATCCGTAGCTGAAGACATCATATCAAACTCGTCTTACAAACTTTGGGAACCGTCAGAATATGTTGCTGCATGGAGCAAAAGTGATGCCAATCATTCAAAAGAAATCATGTTCGAGATTTCCATCAACAACAATACTGACTGGACAGACCGTGAAGGTATTGCCTATTTATATGCCGACAAGGCTGGCGCTTCTCCCGGATATGGAGATGTAATTGTCACAAAAGACTTCTCTGACATGCTTACATCCGACCCGGCAGACATCCGTAACGACATATTATTGGCAGCGGCAGCAGGAGGATTTGACAAACGTAAAGTTTACATCAACAAAATGCCTGCTGTAAACGGAGATGTGCGTTACTCCAATGTCCCATTGCTGCGCTTGTCAGAAGTTTACTTGTCAGCAGCAGAAGCAGCGTTCCAAGCCGGAGACAAGAACAAGGCTGCCAACTTGCTGAACGATATCATCTCCAACCGCACAACGGATGAAAGCAAACAAGTAACCAGCGGAAACATCACATTAGACCGCATCTACATCGAACGCCGCAAGGAACTTGTAGGTGAAGGACAGCGCTACTTCGATGTTATGCGCCGAGGTGAAACCGTTACACGCTACACGGACGTTAATGACAGAGGATGGCACGACGTACTGAGCGAAGAAGCGCGTACATTCAACCGCGACTCCAAGAAAGCGCTCCCGTTGATTCCCGTCGGTGAAATCAATGCCAATCCGAACATAGAACAAAATCCAGGCTATTAATCAATAGTAGCCTAAAGAAACTTGGGAATTTTCCCAATGTGTTTTTATAAATAAAGTGTTTAGAGGAGGGGTGCCAGTGATGGTATGCCTCCTTCTTTCAATATATCCACCAATATCGGTTTCACTCCGCTGACAAAACACTCAACGGCAATAACCATCAGGATAAGTCCCATCAGGCGCATCATCACATTGTTTCCCGTCTCACCCAGGATTTTGACCAACCGCGTGGAAGCACGCAATATGAAAAAGGTAATCAGATAAATAAAGGCAATCATTCCTATAAGAACTCCTTTCATCTGAATGGTATGGGCATCCTGCATCAGCACAATGGCATTGGCTATGGCACCTGGACCACAAAGCATCGGAATTCCAAGAGGAGTAATGGAAATATCATCGGCATAAGTCTTGATTTCCTCGTCTTTCAGCTTCATTGGGGTATAACGGGCTTGCAGCATATCGAAGCCAATCTTAAAGATAATAACTCCACCGGCAATACGGAAGCCATTGGTAGAGATACCGAAGAATTTAAAGAGGAACTGTCCCGCAAACGTAAAAACCATAATCGTAATAAAGGCAACCAAAGTGGCGCGCGATACTACCGACTGCCGTTCACGGTCTGTCATTCCATGCGTCATGGTCAAAAACACCGGCATGGTGCCGAGAGGGTTTGTCAACGTAAAGAAGGAGGTAAAACAAAGTAAAGCGAAAGGTAAGATTGTGTCCATAGCTGTATAATATACGTTTCTGTAGACAAAAGTACAACTAAAAATTTCAATGTCACAGAATCTGCATCAATTCTTTCAGATTACTGATATGATAAGTCGGTTGGAAAGGCAGTTCTTCCTTCCCCGTTACATTATAAAACACTTGGTGCATACCCACTCCTTTGGCTCCTGCCACATCATTCTCCCAACTATCGCCTATCATCAAAGAATCACGCACCTCGGATTGTGTGGCAGAAAGGGCAAAATGAAAAATTTCGGGCCAGGGCTTCAAGATACCGATGTCATCAGAGAGAACAATCTTCTTAAAAAAGCGGTCGATACCTGCCGAACGCATCTTATGACATTGCAGTTCTTGGAAACCATTGGAAAGGATATAGAGGTTATATTTCCCCGCCAAATATTCCAGCACCTCATAAGCATGCGGCATCAGCCGATTTTTTGTGGGAATGACCGAAAAGAAATCATCAGAAAAAGCCTCAGCCAAAGCAACATCCCTCGCCCCTACTGCCTCCAGAGGATATAGGAAACGCTGGCGGTTCAACTCTTCCTTACTGACCTGCCCTCTACCGTATTCTTCCCACAGTTCTGTATTACGATGCTGATAAAGAGTATAGAAATGCAGGAAAGAGCGAAAGAAACGACCATAGTCATACTTGTGATACATTTCTTCGAATGTATCACGTGCATTAAGGGAAAATGCCCAAAGCGTATCGTCCAGATCAAAAAAGAGGTTTTTATATTGAGATGCCATAACTTAAAGGAAAGGTATATATAAAAATAGACGCAGATTATCAATTCCAATAACCTGCGTCCGTTCTGTATCAATCTTATAACAGTGTTATTTTACTTGGATTACCAAATACTTGGACACACTCCAGAAGTCTTTCGGATTTGTAATCTTCAAAGTCAGCTGTCCTTTATCATCTTTCTCCAACGCATAAGAGCCAGCAGGATGAGTGGTCAAGATATCAGCATCTTTGGAGTATAGTTTAATCTCTTTTGTCGTACGGATATCCACTTGTGTAAAGTAGTCCTTGTTGATATCAGAATCTTTCAGCACCTGGCCTTTTTTGAAAAGCCCGGTATTTGTCAATATCTTCTGGTCTTTCAGCTCCTTCTTTGTGCCAAACACAAACCAAGCTGTGTTAAGTGCCTTATCTTGCTCGGCAACGGTTTTGGCCTTCGCCTCATTTTCGGCAGTCAATTCCTCCTTCTCACTAGACAAGCCGGTTACGGCAGCATCCAGTTCCTGGATACGGATATTCTTGGAAGCCAGCTCAGCCTGCAATTCTTCAATACGCTGAGTCTTTGCCACCAACTCCTGAGTCAAAGATTCTACAGCTCTCTTCAACTGAACAGAGTTGTTTTTGCTGTTCTTCAACATAGATTGCAGTTTGGCAATCTGCTCCTTGTTCTCTTCCATCTGTTTACGGATAAATTCAATGTCCGACGCAATCTGCTGCTTGGCATTCAAAGAGCCTTCTGCCACAGCGCCACGTTGCAAATCCACACGGCTCTCCGCCGCATTAATCTGGCGGAATCCCTCTGAAATATCATTGAAAGTACCCATCATCTCGTCTAATTCAGCATTACGCTGAGTCAGTTCCATCAATAAAGAATCATTTTCAGCTTTCAGCTGGTTCTTACTGCCACCAGAGAAGCTGTCACACGAAGCCATTACAGCCGCGCATACAATTAAAACTGCTAACTTTTTCATACGCTTTCGTTTTACGTTTGGTTAATGAAGTTATTTAATCGTCTATTCCTGCTACTACAATCACAATTTCACCGCGCGGTTCGTTCGCCGTGAAATGTTCAATCAATTCTGTAAGCGTTCCACGCACCGTTTCTTCGTGCATCTTTGAGATTTCCCGCGAAACAGAAGCCTGACGTTCGGCACCGAAATGTTCGGCAAACTGCGTCAAAGCTTTTACCAATCTATGGGGAGACTCATAGAACACCATGGTACGACACTCCTCGGCCAATGCCTTCAAGCGGGTCATCCTTCCTTTCTTCTGTGGAAGGAAACCTTCAAAACAGAACTTCTCATTCGGCAGTCCGGAAGCCACCAATGCCGGTACAAAAGCTGTCGCTCCCGGCAAGCATTGCACTTCGATGCCGTTACGCACACACTCTCT
>OHQR01001187.1_pt1 | contig 14300 bp, 10 predicted proteins | sample 1578191 | NCBI WGS metagenome assembly OHQR01 (sample SAMEA3879577, study PRJEB24766) | human gut metagenome | biome: human-associated habitat; feature: feces | place: USA | collected 1985/1987 | reverse complement strand
ATATAATTAGTATAAATAAATTTTTACAAGATCCTAAAGATAGTTTTAATGAATATAAAAATAAATTTGTTAGAATTCATGGTAAAATAAGTAGAATTAGTGGTAATGAAAGTATTGAACTTGCAGCATATACTAAAAGTGAAGAAGTATTAAATGGATATGTTAATTTTAATTTAGATTATACTTTGAATATTAAAACAACAGATGATTTAAGTAAATATAGAATATATGATTATATTGATGTAATTGGTAGAGTGGATTTGTTAAAAGATAATACTATAACATTAATAGATACTAAGTTAATATCTAGTGATATTTATAATGATTATAGTTTTGAAATAGTTAATAATAATGAATTAAAATTATCTAATTTAATAAAAGAAAAGGGTTATTACTATTATGGAATAAATTCATTAAACGTTAAGTATGATCAAGATAATATTTATGAACTTAGTTATGTGCTTCAAGATGAAAAATTAACTTTTGATGATTTAGTTGATGATATGGATTTTAAAATTATAAGTAATAAAGATGAAGAAGAAGTGGCTAAGGTTTATAATTTAGAAAAATTTAATGTTATTGAATGTAGTAATAATAAGAAAATAGTTGCTAATAAAAATAATAAAGTAAATAGTGATATTTGTGAATTAGTTATTGAATAATCATTATTAATAAACAAAGTGGATAATTTTACTTAATTTGTTGCTACAAAATTTGTTAAAAACTTGTGCTTTAATTGTTGACGAAGTACAAGTTTTTGTTGTATAATGATTTTATATCGAGAAAAGGGGAAAGTGCCTTTGGAACATTATTTTACAAACAATGAAAATTTAAAGAGCGAGCTAAGAAAACTAATATATAATTATGAAAATATTAATTTTGAATTTTTTAGTGACAATGGAGTTTTTGCCAAAAATAAAATTGATTATGCATCAAAATTATTAGTTGAGTCGTTTATAAAGGAAAAACATGACGATAAAAGTGATGGGGATGTATTAGATGTTGGTTGTGGTTATGGATTCATTGGAATTGTTATAGGGAAAGTATTAAATAAAAAAGTTGAATTAATAGACGTAAATAAAAGAGCTCTTCATTTATGTGAAAGAAATATTAAAATAAATGAAGTAGATGGTAAAGCTTACGAAAGTAATGCTTATGAATGTGTAAAAAATAAATATGAATATATAATAACTAATCCACCGATTAGAGCAGGGAAAGAAACAGTACTAAATATTTTGAAGGGAGCAAGAAATCATCTTTTAGATAATGGTGAGCTATGGTTTGTTATAAATAAAGACCAAGGTGCTAAATCGACAGTAAATTCAATAAAATCTTGTTATAATGTAGAAGTTGTAGCAAAAAGTAAAGGTTTTTTTGTGTTTAAAGCAAAAATTAATTGACAAATTGTTAATTAGGCTTTACAATTTTAAATTGGTGGCGTATTTATTTTTTAAATAAAAACGAAGAAAAAAATAGTCTTAAAAAATTGTGTATGGGGTGATATCGTGGCTTATAAAGTTAAAAAATTTGGTGACTATCGTGAAAGAAGAAGTTTTTCGAAGACGAAAAACGTTTTAGAGTTGAATGATTTATTGGAAGTTCAAAAAAAATCATACAAAGAATTTCTAGAAAATGGTATCAAAGAGATATTTGATGATTTATTTCCAGTTGAAAGTTTTACTGGTAATATTTCACTAGAATTTGGTGATTATTATTTTGATGAACCAAGATATTCAATTAAAGAAGCAAAAGAAAGAATGGTAAACTATGCTGCTCCATTAAAGGTTGAAGCTCGTCTTTATATTCATGAAACTGGTGAAGTAAAAGAACAAACAATATTCTTAGGGGACATGCCTTTAATGACTGATGCAGGAACATTTATTATTAATGGGGCTGAACGTGTAATTGTATCACAATTAGTTCGTAGTCCAAGTGTATATTTCAAAAAGGAAATTGATAAGAATGGACGTCATATTATTAGCGGAGAACTAATACCTAATAAAGGTACTTGGCTAGAATATGAAACAGATGCTAGAGATGTTTTATATGTTAGAATTGATAGAACTAGAAAAGTGACTGTTACAACGTTCTTAAGAGCTTTAGGTTTATCTAGTGATGAAGATATTATAAGCGTATTTGGTGATAATGATTATATCAAAAATACATTGGAAAAAGATTCAACTAATAATACAGATGAAGCTTTACTTGAAATTTATGAAAAGTTAAGACCTGGAGAACCTGCAACACTTGATTCTTCAAAGAACCAATTAATTACAAGATTTTTTGATAGATTCCGTTATGATTTAGCAAAAGTTGGCCGTTATAAATTTAATAAAAAATTAAATGTATTAGATAGATTAGAGGGTTTAACGTTGGCAGAACCTTTAGTTTTTGATAACAAAACGATTGCTAAGGCTGGAGATGTTTTATCAAAAGAACTTTTAGAAGAATTAAAACCTTATTTCGAAAAAGGATTAAATGTAAAAGAAATCTTAGTTAATGAAGAATTAGATGATTATAAAAATGTTCAAGTTGTTAAAGTTATTGATCCAGAAGACAGTAAAAAAACACTAAATATTATTGGTGTTGATCAAAGTGTTGATATAAGAAGATTAACTATTCCAGATGTTTATGCATCCCTTAATTATTATATAGGTTTACATAAAGGAATAGGTTCTGATGATGAAATAGATAACCTAGGAAATCGTCGTGTTCGTCAAGTTGGAGAACTAATTCAAAATCAATTTAGAATTGGTATGGCTAGAATGGAAAGAGTAATTCGTGAAAGAATGACTACTCAAGAATTAGATACTGTAACACCTAAAACATTAATTAACATTAGGCCTGTTACAGCAGCTTTAAAGGAGTTCTTTGGTTCTTCACAATTATCAAAATTTATGGATCAAATTAATCCAATTGCTGAGTTAACAGATAAGAGACGTCTATCAAGTCTTGGACCTGGAGGTTTATCTCGTGATCGTGCTGGTATGGATGTTCGTGACGTTAATGCATCACACTATGGTCGTATTTGTCCAATCGAATCACCAGAAGGACAAAATATTGGTCTTATTACATCACTAGCTGGTTATGCTAAAATTAATGACTATGGATTTATAATGACTCCATATCATAAAGTTGTTAATGGTGTTGTTACTGATGAGGTATGTTATTTAACTGCTGATGAAGAAAAAGGACATGCTATTAGTCAAGCTGCTGTTAAATTAGACGATGATAATAAAATAGTTGATGATGAAGTTGTAGCTCGTTACAATGGTGATACGATTTATGTAAAAAGAGAAAAAATTGATTACGTTGATGTTGCTCCAAGTCAAGTTGTTGCAATTACAACAAGTTGTATTCCATTTTTGGAATTCGATGATGCACATAGAACTCTAATGGGTGCTAATATGCAACGTCAAGCAGTGCCTTTACTTACCTGTGAAGCTCCAATTGTTGGAACAGGTGTTGAATGCATAGCTGCAAGAGATTCAGGATCTACAATTGTTTGTAAAGCTGATGGCGTTGTTGAATATGCTGATGGTTTAAAAATTATCGTTAAAACTGCTGGTGGTAAAGATACATATCATTTAGCAAATTATGAAAGAAGTAATGCATCAAGTTGTATTAACCATCATCCAATTGTTAAAGCTGGAGATGCAGTAAGTCGTGGACAAGTTATAGCAGATGGTCCATCTACAGACATGGGTGAACTAGCACTTGGTAAAAATTTAACTGTAGCATTCATGACATTTGAAGGTTATAACTATGAAGATGCAGTTATCTTAAATGAAAGATTAGTAAAAGATGATGTTTATACATCACTTCATATATCACATTACGATATTGATTGTCGTGATACTAAACTAGGGCCAGAAGAAATTACTAGAGATATTCCAAATGTTGGGGAAGATGCTCGTAAAAATTTGGATAGCGATGGTATTGTTAAAATTGGTACTGAAGTTAGAGATGGAGATATTTTAGTTGGTAAAGTTACACCAAAAGGTGTTCAAGAATTAACTAGTGAAGAAAAATTGCTACATGCAATATTTGGAGAAAAAACTCGTGAAGTTAGAGATACATCCCTTCGTGTTGAACATGGTGCTGGTGGTATTGTTCATGATGTTAAGGTTTATACTAAAGAAAATAGTGATGAACTACCAGCTGGAGTATCTAAAATAATAAGAGTATATATTATTCAAAAACGTAAGATTCAAGTTGGAGATAAAATGTCTGGACGTCATGGAAATAAAGGGGTTATTTCCTTAGTACTTCCTGAAGAAGATATGCCTTACTTACCAGATGGTAGACCAGTAGATGTTATGCTTAATCCATTAGGTGTTCCATCTCGTATGAATATTGGACAAATTCTAGAATTACACTTAGGTATGGCTGGTAAAAAATTAGGTGTTCATTATGCTACTCCGGTATTTGATAGTGCTACTTGGGAAGATATTTCTGAAGAAATGAAAGAAGCTGGAATGGCTCCGGATGGTAAAGTTGAACTACATGATGGTAGAACTGGAGAACCATTTGATCATAGAATTAATGTTGGTGTTATGTACATGGTTAAACTACATCACATGGTTGATGATAAACTACATGCAAGAGCAACAGGACCTTATTCACTTGTTACTCAACAACCTCTAGGTGGTAAAGCTCAATTCGGTGGACAACGTTTTGGAGAAATGGAAGTTTGGGCATTATATGCTTATGGTGCATCTCATGTACTACAAGAAATTTTAACTGTTAAAGCCGATGATATCACAGGTCGTGTTAAAGTATATGAGTCACTAGTTAAAGGAAAAATAATTGACCAAGCTGGTGTTCCTGAATCGTTTAGAGTATTAGTTAAAGAATTCCAAGCATTAGGATTAGATGTTCAAGTAATTGATAATGATGATAATGTGGTAGAATTTAAAGACATTGAAGAGGATGAAGATGATAATGATGCCTTTAGAATTGATGAAATTGATGTTACAACTAATGAACTTAATAATGATGAAGAAATAAATGAAAATATTGAAGAATATCAAGATGATTTCGAAGAAGAAGATGATTTAGATAATCTTGAGTTTCCAGGAGATATTGAAGAAGATATTTTAGATGATGGGGAAGGTGAAGAATAATGATAGATGTTAGTAAATTTAAAGGAATTAAGGTAAGCATTGCTTCACCTGAAAAAATTCGTTCATGGTCTTATGGAGAAGTTAAAAAGCCTGAAACAATTAATTATCGTACCCTAAAACCTGAAAGAGATGGTCTATTCTGTGAAAAGATTTTTGGACCAACAAAAGATTTTGAATGTTCTTGTGGTAAATATAAAAGATTAAGATATAAAAATATCGTATGTGACCGTTGTGGAGTTGAAGTAACTCGTTCAAAGGTAAGAAGAGAAAGAATGGGGCACATTGAACTTGCTGCTCCTTGTTCTCACATATGGTTCTTTAAAGGTGTTCCTTCTAAAATGGGACTTGTCCTAGATATGTCTCCGAGGGATTTGGAAGAAGTATTATATTTCGTAAGTTATGTAGTAATTGATCCAGGGGCTGCACCATTAGAAGTTAAACAAACTTTATCTGATAAAGAATATCGTGCTTATTATGAAAAGTATGGAAATACTTTTAAGGTAGGTATGGGTGCTGAAGCTATTAAAGAACTATTAAAACAAGTTGATATTGATAAAGAAGTTGAAGATTTAAGACGCGAACTTGAAAATACAACTGGACAAAAAAGAATTCGTCTTGTTAAGAGACTTGATTGTTTAGTTGCTTTCCAAGAATCTGGAAATAAACCAGAATGGATGGTTCTGGATGTGTTACCAGTTATTCCACCAGAACTAAGACCAATGATTCAACTTGATGGTGGTAGATTTGCAACTAGTGATTTAAATGACTTATATCGTAGAATTATTAATAGAAATAATCGTTTAAAGAAATTACTAGAACTTGGTGCTCCAACTATTATTGTTCAAAATGAAAAACGTATGCTGCAAGAAGCTGTTGACTCACTTTTTGATAATGGTAGAAGAGGAAGAAGTATTACTGCAGCAAGTAATAGACCACTTAAAAGTTTATCTAGTATGCTTAAAGGTAAACAAGGACGTTTCCGTCAAAACTTACTTGGTAAGAGAGTTGACTATTCTGGTCGTTCAGTTATCGTAGTTGGGCCAAACCTTAAAATGCATCAATGTGGTCTTCCAAAAGAAATGGCTATTGAATTATTTAAACCACATGTAATTAATGGTATTGTTGAAAGAGGTTTAGCTCATAACATTAAAGGTGCTAAAAAATTAATCGATTCTCGTGATGAATCAATCTGGGATATTGTTGAAGATGTAATTACTGAACATCCAGTATTACTAAATAGAGCTCCAACACTACATAGACTAGGTATTCAAGCATTTGAACCAGTACTTGTTGGTGGTAAAGCTATAAGATTACATCCACTTGTTTGTGCAGGATTTAATGCTGACTTCGACGGAGACCAAATGGCTATTCATATTCCACTTTCTGAAGAAGCAAAAGCTGAAGCTAGAATCTTAATGCTTAGTGCTAATAATATCTTAAATCCAAAAGATGGAAAACCAATTGTTACACCAAGTCAAGATATGGTACTTGGTAACTGTTATTTAACTATTGAGTATGCTGGAGAGCCTAATGAAGGTCACGTTTATAAAGATCCAAATGAAGCCTTAATGGCATATGAAAGAAAAGAAATAACATTGCATACAAGAATTGCTATTCCTGTTAATTCATTTAAATATAAATTATTTACAGATGAACAAAGAGATAAATACTTAGTTACAACTGTAGGTAAAATTAAATTTAATGAAATATTACCTGATACATTCCCATACGTAGAAGAAGGTACGAAAGCTAATATTGAAGGAATTACTCCGGATAAGTATTTCTTACCAATGGGTTCTAATATACCTGAAGAAATAGCTAAAATGGAACTTGTTACTCCATTTGTTCAAAAAACTTTAGGTCAATTAATTGCCCAAGTATTTAAAAGATATAAAACAACTGAAACATCTATTATGCTTGATAAATTAAAGAATTTAGGTTTCAAATATTCAACTATCGCTGGTATTACAGTATCTATTGCGGATGTTGTAAGAAGTGAGAAAAAGGGTGAAATTATTGAAGCTGCAAAGGCTAAAGTTGATAAAATTAATAAACAATATCAAAGAGGTCTTATTACTAATCAGGAAAGATATCAAAGTGTTATCGACGTTTGGACTAAAGCAACCGATGATGTAAAGAACGAACTTAAAGCAATAAGTGAAAATGATTTTGATAATCCATTATTTATGATGATGAACTCAGGTGCTCGTGGTAAAATTTCAAACTTTACCCAACTTGCTGGTATGCGTGGTTTAATGGCAAAACCAGATGGTTCAACTGTAGAAATTCCAATTACATCATCATTTATTGAAGGTCTTTCTGTGTCTGAATTCTTCTTATCAACACATGGTTCTCGTAAGGGTGATGCCGATACTGCATTAAGAACTGCAGACTCAGGATACTTAACAAGAAGACTTGTTGATGTTGCTCAAGATATAATTGTTAAAGAATTTGATTGTGGTACACATCAAGGGCTTGTAGTATATGATTTATTAAATGAAAAAGATAACTCAGTTATTGAACCTCTTGCTGAACGTATTTTAGGAAGATTTGCATCTAAGAAAATTGTTAATCCAGAAACTAAAGAAACTATTGTGGAAGCTGGAGAAATGATTAATGAAAATGCTGTCATTAAAATAACTAAAGCAGGTATTAAAAAGGTAGAAATTAGAAGTGTTCTAACGTGTAAATCAAATAATGGGGTATGTCAAAAATGTTATGGACGTAACCTTGCAACTGGTAACTTAGTTGAAAAAGGTGAAGCTGTTGGTATTATGGCTGCTCAATCAATTGGTGAACCTGGTACCCAATTAACAATGCGTACATTCCATACCGGTGGTGTTGCATCTGGTGATGATATCACTCAAGGTCTACCAAGGGTTGAAGAGTTGTTTGAAGCACGTATTCCAAAAGGAAAAGCTACAATTGCGGAAGTTACTGGTAAAGTTATTGGTATTGAAGAAAACAATGGTAAACATACAATTACTATTGAAAATGAAGCTGGATGTCATGAACACGTAACTAATTACAATATGAAACTTCGTGTTGCTGTTGGTGATGAAGTTGAAGCTGGAGATAAATTAACGGAAGGTGTTATTTCACCAAAAGAATTACTAGCTGTAACTGATCCGCTTACTGCACAAGAATACATATTAAAAGAAGTTCAAAAAGTTTATAAATTACAAGGTGTTGATATTTCAGACAAACATATTGAAATTATTTGTAAACGTATGATAAATAAAGTAAGAATTACTGATGCTGGAGATTCAGACTTTGTTGAAGGTCTTGCAGTATCACTAAGAGACTTTACAGAAGGAAATAAACCAGTTATTATAGCTGGAAAAACTCCTGCTAAAGGTAATCCAATTATGCTTGGTATTACTAAATCATCTTTGGAAACAGACTCGTTCTTATCTGCTGCATCATTCCAAGAAACAACTAGAGTTTTAACTGATGCTGCAATCCATGGTAAAGTTGATAGACTTCAAGGTCTAAAAGAAAACGTTATTATTGGTAAACTAATACCTGCTGGTACTGGTTATAGTCAATATAATAGTATTGATATAGAACTTGAAAAAGCAATTTTAACTGATGATGCTCAAGAAGTTTTAGAAGAAAAACTTATGGATAACGAAGATGTAGTTAATGATACACAAAGTATTGTTGATGGAATTGATGATATCGAAGATGATATAGAAACAGAAGAAGAAATTAACGAAAAAGATGCTGAATAAGTGTCTTTTTTCATTTTATTTACATAACTGCTTGCAACATTTTGACATGTTTTGTCGAAAGTGTTGCAAGCCTTATTTTTTCTCTTTATAATACAATCCCTAAAGGAGGGATTATAATGAAAACAATTATTTTAAATAGTGATATTTCAGAAGAAAAATCTTTTATACTTTCTAAAATATTTGCTAATAAATTATCATTATTTGATTTTATTAATTCTTTTTTTGGTTATATAAATTATGGTTATCAGATAATTGATGGAAAGATTAATGTATTAAATTTAAATAATAGAGTAAGTAATGGTAATTTAGTTATTAATTATGATGATTGGGATAGTGTTCGTTTAAATATATGTGGCATTTATCATATCATTATTGAAGATATTACTTTTGAGAAAGTAATTTAAGTGGGGCGAAAATGTCGGACTAAATTAAATTGAAAGGATGGAAATTATGAATTATTATAAGGAAATAAAAACAGAAATAATAAATAATGAAATAACTAAAAAAATTAAAGACTACTCTAAAAATAAAAGTGATTTAACAACTTATTATAATGTAGGTAAATTATTAAGTGAAGCAGGTAAACGTTATGGTGAAGGAATTATAAAGGAGTATTCTAAAAAATTAACAAAAGAATTTGGTAAGGGATACTCGACTCGTACACTAAAATATATGAGAAAATTTTATAATTTCCAAAAAGGGCAACCACCGTTTGCCCTTTTAACCTGGAGCCATTATTTGCAATTGTTATCATTTAAAGATAAAAATAAGATAAATTATTACATTGATATAACGATAAAAAACAATTTATCAAAAAGACAATTATGTGAACGAATAAAAAATAAAGAATATGAAAGATTAGATGATAAAACAAAACAAAAATTGATTGAACATAAAGAAACTAAAGTTGAAGATCTCATTAAAAATCCAATAGTTATAAGAAATTCTTTTAATTATGAAATCATATCAGAAAAGATGTTACAAAAACTAATTCTTGAAGATATTCCATTTTTTTAAGGGAATTAGGTAATTCGTTTTGTTTTATTTCCAATGAATACAAAATTAAAATGGGTAATACCTATAATTATATTGATTTACTTTTATTTAATATAAAGTTTAATAATTATGTTGTAATAGAGTTAAAAGCAAGAGAGTTTAGAAAAGAAGATATAGGACAAATAAAACTATATATGAATTATATTGATAAAGAAGTAAAGAATATTACTCAAAATAAAACAATGGGAATAATTATAACAAAGTCAGTAAATAAGTTTGAAGCACATTATGTAAAAGATAATCAAGTAACTATAGTAGAATTCAAAATAAATAAAGTTGTAGAAGTTAGTTAGGAGTGTATTTATGGAAGAAAATTATTTGGAAAATATAAGGAGTTATATTATAAGCGAACAAGCAAGGACTATAGTAAGAGATTACAGTGCTAATAAAAGCAAACTTGAAACTTATTATAAAATAGGTAAAGAACTTGCTGAAGCTGGTAAACATTATGGAGAAGGAATTATAAAAAAGTATTCAGTAGATTTAAAAAATGAATTTTGAAAAAGTTATGGGTTTACTAATTTAAATTATATGAGACAATTTTATAATTTTGTATTAACTTTTCCAAATTTCCAACCAGTGGTTGGAAATTTAACATGGACTCATATTCTAATATTATTACCGCTTAAAAACCTTGATGAAATAAAGTTTTATATTGATTTAACTATTAGGGATAATTTAAGTAAACGCGCACTTGCTGAGAGAATAAAATCAAATGAGTATGGAAGATTAGCGCCTGAAACTAAACTAAAACTAAAAGAAGAAAAAGAAGTAAATCAATCAGAAATGGTACCCGGTACAATAGTAATATCGTCTAAAAGTTAAGAATTATACAAGTTGTAACAGATTTATAAATTACTTCAAAAAGTCGGTGCATTGCACCGACTTTTGACAAAGTGACGAGCATAAATTAAAAGAGTCCATTCCAAAGGATGACAAAGAAGGTGATGGCTTAACGATTTAAGTTATAAGATGTTTTCAAAAAAAGTGTGAAACTGTCACACCTTTTTGACAGAAATCAAAGATTTAGTTGACTTTAGTTTTGTTAAAGGTTTTCCAATGAATTCACTTAATTTTGTAACTTATAAAACACCTAAAATAATTGACAATAACCACATTTAGTGATATATTTGTAACTACTTGAAAGGAAGTGAATTTATGCAAGTACCTAATATGTTAGAAGCAAAAAAAAGAAACAATAGTAAACCAATAAATTATGAATATAAAGATGTAAGTTTAGATGAAAGTTTAATAGGGAAAAAATACTATGTAAGAACTTATGGATGTCAAATGAACGTCCACGATGGAGAAAGAGTAAAAGGAGTATTATCACAAAATGGAATGGTTGAAACTGACAATATTGAAGAAGCAAGCATAGTTATTTTAAACACCTGTGCTATTAGAGAAAATGCCCATGACAAAGTCTTTGGTTTTCTAGGTCTAGTTAAAAAATTAAAAGAAAATCATGATATACTACTTGGAATATGTGGATGTATGGCTCAAGAAGAAAGTGTAGTAAATGAAATTATGTCTAAATATAAATATGTAGACTTTGTATTTGGAACACACAACTTAGATAATATGGTTAATGTAATAAATAACTCTATAAAAACTGGTAAACAAAACGTAGAAGTATATAGTATAGAGGGTAATATATGTGAGGGAATACCTGAAAAAAGAGAAAGCAAGTATTCTGCATGGGTAGATATACAATTAGGTTGTGATAAATTTTGTACATACTGTATAGTCCCTTACACTAGAGGTACTCAAAGAAGTAGAAAAAAAGAAAGTATCATTATAGAAATAGAAAAACTTAAAAGTGAAGGCTACAAAGAAGTAACTCTACTTGGACAAAACGTAAACGCTTATGGAAAAGACTTGTATGAAGACTATACTTTAGCAAACTTGCTTATAGATGTAGCAAAAACTAATATTGAGAGAATTAGGTTTGTTACGTCACATCCTTGGGACTTTACTGATGAAATGATAGATGTGATAAGTAAATATGATAACGTTATGCCATACGTGCACTTACCAATTCAAAGTGGAAGTGATAGAATATTAAAACTTATGGGAAGAAAGTATACAAAAGAAGAGTATCTTACTTTATATAACAAAATAAGAACTAAAGTAAAAGGTGTAAGTATAACAACTGATATAATAGTTGGATTTCCAGGCGAAACAGAAAGTGACTTTAATGAGACACTTGACGTAGTAAACACTTGCAAATTTGATGGAGCTTTCACATTTATATTTAGTCCAAGAGTGGGTACACCAGCTATGAAACTACCTGATGATACTCCAAAAGAAGAAAAAGAAAGTAGACTATACAAATTAAATAAACTAGTAAATAAATATAGCCTTGAGAGTAACTTAAAAATGGTAGACAAAGTTGTTAAATGCCTAGTTGTTTCTCCAAGCGAAAAAGATCCTAAAAAATATATGGGATATACTGAAAATATGAAGTTAGTTAATATTGAAAGTGATAAAGATTTAATCGGACAAATAGTAGACGTTATAATTACTGAAGCTCATAGTTTTAGCTTAAATGGAAAATATATAGAAAGTTAGTGTTAAGTCTAACTTTTTTTATTGTAAAAGAAACTAATTTGTGGTATATTTATTATTAAGAAAGTAGGTATATTATGAAAAAAATTATGATTGCATCGGATATTCACGGCTCAGCATATTATTGCAGACAGCTGCTTGAGCGTTATAAGGAAGAAAAAGCAGAACGCCTGATTCTTTTAGGAGATATTTTATATCATGGTCCGAGAAATGACCTGCCAAAGGAATATGCACCAAAGGAAGTGATTGCAATGCTTAATCCGCTGCGCAATGAAATCCTTTGTGTCCGTGGTAACTGTGATACGGAAGTTGATCAGATGGTACTCGATTTTAATGTATTATGTGAGCAGGCATTTGTCGATGTGAATGGAAAAACACTGGTACTGGCACACGGACACAAGCTGGATGAGAAAAATATTCCGGCGTTAAAAGAAGGAGATTATCTGGTATGCGGTCATACACACATTCCAAAGTGCGAAAAGCGCGGTGATTACACCTATATTAATCCGGGTTCTGTGTCTATTCCAAAAGAAGGAAGCGCACACAGCTATGTTATTTTAGAAGATCAATTTTACTGGAAAGACCTTGACGGAAATGTTTATATGACTGAAAGATAATCTACACAATAATTTATACTTTATTAATTGATTTTGTGGATAAGTATGATACAGTAGATATAGTGAAATGATAAAGAAAGGGCGCTGTTTACCGGCGCGTGTACTGCAATGGAAAGATGGAAAGAACGGATGGCACGGTTTATGATTGGCCGTTACGGCATGGATCAGCTGTCTAAAATGGTAAATTATATCAGCTTTGCTTTATTGATTCTTACTTTATTTACACATAGTATGCTGCTGTATATCCTGGCTGTGGGAGGAATTGTATATTCCTACTACCGTGCATTTTCAAGAAATATTTCAAAACGTTACAGTGAAAATCAGGCGTATTTAAAGGTGAAATACGATGTGTTAAAACGGTTCAATCAGTGGAAGATGCGTATAAAGGACAGCAAGACCCACCGCATTTTTAAATGCCCAAGCTGTTCCCAGAAAATCAGAGTGCCGCGCGGCAAAGGCAAAATTCTGATTAAGTGTCCGAAATGCCGGATTGAATCTACAAGAAAATCGTAGGTTGAAAGAATAAAATTGCCAGAACAGTCTGTGACAAAAAGCATATAATAAAAGAAAAGCAAGAAAGCTGCTGTGCATAGGTGCATAGCAGCTTTTTTAGGAGCAAAATGGCAGACCAGAAACTTGAAAACCTATTAAATATCAGCCTGCAGGCGACGAAGGAGGAACGGGAAAAGTCAGAAGAACTCGGCATCGGATATGACCCGGAGCAAAATACATGGGAGCTGATTGTGCGCTATACGGGCAGCTTAGATGGGCTGAGAATACGCTATCCGCAGATTCGGATACGGGAACTGTTAAACCAATATGCAGTGCTTATTGTGCCGGAAACGCTGGTAGATGCAGTTTCGCAGGAAACGGTCATAGAGTATGTCGAAAAACCCAAACAGCTGTATTTTGAATTACAGGCAGGCAAAGCTGCATCCTGTATCAATGCAGTACAGCAGGGGATGAATAATCCGTTTGGACTTTTCGGAAAAGGAACGATTGTTGCCGTGATTGATACCGGTATCCGAGCAGAAAGCATGGAATTCCGTAATGCGGACGGCAGTACACGCATTTTAAATATATGGGACCAGACAACCGGAACCGAGTATGATAGAAGCCAGATTGATGAAGCTTTGCAAAATGAAACAAAAGATACAGAAGGTATTCCCGGAGCGGATGTATTAGGACACGGTACACAG
>OHQR01001178.1_pt1 | contig 14380 bp, 15 predicted proteins | sample 1578191 | NCBI WGS metagenome assembly OHQR01 (sample SAMEA3879577, study PRJEB24766) | human gut metagenome | biome: human-associated habitat; feature: feces | place: USA | collected 1985/1987 | reverse complement strand
TCTCCCCGGTCTCCGGGAGCTGGTAGCCGTAGTAGATTTCCATTTCCTGCCCGGTTTCAAGGAAGTTTATCGCAGACTTGGGGTTGTCCACATTGAAATAATGGTCGTAGTTTTTAAGCTGTACCGAGAAATCAATCTGCGGCACATCTGCCCCAATGGGGGACACATAGCTCTCAAGGGAAGAACTCATGACATCTTGGTTGTAGTACACCAGTCCATACCCGAAGCGGATGGAGTAAATGCGCACCCGGCTCTGAGGGTTCTTCATGGTATAAAATATGAGCCGCACCTGCGTTGTGTCTGTCAGTACTTCCTCAGTGGAGAAAACCGCTTGGTCATTGCCCCGGAACTCTATGACCTGTCCGCTACTGCTTACCATGTCAAAATCCACAGGGTAGTTCTCCCCGAAATTGATGGTGATACCCTTGAAATCGATAGCCACGATATTGAGGTTGATCGTAAGCTCGAAAATTGCTTCTGTCAGGAGCTTGTCGCTGATAATCCCGGTGTCAAGGTATGCGCCCGACTGATTTCTCCGTGGGAGGAAAAACATCGACCCGTCCACCTTGGTGAAGTTTTCCTCGAGGGTGGCGTAGACCGTATCGTCACTTTTTTCACCGAGAACATTTTTGGCGTTTGCGTAGTACGCAAAATCGCCCTCCTCAACGGTGGCTTTTGCCTGTGCTTCTTGGTTAATAAGACCGAAAGAGAGCATGATGTATGCTCTCTCCCGGAGAGAGGATTTCATGCTCTCCTTGTATGCCTTTGAAACCTTCTGCATAAAATCCCCTCCTTACTCTCCGCAGTCCACCAGATTCACTTTACAATTCCTGTAGTGTGTCGGTTTTCCGCTACTGTCTGTCCAATAAGGTTCTCCCGTCCTATCGCCGGGGTACATTTTGATGGTCTTCCGGGAATTGGTAACGGGGTCTACGAAAGTTACATAGACAAAGAAATTGCTCAATGCGTTTAGAATCTGCCCCCACTGTTCAGCGGTGAGCCAAGGCCATTCAAGACCGTCAATCTTGTACTGGTCTCGACCCACACGCTGACCGACAACCGAGCCGTTGGCGTTTCTGCCAGCGTCCACGACAGTGGTTACAATGGGGCGCACCCCTCGCTTCGGAGGGGGTAGCTCGTAGCCGTTGATTGCGATATAGGACATTTCCGCACCTCCTTACTTCACGAACTCATAACCGTTGGCTTTGCGCTGAGTGGTTACAGCGTCAGTGACAGTGCGGTTGCCGATCTGAACAATGGTCTGCTCGTTTTTATCAGCCTGTCGGCGCATATCGTCTGCCATCTGAGACAGCGTGGGTTCGACATACTCCTTGTAGAACTCCTTCATGCACTCCTCAAAGCCGGTGACAGAGAGATTGCGGTTGCTTGTTACATCGGCAGATACCGACTTGGCGAACGAATCACTGGTGTAATATTTGAGAGCGGAGGTGTCTACCGCAAACCGCATGACAGGGCTTACGCTGGTGAAGGAGTTTGCCCAACTGTCCACAACGCCCTTGGTGGTCTTTCCAAGAGTGGTAATCCCGTTGTTGTAGCCAAGAACGGTGTCCCCGCCAATGCGTTCGAACACCTTGGAGGGAGAATTGGAATCCAATTCAGACTTAAATGCGGCGATTGCGTCATTTGCCCACTCACGCATATAGCGGCGGGAGGTGTAGTACAGGTCGTTGATACCAGAGTTAAAACCGTTCACAACATCCCTTGCGATTTCGTAGAACGCACTGCGGGAAGCAATGTCGCTGAACCACGATTTCACATTGGAAGCCCAAGAAGTAATGCTGGACTTTGAGCTATTGTAGGAGCTGGTAACGCCGCTACCAAAACCGCTTACGATGTCCTTTGCGTAGTTCTGGAAGGTGGTACGGTTTACCGCACCATAGCCGCTTCCAGTAAACCACTGCTTCACATTGGAAGCCCATGTGGTGACGCTCGATTTTGAGCTATTGTAGGAGCTGGTGATACCAGAAGCGAAGCCAGACACCACATCTTTTGCGTAGTTCTGGAAGGTGGTACGGTTGATTGCGCCGTAACTGCTCTGCGTGAACCAGTTCTTTACATTAGAAGCCCAAGCGGTCATGGTGGAGCGGCAGGTCTCGGCACTGCTGGTGAGCTGTGTCTTGAAGCCCTCTACCAAATCCCTCGCCGCATTTTTGAAGTCCCCGGATTTCGACTGAATACCGTCCACAAAGCCGGCTACAAGGCTCTGTCCGACCTCCTTCATGTTGACAAACATACCAGTGGATAGCTCCACATTGCTGTCACACAGGTTCTCAATCTGCGTCAGGAGGTCTTTATATTCCTGCAACAGGTCTGCGGCAGTCTGCAACTCAGGAACAGCGATTGCCAGCTTGTCGTTGAGGTTGGAGGTCTGCTCGGAAATATTCTCCACATCACTTGACAGCTTCTCAATAGGGTCTTGCGTAAACCAGCCGATGATGGTGTCAATCGTTGCGCTCAGGCCAGCGATAGCGGACACCTCTGTGTACCGCACCACCTGTCCCGCAAACTCCGTCATGAAGTCAACGAAATCGCTCATATTGCTGGACAAGCCGGGGAGCTTTTCGTTCAACGCCATCAAAGGCGGGTCGAGCCGATAGTTCAGCTCGTCCGCTACAGCGACCAGACTTTCCACAAAGAGGATAAATGCCGCCGCAAGCTCCACAAGCAGAGCTGTACCAAGCCCGATAGCCAAAGGCAACAGACCCGCCGAAGCAACCGTAGCCACGCCGAGAGCCGCCGTAACAACGCCGATACCGACCAGTAGACCAGTGCCGATACCAATAGCGGTTGCAATAGCTTCTCCGTTATCCAGAACAGGTTGCCATGCCTGACCGATTTCGTCCAAGCCCTTACCGATAGCCCATATCTCAACGATGAACAGTCCAGCGGCTACACCGAGTTCAAGCAAAATGGCAGTACCGATACCGATGTTCAGCGCAATGGTCGCACCGCCTGTACCGAGGGCATAAGCGGCTAAACCGACTGCGCCCAAGATCGCCGCACCAAGACCGATTGCGATTGCAACCGTCTCACCATTGGCAATGACAGGTTCCCAAGCAATACCGACCTGTTCCAGTTCCATACCGAGCAGTGCGATTGCACCTACAATGAGCAGTGCCGCCGCTGTGACTTCCGCTATGACTACCAGACCCAACCCAAGGTTTTTCGCCAGAGAAGTGAGCTTGGGAGAAAGGCCGGTGCTGACTGTAGTGTCGATTTTGGAGGTTGTGTCAGTTACCGTTTCAAGTGCCTGTTTTGCCGCTTGACCTGCGGTTGCGCTGTCTTTCAGTGCGTCCAGTTTCTTGAGAGTGAGGATAAACCCACCGACCAGCATGAGCGCACCAGCGGCAACCTCCACCATGTTGACATTCGACCAATCGCCGGTTCTGATTGCTTCAAGGAATCCTTTAAGGTTGTCCACAATGAGCGTAGCACCGCTGATAATCAGACCAATGCCAGCCAGCTTTGTGTTTCCTGTCAGCATACCCAGCCCACTTAGGAACAGGCCGAGGTTTTTCACCAGAAAGAGCGCATTGTCCCAATTCACACCGTTGTTCACCATGTCGCTGATAGCGGAGACAATACCTGTAAGCCCGGAAATAACCAACATAGCTCCCGCCATTTTGATATTGCCAAAGAGCAGGAACGCCGCTCCGAGGGCTTCTGCGAAACCGCTCATGAGCTTGGTAACATTGGTGAAGTTGGGGCCGTTCGCCATGATGTCTTGAATGGCTTCCTTCATGGTGTTCCATGCGTCCAAGAACAGGCCAAGCCCCGCAATTTTGAAAGCAATACTACCTGTGATGTTAAATCCCTTCATGGTGGACAGCCACCGCAGGAAGTCCTGTACACTCTTGGCGATTCTCCAAGCAAGGAACGCCGCACCAACAGCGAGCACACCTGCAAGGATTTCATCAATGTTTTCCCTTACCCAATCGAGGAAGGGCTGAATTTTCGCCATGATCTTGTCAACCTGTTCGTTCACTGCGTCTGCAATGAAGTCATAGGTGGGAAGCTCAAAGCCAAGACCGCCGCCGCCAATGCCACCAGCACCACCGGCACCGCCACTGGAATCCTCCGGGGGAGAGATAACATTCAGCTCGTCAATACCGAGCAGTGCGTTTTTCAGCTCTTTTGCCTTTTTGGAAGCGTCTCCCAAACCGTCAGCCGCTTCACCTGCGCCGCTCGCTACGCCGCCGATTGCGTCTGTCCCCATGTCAAACTCAGGAATCGAGACACCGAAGAAACCGGCAATAATTTCAGCGACCATGCGGATTGCTTTCGCCAGAGCGATTGCATACGGCAGAATAGCTTTCAGAATGGGAAGGAACAGATTACCCAGCGCACGAGTGGCCTGTTCCACCTGAGCTTGCAGAATACGAAGCTGGTTTGCCGGGGCTTCCAGTGTACGAGCCATATCGCCCTGTGCGTTTGTAACCTGCGTCATGATTGCGTAGTAGCGCAACTCGGCTTTTTCAGCCTGAGTCATTGCCGTAACGCTTTTCTCAATGCCAAGGTTGTATGCTTCCTGTTGCAGACGAGCCACAGATAGGTCGTAACCAAGCCTACGAAGCGGCTCAAGCTCACCGGAGATACCAGACTCCAACTTCTGGAAAGCGTCAGAGGTGCTGATATTGAAGAACGAAGCCAAATCGTAGGTGAGCTGGGTGAGGTTTTTGCTCATGGTGTAAGCCCGGTCGCTCGCAACGCCGAAGCCCTCAGTGATTGTCATAAAGACACCCTGATTGCGCATCCACTCGCCGGGGTTGATACCCATGACTTCTCCGACCTGCTCTGCGTAATTTCGGGCTTCCTCTGCATACTGCCCCATGGACACATTGAACAGGTTGAGGTTTTCGATGTAACTGTTTGAAGCGGTAATCCACCCGGCAATAACGCTCGTGATGGATTTCAGCCCGATGTAAGCCGCACTGATTTTTGCGGCGAGGTTCACATAGGACTTGCCCAACACAGTGTTGCTTGCGGCAAGGTTCGTGTTCCCCTTGAGCAACCTCTGAATCTTGGCAGGAAAGGCAGAGAAACCAGCCGCCACCTTCTCCGTCTGAGTGGCAAGAGGGGTGATAGCGGTAGCAACCCGATTGCACTGGTCTGCGAAAGAATCAAGGTCAGTCTTTTTCAGCGATTCTGTAACAGTGTCAATCTGCGGAGCAATTTTTACGAGCTTATCCAGCCCGGAAGCCAGAGAATTGAACCCGGATTTTTGAACGCTCTCTAAAGGCTTGAGAGCGTCTACAAGCCCTTGCACCTGCTCCCTTGCAAGAGTAAGCCCGGTCAAACCAGAAACACTCTGGCTGAATTTCTTCAAAGAGTTAGACAGTGCGCCAAGCCCAACGCCGCCCTTGCTTACAGGAGCGGTAGCGGCTTTCAACCGTCTCAGAGACTCGGAAAGTGCGTCTATCCCGCCAACGGCAGATGTAGAATTAGATTGTATTTCAAGCTCCAACTGCTCGATTGTGGTAGACATAATGCTCACTTCCCTTCAAACTTTTTATTGTGGCTTGCCATGAACCCTTCCATCAGTTTCTTGCCCTTGTCGTACACCCCCTTGGCGTGTTCCTCCTGTCGGAGTTCCACCTGTTTTTCAGTAAGCGCGTAGGCTTCCGAAAGATACGGCACAGGCTTTGCGCCCTTTTTGGCGAAAGCGTGAAGAATAGGAGATACCCGGCACAGAGCGTCATAGAAATATGCGCCTTGTAGCCACATTTCCTGATTTCTGCGATTCATTCTGAGTTCTTCCGCTTTACGGTACGCCGCCACAAGCGTACAATCTTTATCCCAATACTGCTCCTCGGTCATGCCGAAGGACAGGTAATGGGGAAACAACTCGTTGAATTTTTCCGTGTAAGTGGAGAGGGGAGCAGTGGCAGAACTACCACCACTCCCCTCAGTGGAGGACAGCGATTCACTTACCAAGTCGCTGTCCAGTCCAAGTTTCCCTCGGCTTCCTCTGGCTCCTCTACCAGAGTCAAAATAGGCTCATTATACATTTCAGCGAGCTTGCCGATCAGGTCTTCTTTCTTGGTAAGTTTGGAATAGATGTTGTCAATAATGTCGCTCTTGACGAAACGATGATGGGCAAGGAACGCACCTGCGAACAATGCGGGGAGAGTAGTCATGGGCTTCTCCGTAATGTCGGAAGCGATAAAACCCTTCTTCTCCATTTCCGCAACCGTTCTGCGGGTAAATTCCAGTGTGTAATCCTTACCGTCATAGGTGAAATGCAACTGCTTTGCCATTTGTCTGTCCTCCTGTTAAATCTTAGTTATTAGTTCTCAGCCGCAGTGATGGGAGTGGACGGAGCAATAGTGATAGTCATGTCCACGACTTCGTTGACACCGCCGCCAACCGGGAATACGGAGAGTTGACCCTTGAACTCAAATTTACCGTCAGAGCCGGTGGGGGTAAGAGTGTTACCCTCGCCAGTACCGCCAAACCAAACGGCAAAGTCGATTTCCTGACCTTCAAGAGCTTTCAGCTTGGTAAAGTCCACTTTGGTGTAGTTCGCCGTGAACTCAAGAGCGTCGAGAGACTGAACACCCGGAATATAGGTCTGCATATTGTCAGACAGGGTAGTGGTTTCCAGCATTTCAGGTGCGCCGCCGAGATCAGGAAATTCTTTAATGTCAATCAATTTCTCGTAAGTATTACCCTCACTGGACTTCTTCATAAGGAAAATCTTGTAAGTAGAAATCGCCATGATTCATTACCTCCTGTAAATTGTCTTTTCTTTAGAAATCACAGCCCGGTATCGACCGAGCATACGATAAATGGTCGCATTGTCTTGATTGGGGACAGGCTCAAGCATGGTGCGGGTGAAGTTCAACCCCATCAGGATTTCGTCTATGAAAGCGGCGATTTCCTTGCACTCGGCCTTTTTCCCCTTCGTGCGGTTGGAGTAGACATTCAGCTCATACATGACCGCCACATGGTTTTCCTTGCCCTCTGCGGTCTGTGTGTTGCGGAAGGTAGCGTTGTCCACCTCCACGAGAGAAACACAGGGGAAGGACGGTGGCGTTTTCACATATTCGCCAGTCATGAAGATGTCCGGGTACTGTTCTCGCACCTGTGCCGACACTTCGTTGAAAATCTCGTTCTCCATGTCGATCATCCGAACACCTCCTTTGCAATCCCCGCAATTTCGTCACAGACGGTTTTCAGTGCGTTGTACATGGGCATGATAGCGGGTGTACCATGTGTCAGACGAAGCTCACCGTCTTCATAGAAGCCCCATGTCTGACGCTTGCCCATACCCTCGCCATACCCGCCGATGGTGAAACCAAGCTCAGAGCCTTTCGGGTGAGGGGAACTCCCGGCTGAACCGTTGTGATACACACCTGCGCCAAACTCCACCCAAACAGCGTCCTCGCCAGCGGCGATAACGATTGAGACATTCTCCCGTTCGTCAATGGAAACTTGTACCTCGGCTGTCTTTGCGCCGCCGCTCTCATTGGTGAGATCGTCCACAACAGCACCGTTAAACCCGCTCTGCGCAAGGTTCGCAATCCGTTCCGCAACTTTGGTGCGAAGAAGTTCCGTTTTACGGATAATCTCTTGCTTGTATTGCTCAAGCTCTTTGATAGCCCGGTCGATGTCCTTTTCTGACAGGCTGATACGAATGACCTTTTTACCCACTTACGCTCACCTTGCTTATCGCCAGCGACACCACATTGAGACTTTTAGCAACCTTTTTCACGATGTAATCATGGGGAGTAATAACCTCGTCCTTTTCATTCACCGCAAGATTGCCCTCCTCGTCCAGTTGTGGTGTGCGGTCAACCCAAAGCACAGCGTATTCGTCAATCGGGGGAGCGTCACCGTCCATGACGATCACCTTGTCATAGGACTCGTTTTCCCCAAACTGCCGGGTCTGTGTTTCTCCCTTTGCCGCCGAAATGTTGGCGAAAAACTCTGTAGGCTTGCCATGGTGAATGTCGTATTCGCCGGTCACATTTCCATAATCGTCTGTGATAGGAGTTTTACCATCATACAGGGCATAGAAGAATCGGGCTTTATTTCTGCTCATACACTTCATCAAATCACCCCGCAATATGGAACGACCGCTTTCAGCATGGAGGAGGGGACATCACCGTTCTCATAACTCCTCGATACGCCGTTCTCCGAGTGAGAGGTCTGTCCCTCGGCTCCCCGCTTGTTCAGCATATACGCCGCAATCTCCACTTGGAGGTAGGCGTACTGTGCCGGGACTTCGGTTACATCGTTCTGGTACGGATAGGCTTTCGCAAGAACCTTTCTTCCCGCAAGAGTGAGGTAGGTGGACAACACTTCGTCAGGGTCAGAACTTCCTACCATGGCCTTGAGAGCGGTCAGTTTTTCTTCCTGCGTCATGCTGTCTCACCTTCCTTTCATTCGTTAGTTTCCGAGGTCTCTTCGGTAGTGTCCTTCTCAGGTTCACCCTCGGTGGAATCGCCGGGGGTCTCCTCGGTAGTGTCCTTCACGATGAACACCCGGTTCAGCGGGTTTTTACCCTCCGCAAGCTCTTTGATACGAGCCTTGGTGGGCTTGTACCCCTCCACAGGGTACATATCACCTTCCTGATAGAGGTGTTCATCGTTTTTCAAATCCCGAAACGGGCTGATTACTCGATACATTTTCTGTCCTCCTTATATTGCGATTACACGCCGGGGCTGACGGTAATCTTAACTGCCTTGGTAGCGTCCGTCAGAGCCGCAAGATAGTACTTACGGGAGAAAATGGTGTTCAGACGGGTGTTTGCCGCAGTCTCAGAACGGCTGTTGGCAGTAACCTGCTCGATCTCCACACCCTTCTTGTTGAACAGGGTGACAGCTTCACGAGTACCGATGATGATAGTGCCGGTCACAGCGTCCTTCTTGGTGTACAGGTTCACACCCGCAACAGTGCCGACATAGCCGGTACGGGCAAAGGACTCGACATACTTGAGGTCTTCCTTCAAAGCCTTACGGACAGAAGCCATGTCAGCCGCATTGACGAAACCGAAGATGTTCACACCCTCAATCTGCTCAAGGTTTAGCTTCGCCACAGCATCAGCGAAAGAGCCAAAGCCGTAATCGGTAGCCGCAACAGAGAGAGTGGCCTTGTTAAACTCTGCGAAGATGTCCTTGTTGACGGTGTTGAACATATCCGTACCCATGTGGCGAACGCCGACAGGAATGAGCATGGGGTCGGTCATAGCCTGCTCGTCATAGTACTCGAAACGGTTCTGAGCAAGCAGAATCTCATATTCCTCCTCGGTGTAGGAAACCTGAATGGTCTTGCTGTTACCAGCACCCATAGCCAGCTTCTCAGTACCATCAGTAGCCTTGTAGACATTGATCTTGCGCTTCATACCGGGCTGACCCACCAGAGAGTTGTCAACGGTGCAAAACTGTTGCAGGTCAAGGTGAGATTTATACTGGTCTTCCACCTCGTTGGAGAGGAAGAAATTGTCATAAATAGTGTGTGTAAAAGCCATTATTCTTTACCTCCATAAAATTCTTTGTATTCCTCTGGGTGTTCCAGAGAGAACTTATGACGCTCCATCGGATCGAGCTTTCGGAACTTTTCAAGCGTCATGGTCTTGGAATCTCCATCGGGAGTAGGTTTCGGTGTATTCTTGAGAGCTTCGGCACGAACCTTTTTCTCAAAAGAAGCGAGGTGCTTCTGCTGATTGGCAAACACCTTTTCAGAATCGCCGTCTGCCATAGCTTCTGCCGTTTCATCGGCAAGTGCTTCTTCATAGCCGAGAGCAACCAGCTTCGCCTTGTTCTTGGCGATAACAGACTCACGCAGGAGCTTGTCGTACTTGTTTTGAAGTTCCTCTCGCTCCTCCTGTTCCTTCTGCTTTTTCTGCTCGTCCTCGGTCATTTTCTCCCGGAGCTGTTTCTTATACCCAGCGGCTTCGCTGTTGCTCTTGGAGAGGGCATTTTTCAGCCTTTCAATTTCAGCGGAATGGTCTTCCGGGACAGTTACCTTTTCCAGAGCGGCTTCGACCTCTTCAAAGGTCATACCCTCTTTGTAAGCGTCCCCAAGCACTTCTTTAAGGTTCATACTGATTTCCTCCTTGCGTTTCATAGGTAGTTCACTCTACACGGTTTTCTGTTTGAAGGGTTGTCTCCCTGTTGCGTTTTAAGGTGTTCCCTCACCATAACCAAGCGAAAATCGCTTTAATTATTCGTCTTCGTCCGAACTGTCCGGGTTTTTCGGATTGTTCGGGTTGTTCTGCGCCGCCATCTGCTGTTGCGCCAGCTTTTCCTGCTGTTCCTCGTAATACTCCATGCTCATGGTGTACGCCCTCTCCGGGTCTACGAATAGGCCGCTGTGCTGGAACGCCAACAGAGGGTGAATCTTCGACTGCTGTAGCATGGACACCAACACCTGAGACTTGCTCTGAATATTCTCGTAATTGCGTCTGGTAAACTGCAATTCGATGTCCTTCAAGCGGAGATTGATGTCAGACAGGTCTCGGCAGATACGGAGAACCAGCTTGAGCATTTTCTTTTCGGCTTTTTTGAACATATGCTCGCTGTCTTTTGCCCTCGCTTCCGCAAGCGACCAGCCATCACGCAGGAGCACCGCCGCCCCGGTGTCGGAAGTAGAACTGCCGCCGTTTCTGTTGGGCATACCGCAGATGGTGAGAACAGCGTTGTACAGATCGTCTTTGAGCGTCTGCGTCTGCCCCTGATTCAGTTCCTTTACAACGAGGTCAACATCAATGTTGCCGCCATTGTCGTTAGGCGGCACGAGAATGGCTCCCTCCGCAAGAAATTCTTTGAATTTCTCTTTCTCGATGTGGCAACCGATGAATTTCCAGAACGCTTGAATGAACTGCTCCACACCGTCCATACGGTTGGACTCAGTGTTGTTGATTGCGTCCAGAAGGGGAAGGACAATCTCAAAAGAGCCGAGCCGAGCGTTGTTCGCCGGGTACTCAAAAATCGGAATCATGTCCAGAGCGTGAGCCTTGGACTCCTCCCGATTGATGATGTCCCCATCAATCAGCCAGTAGTAGTTCTCGGTGTAAACGGAATAGTGCGTTACCTCGTCCTCGTCTTTGCTGTACTTTACCGCCATCAGCGGCTTGTTCCCGATTTCATTGGAGTACACTATGAAGGTGTCACGGGGGTCGAGCGTGTACATTTCAAACGGGGACTCGTCTTCATCGTCTGCTTCATCGGGTAACACCAAGCGGAAAGCGGTTCCGCAAATCATCTGCCATTCCACAATCTCTTGGTCTTGCGTGGCCTTGTCCTCGGCGAACATCAGCTCATTGAGAGCCGTAATACCAGCGGTGACGCTTTCCTCGGTGCTCCTGCCGATATACTGGATAGGTTCTCCGCAGAGATAACCGACCTTAAAGGAAACAATCTCGTTCGCCCGGTTCTCCACAATCCTGTTGCAGATTTCGGGACGGACTTCTTTTGTCCGATTCTGAATGGGTTGCTCGCCCTTGTAGTACTTCCACAGGTAATCAATCTCACTGCGGTTGAGAGCGTGGTCGTTGAGTGCTTTCTGCAAAACCGTAACCACATTCTCGTTGGTAATCTCCTTCACGCTGGACTTGATAACCCGTCTGCCGCTCATTTGCCGGGTTTTGCTCACCGGCTTTGAGGTGTCGATCACATTTCCCAAGATTGCTCCCTCCTTTCCTCGAAAATAAAAAGACGCATGACTGTTCGTAAGGCTTTCGCCATACTCGCAATCATGCGCCAAACTCAAACTATAATTTTTCGCATATATTATAGCATTTCAATTCTCAAAAGTCAAGTTGTGGTTCTTATTTTAAGAATTATTTGTTGAAAACTCGGTGGAAATTGTGAATTACCAAGGTCGTTTGAAAACTTCCACCTTTTGTCCGCTCAGGCTTTGGGCATATTCAGCCAGCATTGCCATTCCATCGGGAACATCATCATGCTTATTCTTACCAGCCATTGTGTAAGAGCAGAGCATATCCATCATCTTGCCGTAGTCTGACTTCCGCTGGTAGAGAGAAGCGTCTTTGAACAGGCAGTGTTCCTTGACCCATGCGCTGTTTACGATGATTTTCGTTTCCTTGTTGGCGGTGGTAAATTTGGTAGTGATGTGCGTGATACCGCCTTTTTTCTTCACTTCCTCCTGTATCTTCTCAGCGACCCGCCGCCCAGCGGAATTAGACTCAAACCGGCAGGATTTCACCTTGTCTCGCACAAGGATTTCCGTCAGCCGAGCGTCCACGATGTTGGGTAGCCCATTGTCGCACACGCAATCGTCAATATAATAATCCTGCCCATACACATACGTCACCGGCAGGAAAGCGTAGTCCGCTCCTTTGTCCTTGGTGTCGCAGATACCGATGATTGCGTCAGGGTCTTCCTTCGGCAACTCGAAGTAACGGCGAAGCTCGTCTTGTGCATAAACCAAGCCCTCACGCTCAATCGGCTCGTTCATATACAGTGCTCGCCAGCTCACATCGTCCATGATGTTCCTCTGCTCATGGTAAAATGTTGTGTTGAACCCCACGCCATAAGCGTAGTCAAAATTGGATTCATCGTTTTCATCAAGAGCGGGAATCACAATGAATTTTGCCCGGTCACTGTCGATATACTCCCGCTCAAGCCGACCAATGACATCGTGGACAGACCAACGGGTTGCAATGTGAAGCTCCTTACAGTGGTCTCCGATTTTACGCTGTCGAAGGTCAGTGGTATAGGTTTCCCACAGCTTATCCAGACGCTCTTTTGACAATGCGACTTCAATACCCGACACCAGATCGTCACAGTAGAGCAGAGTAGCCGCACGATACAGACCAGCGTTGCCGGTTCCGATGGAGGTGAACTCCAAGGTCTCAAAACGCTGTCTCTTGTCAAGGTCAATGCGGCAGTCTTTGGCGTTGGTGTTGGACACTTTGATGTCGGGAAAAACATCGTGCCACAGATAATCTCCGTTGCGGTCAAATATGCGCAGACATTCATCGTACACCCCTCGTACAAAGCTGTTGGAGTGCGAGCCGGTCAACATTGGGTCATTGGGGATTTTCCCGCCGAGCCATGTGAGGTAGAAGATAGCCAAAGTGGTTTTTCCTGCGCCCGGTGGGAGAGAGACCGCCAACAAATCCAGCTTATCGTCTGCCAGCTCTTGCAGAGCGTCCACCACCTGCTTCAAAACCTTACGGCGGGGAGGGTAAAACTTCTTGTCGGGCTCCCGGTTCCATTCCACATAGAGCAGATAGCAGTCAAAATCGTAAGGAGCGGCAGTAAGACAAACTCGCCTGTGCAAATCATAAACCAGCCGCACCTGTTCCCCGGATATAGACCTGTCACGCATGACTCTCTCACACTCAGCAGAGAGGAGTTTCAAAAACTCTACACCAAGACCGTTGTCGGTTTTCATGGCTTCCTTGCTCATGTAGTACAGGTCTTCCATAGACTGGTACTCATGGCTCTTTTTGATTTTTTCAAAAATTGTCTCAAGTAACTTTCGCATAATACCTCCAAAAGAAAATGGCGCTTGACCGTTTGAGCATTACGCTCTCGCAATCATGCGCCATTCTAAATCAATTTTACACCTTCCCGTCAATGATGGATTGCAACTTCGTTCCAAGCTCAAGCCATTTCGGGTGTACTTTGTTTGAAATAAAACCGTCACTTTCGATATGACAGCTATATCGGTCTCCGCCCTTGGTGAAAATTTGCAGGAAGAATCCTTCGCCCTCGGTGTAGTAGGTTGTTTGAGACTGTGACCCCGCAGAAGCCGCCCCAACGACCGCACCAACCCCACCTGCAATCGCTCCTCCGATGATAGCTCGTGAGATAACGCCTTTGCTCTTGGTCTGGGTTTGAGCTTTTTGTACCACATTCTCCACGATAGAATACGAAGTGATTTCGTCATAGGGAATGAGATACTTGATGAACCATATCACTCGGTTATCGTCACTAAACATGATGTTCTCATTCGGCGCACGACCGTTGAAGCTCTTAAAAATCTGACAGCTTTCAAACAATTTCGCATTGTCGAGAGCTTCCCTTGCCAGATCAATTTGATACTGGTCGGGCTTTCGCTTGCTCATGAGCTTGTCGAGCTTTTTCTGCGCCTTTTCAATATTCTTGGTGTTGTGAAAATTATCGTATCGCCCCATGGCGTTTCCCTCCCATCAAGTAGTTAAAGTAGTTGTTTTTCAATTTTTCCGTAAACTTTTGCTATATATGCACATACTAAGAGGAAGTTACACGCAAAACCTGATTTTCCGCTACTTTAACTACTTCTTTTGCTGATTTCATACTGCTTACATTTGCGAAAGAAAGTGGAGGAGGACATACCAGACTCCCGGATTGCGTCTTTGAGAGCGATCTTACCTCCCGCCCAAGCATTTGCCACCGCAAAGAAC
>OHQR01001154.1_pt1 | contig 14684 bp, 10 predicted proteins | sample 1578191 | NCBI WGS metagenome assembly OHQR01 (sample SAMEA3879577, study PRJEB24766) | human gut metagenome | biome: human-associated habitat; feature: feces | place: USA | collected 1985/1987 | reverse complement strand
TCCAACATTTATTGCGGAGAGAGAGGGATTCGAACCCCCGGTGCCTCTCAGCACGACGGTTTTCAAGACCGTTGTAATCGACCACTCTACCATCTCTCCAATACTTTGTCCGGGAAGCTCTCTTCCTCAAAAGCGATGCAAAGGTACGGGATTATTTTCATTCATCCAAATTTTCAAAGAAAAAAGTGCTTTGAACTTTTGATTTTATTCTGTTCCTGCTTTTATAGCCCTATGTAGGTTACTATTATTAAACGATATGATAGAATAAAGTTTTAGGGCACTCTTTCAATAATCCAGTTCTTTATTTTATATAAACTCTATTATAATACAAGGAGATTGGTGTTGTGCGGAAGGTGAATAGGACAGTTCTTTCGGTTACAATTTAGCCGATAGCATCTTTTTGAAGATTTCCGTTTGTTCTTTTCGTTCTTCCTCTGTAAAGTCGGGATGCAGTGTTGCCAAATAACATTTGAAGGTCTCTATGGCTTGCATACGAGCCATGGCTTTTCCTGCTTGTAAACCACTGTGATAAGGGGTGTGAGGTAATAAACTGCGATTGAAATTTCCGTCACTCATGATTTTTTCTTTTAAGAGGGGATAAAGTTAAGTGATTTTTTTATTTCCACGAAGGGTTGGGAGAGATTTAGAACCATGGTAGTGTGTTTTATGGGACAGTTTTAGATTCATCTCTCCCGGGAACACCGGGAGAGACGGATGAAGTACATCGTTGTCATATTCTGAACTTATAGTGCAACTAACCCACCTTATATGGAAGGAAGTCCTGTTACAAGTCGTTTAATATTAAATAATTGGCTCTGTCTATGATAGTCGTGTCCAAAGAAGCTAGATAAATCTGTGTGGTGGTTTCGGAATCATGTCCCATTCCTTCACTGATGATGGATAGGGGTATGTTTTTACTTTTAGCGATACTTGCCCAGGAATGGCGTGCAACGTACATAGACAAAGGATGAGGACTGCGTACGAAGACGGACAGAATCTTGAGTTTCCGGTTTACCAGCGTGAGAGAGTTCCGGTATTGCAGGCGTTCGTCTTCGTCGGTTGATGTAATGATCGGAAGCAGGTACTCTGTTGGGTTAGGAGGATATTTTTCTATAATTTCCTGCATACATTGTTCCCATTTGATAGAAAGTTGCTGTCCGGTCTTTTTTCTGCGATAGGTCAGTATGCCGTTGTGCAAATCCTTTTTTTTCAGATATGCCATGTCTACAAAAGACATGCCTCGCGTGTAGAAACTGAAAAGGAACATGTCGCGGGCGAAGTTGACCGCCTTGCTCCTGCCGTCAAGGTCGAGCTCCTTAAGCCGCCTCACCTCGTCGAGCGTAAGGCCGTTCTTCTCTTTCTTTACATGGTAGCTCACGTCGACGCCCTCAAAGGGGTGGTTGTCCTTTGCCGTACCGTCGTCGACCGCCATGCGGTAGACGCGCTTGAGGTTGCGTATGTAGAGCGAGATGCTGTTACGGCCAAGCGCCTTGTCCTGAAGCCACCTGTGGTAGTTCCTAATCAGCCGGGAGTCGAAATCCTTGAAGGCTATCTCGTTCCTGCCGAGGTACGCGGTGAACCTGCCGATGTAAGAGTCAAGCTTATGGGCGGCGTCGTACCTGCCTTCGTCCTGCATCTTCTTTACGCAGGACCTGGCATAGGCTATGAAACCGACACCCTGTCTGCGACTGTACGTTACGGTTGCCGTTCGTGTATTTGTCTGTTCGTTTATCAACTTTCCTCTATTTTACGTTTTCTTCACCGCGGCATGGATTGTACATTATCACCAAGCCGGACTTTAGGTATTCATTTATGCAGCCACACCGTGCGGAGGTATCTCCGCCAGGCGGCAAGATGTATGCTCGAATTAATCTCCTTGCAGATGCCGACGCACGTTTCAAGCAGCGTGTCAACAGCCTTGCCGGTAGACGCCGCCGACCCGTCGTTTGCAGTAACGGCAAGCACGTTGATGCTGCCGGTGCCGGTATCGAGGCCGCGTAACGCCCTGACCTCAGAACTTTCGCCGTCAAGAACCTTATACAAGGTGGGCGCAAAGTTCCTGAACGACTCTATCAGCTTCTCCTTAACGCCGTTGCCCCCGTCAGCCGTAGCCCTCACTGTTCCGCCGACAAGCCTCTCGTTTGCCTTGCCCGCGGTCTGGAAATACTCGTCAAGGAAGGTGTCCCAGTTGGCGAACACGATGCTGCCGCCGCCACTTACGGGCATTATGCCTACGTGGGCGTAGTATTCAGTGGCGGCCTGCCGGTCTTCCTGCCTGTCGGGATAATAGGTCTGCTCGGTGATGCTTACCTTTCTTATTATTTCAGTGAACGACTGATGTTCGAGTTCGGCTTCGTCACGCCCGTCTTCAAATCCGACGCCGGGCGTAGGGGTAAGGAAGGGACGGATTACCAGCTTCTGCCAGTTTGCCCTTACGTAGCCGGGGTTGTCTCGCTCGTAGCGCACAAGGTTGATTAACAGTTCCGCATCGCTTGTGCCGAGCATGGCTATCTTTTTGCCCAGCTCCTTGTGTCCCTGCCCGTAGAGCGTATTGCACAGGCTGACAAGCGACGGCTTGACGGCAAGCGTGTCAACGATACCGTAAAGCACCGGAAGGGTGTTGTCCCCGTAGCCGCATGCCTGGAGCAAGCCTATGAGCAGGTCGACGGCGCGCTCCTTCATGGTGCCTATGGTCTGGCGGTCGCACACGGCGTTGTGGAGGCGGACAACGCGGAAGTCCCATACGTTGGGTACTGACACGGCGTAATACTTGTCTGAATCGAGTGCCTTCATGTTGAACACGAGGCGCTTGTCCCTCCTGAAGCGGGCTATGTAGCCCTCGCGCCCGGCAAGCGGCCCGTCGATTACCTTGACGGTCTCGTTAGGCTCGTTGGTCTTGGGGTTGAAGGCGTAGTCGGTATATGGCTTTTCGAGTATCACGACCTTGTCGGCGTAGTTCTCGTTGAAGTCCCTGAAGAAGCGCATCTGCCCGTCGGGGACGGTCAGGAATCCGGGCTTGTGCCCGTCGCGCTTGCGGCTGTCATACAGGATGGTGCCTTCGGGATAATAGCGGCTCATGAAATCGGCAACAGTACGTTGCGTAGACAGCACGAACACATAACCGGCGAACAAGGGCGCCTGCACGTCACGCCCTTTCATGCTGACGTTGACCGTGGTATGCGTGGGACAGTAGACTTCGAGTATGTTCTTAAGTTCGTCGCGGTGCTCTGCCAGCAGGGCGGCGAGCTTCTTCTCCTGGTGGGGAAGCGAACGGACTATGAACCATTGGAAGTCAACACTGTTCAGCTTGTCGCGGTTGCCGTGTGCCGGAATGCCGGCGCATTGCGCAGCTTGTAGTGTTGTGGGTATTTGTTGCATGTGCAGGTATGAAACTGAAACTTTGCAGGATGGTATGTTTGTGGCGGTGCAGCAGGCGCATTCTCCATATTCCTCTCATGACCGTAGCACAAGAGTTATAAGTTACCTTCTTTCAGGCATAACGACGAAGTTTCGGAAGATTCTCAGCAGCAAACGTCCGTCGTTTTTATGTTGCGGAATGAAGACACCGATGCAGGCTTCGTATTAACTGTTTCCATACCACAAAGTATTTTATTTTCTTTAATTAAGTCTTTTTTTGTGTCCGCTTTATAACTGTTGTATATGTATGAGGCAGTCAGTCTGCCCCAATAATCATTGTATCAACGACTTACGTTATTGTGGCATGAATCCAGTGCTAATTTCGAACATTTCGTGTTTTACAAGGCTGTTAAAAATTAAGTGAAAAAGTTTGTTTGAAATACACTGTTTTAGTATTTTTTCGTATCTTTGCACCCAGATGGATGCTTTATACATATAAAACTGCATTTATCTGAGTCCCAATAAATTACTCTTGCCATTTACAGCACGCCCTGCGGAGGGTTGCCTTGTCGTCGTATAAGGTAAGAACGGCAGTCGGCTGTAGCGTGTAAAACAAGCAATATGCCTGCCGCTTACAGGCAGACATCAACCTTATTATATTTACATGCCAGGCAAAAGGATACCTTTTGCGTTCACAAAGGCCATGTTTCAGCGCCTAAAAGGCAATGAATTGCAAGCTGAAAGACGGCATATTGGAAGCATGGCGCAGGCATCCGCGTAACCAACTCATATCCAAGTACTTACAGCGCAGGCATTTTTCCATGACAGACGGCACGAGGCAAGAACGGGCGTCACACGGCAAACGGACGTCTTACATGCGCATAGCATTAATTCATCGTTTTTTCAAAATAAACAAGCCTTTGATTTACAGATTTTAGAAACTATTTTTGCGATTGTTCATTAAAAAAATTAATTTTGCACATGATAATATCATTTAATACCTATGATTACATTCTTTAATACCTATGATTACATTTATTATTAGTTTGCTTGCCCTGGTGGCAGGCTATTTCATTTACGGACGGATAGTCGAACGCATCTTTGGCCCCGACAACCGCCCTACCCCAGCCGTAAGCAAGGCCGACGGTGTTGACTACATTGTTATGCCTGGATGGAAGATATTCATGATCCAGTTTCTCAACATCGCAGGAACAGGCCCTATCTTCGGTGCCATAATGGGTGCCAAGTTCGGTCCTTCGGCATACCTGTGGATTGTGTTCGGCTGTATCTTCGCCGGCGCCATGCACGACTATCTCAGCGGCATGCTGTCGATACGCCACGGCGGAGCAGGCCTGCCCGAACTCGTAGGCCACTATCTCGGCGGCGGCACAAAGAAAGTGATGCTGGTGTTCTCGGTATTCATGCTTATAATGGTAGGAGCCGTGTTTGTTTACAGTCCGGCGCTGATACTGGGTGCGCTGTCAGGCGGCGGCACCACGTGGGTGTACATCTGGTGCGGCATTATCTTCGTTTATTACTTCCTCGCCACGATGCTTCCCATCGACAAGATTATCGGAAAGATATATCCGCTGTTCGCAATAGCCATGCTCTTCATGGCGGTGGCGCTCCTGGTTGTGCTAATAATAAAATGGCCGCAGCTGCCCGAACTGACTGACGGCCTCAGCAACATGAGCCCGGCTGCCGGTCCGATATTCCCCTGCCTGTTCATAACGATAGCCTGCGGGGCAATAAGCGGCTTCCATGCCACACAGAGCCCGCTAATGGCGCGCTGCATGGCACACGAGAAGCAGGGACGCCCCTTGTTCTACGGAGCAATGATAACCGAGGGCATCGTGGCACTGATCTGGGCAACCGTATCTTCTTACTTCTTCTACGGCGGAGCGGCACAGGAACTCGGCGCACCGCTCACGCTACAGGCTCCCGAGGTGGTGACGACGGTATCGCCGGGCTGGCTCGGCATATTCGGCGGCGCACTGGCAATGCTGGGCGTTGTAGCCGCACCGATAACCAGCGGCGACACGGCTCTGCGCAGCGCACGACTCATCATAGCGGAGTTCTTGAACATAGAGCAACACTCCATACGCCGCCGAATATATATCTGCCTGCCGCTCTTCCTCGTAACATTCGGCTTCCTGTGGTTTAACATCGCCGATGCCGACGGTTTCAACATTATATGGGGATGGTTCGGATGGGCAAACCAGACGCTGGCGGTGTTCACGCTTTGGGCGCTGACAGTGTACCTGGCACGCAAGTCGAAGCCTTATATCATAACGCTCGTGCCGGCAATGTTCATGACGGCCGTATGCTCGTCGTTCATCCTGGTCTACAAGAACTCGTTCGCACTGGGCGACGTGGCCGGTTACATCACTGCCGTGATCGTGTTCGTGCTGTCAGGACTGCTGTTCGCTGTCTGGCACAAGAAGTTTTGCAAGCCTGCGACCGGCAACGAGTAACTAAAAAACATGTGCGGCACCGGCGAATGCCGCTTTTGAAAAACGTTTAACGCATATAAACAAAACTAATAAAGAAGGTGTGTCAAAAAGCACACCTTCATATTAATTATCCTAAAACCCCGACAACATATTTTGTAATGAAGTAGCCTCCTATAACGAGCCATACGTAAAGCATTCCGGCAAGAAGGAAGGGCTTTGCACCAGCCTGCTTGAACTTCTGTATGTTGGTGTCGGTACCAAGAGCCGTCATCGCCATGGTGAGCAGGAAGGTGTCGATATACTCAATTACGCCGTTGAGCGGTATGTCCTTTACGGTAGGAGCGTCGCACAGATACTGGAGAAGCGAGTTAACACAGATGATGCCTATGAAGCCGAAGGCGAACCAGGGTATGGTGATCTTGCTCTTCTCCTTGTGACCGTCGGGTGTAACGCGCTTGCGTCCGGCAAGCGCGAAGCTCATGATAACAAGCACGGGGGCGAGCATCATGACACGAATCATCTTCGTGATTGTCGCCGTTCCGGCTATGCCGAGACTGTCGGTAGGGTCCATGGCGTTGCCTGCTCCTGCCACGTGGGCAACCTCGTGAAGGGTGCTGCCCGTGTAGACGGCGACGGCTGTGTCGCTCAACCCTGAAAGGATGCCGGCACGGTACATTATGGGATAAAGGAACATGGACAGCGTGCCGAAGATAACCACCGTGGATACGGCGATGGCGGTCTTGTGGCTTTCGCACTTGACAACAGGCTCTGCTCCAAGGACGGCGGCGGCACCGCAGATGGCGCTTCCCGTGGATGTCATGAGGGCGGTGTCGCGGTCGAGCTTAAGCATGCGGCCGAACCACAGGCCGAGGAAGATGGTGCCCGTAACGATGATGGCGTCGACAACGATGGCAGGCACGCCGACGGCTGCCACCTGGGTAAGCGTAAGGCGGAAACCGTAAAGCACGATGCCTGTACGCAGAAGCTGCTTGGTACAGAACTTGATGCCGGGCACCCATGTCTCGGGCAGCTTGTTACGAAGACTGTTGGCATAGAGCATGCCGAGAATGATTCCGATAATGAGCGGACTTAGCGATAGCTGCTTCATTACGGGAAGGTCGGCAAGATAGAATGCCGCAAACGAAAATAACGCAATCAGCAGAATGCCGTGAAGGGTGTTTGCCCTGTTTCCTTTTTCAAACATGATAAATTACCTTTGGTTATTATTGTTCTTATTTCTCACTTCATACCGTATGCCCGCACATGCCTGCCTGCAAGGCGGCGATACTGAATCCGGTTGCAAAGGTAATTAATTTTCCGTTATGAGGTATATTTAAAATATTTATACTCTATAACCTGCGGTTATAATACTGCGGCGCGTGAAGTCCTTGAACTTTTCAGTCAGCGGTGAGTCCTTACCGGCAGAGGCAACAAAACTGAAATGGCGGATAAAGCTGAGTCCTGTTATGTCGATGACACGGAACACGCCCCTGGCAAGCTCTTCCCTGACGGAGAACACCGACACTATGCCCACACTGCGGCTGTGGCGCAGAAAGGCCTTGATGGCCTCGGTGCTGCCAAGGCGTATGCGTACATTCAGCTCGGAAAGCTTTATGCCGTGACGTTCGAGCCCTGTCTCTATGACTTCAAGGGTGCCCGAACCTTGCTCGCGCAAGACAAGCGGAAGGCGGCACAGGTCGTGCGGGGTAAGCTCTTCAGGCAGCGACTCGTTACCGGCTGCCTTGACTATCGTTACAAGTTCGTCTTCAAGAAACGGCTCGTATTGCAGGCCTGCCGCATGGGTTACGCCCTCAACCATGCCGAAGTCAATCTCGTGGTTCAGCAGGGCGTTCTCTATGTCGCGCGAATTGCCGTTAGCCAGCGACACTTCTATCTTCGGATACCTCTCGGTAAACTCTGCAAGAATCTGAGGCAGCACGTATTGGGCTATCGTGGTGCTGGCACCTATGCTTATATGTCCGCTGCCGCGCGCGTTGAGCAGGCCCATGTCATACTCCATACGGTTGTACTCGTCGAGTATGCGGCTGCAGTGTTCGAGCAGCAGGCGTCCGGCATCGGTAAGCATTATCTTGCCGCCCGTGCGGTCGAACAGCCTCACGGAATATTGCCGCTCAAGCTCGTTAATGTGCTTGGTTATTGCCGGCTGGCTAACAAACAGCTCTTTAGCCGCCCGCGTGAAGCTCTGGTTCCTGGCTACGCTGTAAAACACCTTCAGTCTGAAATCCGACATATCCCTGTTAAGTTTTGCGACTTGTCCTTATTATGAAAATACAAACACGTGTGTTATTTGTCCTTGCTGGCGGCAGCATGCGTCACAATAGCGACGCAAGGCCGGCACAAACGTACACGTCCGTGAACCTGCGGCGAGGTTCACGGACGGTATGATGAAAATATCTTAAATGCCCCGGTCGAGATAGGTCTCCATGTTTGCGATGACCTTGTCTGTGAGCCTGCGGTATGCCTGGCGGGTGATGCCTGACGAAACACGCACGCAATTCATGTGGGGATGATCAAGGAAGCGTTGTCCGCCTGCGGCTCCTACCGTGTCGCAATAACAAATGTTGTCGCCGTCGAGCCAGAGGGCGAACGGTTCTTCGTCCCATGCGGGCGACAGGCCTGTATTGAAAAGTATCTTATGGCCGCCCAAACGCCTGAACTCCTCTTCATGCAACAGTACCGTGTTCTTATTCAGGCAGCAGAAAACGACATCGCTTTGTTCAAGCAAATCGCCAAGGGGAGTGAAACGGTAACCTTTGCTTTCGGCAGCGGGTTTCTTGCTACGGGCGAAATAGGCGATATCGGCTCCGAGGAACTTCATGGCGTCGGCTATCATTCCGCCTGACTTGCCAAGGCCTATCACTCCGACCTTGAGGCCGGTAATCTCGCTCGGACTGCCGAACCATGCAGGCCGGCCGAAGCCGTGCAGGCAACGCACAAGCTCGCTGATTACATATTCAATGACGCCTTCGTCGCCGTAATCGCGGATGCCGGTAACGACGATACCATGCTGATTGGCGTATTTTATATCGACATTGGCACTTTCAGGCGAATAGAGCGAACAGCACATGCCGACGTATCTGACATTCGTGCATTGCTCAAGAGTCTCTTTGGGCAGTGACGATGTAAAGCTCAACAATACGGCGTCGGCATCGCCTATGCGCCTGACTATCTCGTCAGACGATGAAGGTATGTCGTCGTACATGACAACACTCTCAGCAAGCCCCTCAAGGCGGGGACGAGCTTCAGGAACCATATTGACTGGTTCTATGGCCACCAGTTTCTTGAACTTGTCCATATATCTACGTATTTTTATATTTTAACCGGATTAATATTTAGTGCGTTTACGGTTGGCATCCTTATTGCCTGCGTTGCCTTTCTTATTATCGTTCAACCTGATGCTGTCGTCGCCTATCGTTATGAGACGGCGCTTGTACAGGTCGCCGACAGCCTTCTTGAAGTTCTTCTTACTTACCTGGAACTGACGGTAAATATCTTCGGCAGGGCTCTTGTCGGTCAGCAGGCACACGCCGTTGTTGCTTTCAAGATATTCAAGAAGCACGTCGCCGAGGCCTTTGGTCATGCGCCAGCCCGTAGGTTGCAGCATGACGTCTATCTTGCCGTCCTCGCGTACGATGTCGATATAGCCCTTCATGCGGTCGCCGGTATGTATGTCCTTGAATATCTGGTTGCCGTAAACGAGGCCGGGGAAACTGTTGTCTACGATAACCTTGAAGCCGAGGTCGGTCTTCTGCCACACCAACAGGTCGACTTCGTCGCCGTGGGCGTACGGCGGGAAGTTCGTATCCATGAAGTGCTCGACCTTGGCCGACGCAACGATGCGGTGGCTCTCGCTGTCTACATGGACGAAGACAATGTAGCGCTTGCCTTTCTCCATCTTCATCTTCTGCTCGCGGAACGGGCAGAAAAGGTCTTTCATCAGGCCCCAGTCGAGAAACGCGCCGTACTCGTTGACCCATGCGACTTCAAGATAGGCGAAATCGCCCACCTTGGCGTATGGCCGCTGGGTTGTGGCCACAAGCCTCTCCTCGTTGTCGAGATAGACAAAGACCTCAAGCTCGTCGCCCACCTTGCAGCCTTCAGGCACATAGCGTGCAGGCAAGAGTACTTCGCCTTCGTCGCCTCCGTCAAGATACATTCCGAAGTCGACCGACTTGACCACGGTCATCCTATTATAGTCACCCAATCTTATGAAATCCATACTTCTTTCTGTTTTAATGTTATTATGAAGCTGCCGGCATGTTACGGAATGTCACTCGCCTGACTCTGCGGAGGTGGCATCACCAACTGAATCAGAAGCGTCAGATGCCGCCTGTACGTCAGGTTCAAGCATGCCGTCCTTCATTGAAATAGTCCTGTCGGTTATCTTTGCCAGGCTCTCGTCGTGAGTAACGATGACGAAGGTCTGGCCTGTCTTGTCGCGCAGGTCGAAGAACAGCTGGTGAAGCTCGGCCTTGTTCCTGGAGTCGAGACTGCCCGAAGGTTCGTCGGCGAGTATGACGGCAGGCCTGTTGACAAGCGCGCGGGCAACGGCCACACGCTGCTTCTCGCCTCCCGAGAGTTCGTTGGGCTTGTGTCCGGCACGGTCGGCAAGCCCCATGAAGTTGAGAAGCTCCTTAGCACGCTTCTTGGCTTCGCTCTTCGACATGCCTGCTATGAAGGCAGGAATCATGATGTTCTCGATAGCCGTGAACTCGGGCAGGAGCTGGTGGAACTGGAACACGAAGCCTATGCGCTTGTTGCGGAACTCGGACAGTTTCTTCGAGCTTAGCTTCCTTACGTCGGTACCGTCTATGATTATCTCGCCGCTGTCAGGCTTGTCGAGCGTGCCCATTATCTGGAGCAGCGTGGTCTTGCCTGCGCCGCTGGGGCCTACGATGCTAACCACTTCGCCTTTGTTGATGTGAAGGTCGATACCCTTAAGCACTTGCAGCGACCCGAAACTTTTGGTTATGCCTTTAATGTCTATCATTTTCGTATAATTATTTATTGCATGTCCGCAGTCATGCCGGCCTGCCCGCCAGTCGCGGCGCCAGTCACAAGCAAGCACCTTGCCAGGCTCCTACAGTCAGACACCGTCACGGCATCATGCAAATTTCTTTCTTATCCATGTAATAATCATGTCGTACGCACTGCGCTGCTCATGGCGCTGCGGTTCGGCCAATGTCATGGCACCGACAGGCTCGCCGTACTGGTCGGGGAAGATAATCATCAGGCTCTTGCCGGAGAAATACGTGGTGAGCTCCTCGGGCAGACGCTCGAGCGCCGACTTGTATGATATGGTGCCCTTACGGGCGGTTATAACGACGAACAGGTGGTCGTCGGCTACGCCGTCAGCAAGATTGGCAATGTCTATCCAGTGCGCCATGAAGGTGTATTCGGCACGCACGTTGGGATGGCGGTGCTGTATGTACTCGTTGATAAGCGAAAGCGTCTCGCGCTTTGCATGGAACTGTATGCGGCAGTCAAGATTCTCGGCTATGCGGGCGAGGCGCTCCATCCAGCGGTAGAAACCGGGCTCGAACTCGGCCCTGGACGGCACGGCTACCTGTATGCGCCTGAGCGTATTCAACGGGCGGAGGCAGCGCACAATGGTAATCTGGCGGCTAAGGCCGTTGAACAGGCCGGGTATGAACTCGCCCCAGAACTTCTTGGCGGAGTCTTCGCTCTTGTGCATGCCGATTATCATTTCAGATGCGTTAAACTCCTTGAAGGCGTGCTTTATGCCGTTTATGATGTTGGTGGCTATCCTGACCTGGGTCTGCACTCCCACGCCTGCATAATTGGCCACCTTGGTAACACGTTCGAGCAAACGCCGCCCCTTCTCCTGGTACTGCAGGCGGTTGATGTCGTCGTAAACCACATTGAGCGCCACGACGCCGCGGTTGAGCATCCTGTTACGCATAAGTATGGCCAGTCCCATGAGCATCTCGGCGGTCTCGGAATGCTTCAGGTTTATCATTATCTTCTCGTCGTCGCTGGCCTCGTCCTCGGGCACGGCTGCCTGGTTCTCAAGCGCAATCCTCTTGGACGCAAGCTCGGTAGTGAACGAACTGAACACGCACGTTACGAGTATAAGTATCACGGTGCCGTTGAGCACGTCGTCGTTGAGAAGGCGCTGGCCGCCTGGAGTTATCAGGTTGTAGCCAACCATTACCGCGGCAAGCGTGGCTCCGGCCTGCGCATTGCTGAGTCCGTAAATCATCTCGCGCTCTACTCCGCGCATGCCGAACAGCTTCTGCGTGAAAAGAGAGGCTATCCATTTGCTCGTAAGCGCTACAAGAATCATGACGGCTGCCACCTGGAGTGAGTCCCAACCGCCAAAAAGCAGCTTGACGTTAACAAGCATGCCCACGCCAATAAGGAAATAAGGTATGAATATGGCATTGCCCACGAACTCGAGGTGGGTCATCAGCGGCGACACGTTAGGCACGAAGCGGTTGAGCACAAGTCCCGTGAGGAAGGCGCCGAGGAGGCCTTCCATGCCTATAAGCTCCATGAGCCATGCGCCCAGGAACGTCATGGCAAGAACGAAGATGAACTGCGCCACATTGTCTTCATAACGATGGAAGAAATGGCGTGCGATGCGCGGGAAGATGAAGAAGATGACGAAGAACACCACGGCAATCTTAAGGAAAAGCATCAGCCAGAAGCCTCCTGTAATGTCGCCCTTGAACAATCCGCCGATTATGGCAAGCACGAGCAGTGTCAGCGTATCGGTAATGGCAGTAGCGCCAACGGCTATGGTTACGCTGCGCTGGCGCGTAAGGCCGTAGCGCATTATTATGGGATAAGCAATGATGGTGTGCGAGGCGTACATGCTGGCAAGCAGGACCGACGTCATGACGCTGTACTCGAGCACGGCGCGGTTTATGAAAAAGCCCATGAGCATTGGGATGACGAAGGCCATAATGCCATGGGTTACAGTGCGCGCCTTGTTCTTCATGAAGTTGGCCATGTTCATCTCGAGTCCGGCAAGGAACATGATGTAGAACAGGCCGACATGGCCGAACAGGTCGAACGAGTCGTCCTTGGCAAGGACGTTAAGACCGTAAGGGCCTATTACGACTCCTGCCAGCACCATACCGACAATGTGGGGAATGCGCAGCTTGCCCATCACTATCGGCGCGAACAATATTATGCACAACACAACGAAGAATATCATTGTGGGTGACGTTATGGGAAAATATTGTGATATGTCAGGCATAAATATTCATTTCGTTGCGTTTTTGTATGCAAAATTGCAAAAAAAAATCATCATTTTACAACAATTAGCTTAAAAGTTGTACTTTTGCAAGGAAAAAGGAAGATTTGATAGTAAACTTAAGCCAACGCAGAAGTAAGTGTAAGGCATAAGAGCCTCAAGACGGATGACCGGGCGGGCGGTGCATGCAGCCCTACCGTCATGACGCAGACAGGCTTGCAGCCGGCATTACTTCAGCGCCTCTGCCTTGCGGGCCCGGCGCCCGTCCGGACAGAAGAGACATCTAACTAAAACATTATAAGAAAATGAATGTAGCAATCGTTGGTGCGAGCGGAGCCGTGGGACAAGAATTTCTCAGGGTGCTCGCAGAGAGAGAGTTTCCGTTGGACAACCTGGTGTTGTTCGGTTCAAAACGTTCGGCAGGTACGAAATACACCTTCAAGGGCAAGGAGTATGAAGTGAAGCTGCTGCAACACAACGACGACTTCAAGGACATTGACATTGCCTTCACATCGGCGGGAGCCGGCACGTCGAAGGAGTTTGCCGAAGACATAACAAAGTATGGCGCGGTGATGATAGACAACTCGAGCGCCTTCCGCATGGACGACGACGTGCCCCTCGTGGTGCCGGAGTGCAACGCCGAGGATGCGCTCAACCGCCCGCGCGGCATAATAGCCAACCCCAACTGCACGACGATAATGATGGTCGTAGTGCTGCAGCCGCTCGAGAAGCTGAGCCACATACGACGCATACACATAGCCAGCTACCAGAGCGCAAGCGGAGCGGGAGCCGCCGCGATGGCCGAACTGCAGGAACAGTACCGCCAGCTCGTCAACGGCGAGGAGGTGACGGTAAGCAAGTTCCCCCACCAGCTGGCATACAACGTGATACCGCAGATTGACGTGTTCCAGCCTAACGGATACACGAAAGAGGAGATGAAGATGTTCAACGAAACGCGCAAGATAATGCACAGCGACGTGAAATGCTCGGCAATGTGCGTGAGGGTATCATCGCTAAGGGCACACTCGGAGTCGGTATGGATTGAAACGGAACGCCCCATCAGCGTAGAGGAGGCACGCGCTGCCATAGCTGCGGCACCCGGCGTGACACTCGAGGACGACCCGGCAAACCTGGTATACCCCATGCCGCTAGACACGGCCGGCAAGGACGACATATACGTAGGCCGCATACGCAAGGACCTGGCCGATGAGAACGGACTGACATTCTGGCTCAGCGGCGACCAGATACGCAAGGGCGCAGCCCTCAACGCAGTGCAGATAGCAGAATATCTTGTAAAGGTCGGGAACGTGAAATAAGACACATGCATAACCTGCTGGTTATCAGCATGTTTACAATATGCCACCTTTTACGAGCTAAAAGGTGGCATTTCTGCTCGTAAAAGGCAGCCTTTTGCAATGCGAAAGGCTGCCTTTTACACAACAGCCACACGGCAACCGGGGCACAATGCCACGGATACGGCAGGACAAAGACCGCGGCACGCCGCAGCGAAATGTAATCAATAGGTTTACAATCTGATTGAAATCAGATTTAATTTAAAAATAAATCAAAAATTAGGACCACTGTCAAGATAGAAGTGCAACACCTCCGCCGTTTCCCCGTCCATGGAGCGT
>OHQR01001151.1_pt1 | contig 14724 bp, 15 predicted proteins | sample 1578191 | NCBI WGS metagenome assembly OHQR01 (sample SAMEA3879577, study PRJEB24766) | human gut metagenome | biome: human-associated habitat; feature: feces | place: USA | collected 1985/1987 | reverse complement strand
TAGTGAAACTGAAACATTTATTAAAAACTTGTAGTTTAGAAAAACGTTAGTACTTTAAAATTAAATAAATAAAGACTTTTAAAAAAGGGTCTTTTTACATAAAATACAAAAAAACTAGTTCATTTTTGGACTTAAATATGGTATTATATATATAGTGATAATATGAAGAAGGTAAGTATATTTAGTAAAATGGATAAGCCATTATTTATAATGTGCATTTTATATAGTATAGTTGGCGTGATTATGGTGCTTTCAGCATCAAACGTCAGCGCGGTTTTATCATACAAAGAAAGTCCATATTACTTCTTTATAAGACAGTGCATATTTGTGTTTGGTGCCTATTTAATGGGACTTTTCATAATACTTAGAATGCCTTTATATAAATACAAAAAACTTGTTTCTTTAGGAGTTTTATTTATTTTAGGTACGCTAATATTCTTACTAATTAATGGTAAAGTAATGTCCGGTGCAAAAAGCTGGATAGACTTTAAATTCTTTACTTTCCAGCCAAGTGAATTTGCAAAAACAATAATAATACTTTTTATGGCGATATATTATAATAATATGGCTGATAAGAAAAATTTAAAATATGAATTTTTTGCACCTTTAGCTTTAGGTTTTATAATATTTTTACTAGTAGCTTTACAACCTGATTTGGGAACTGCTATTATAATTGCTGGGATAGTTTTTCTTACATTCTTAGCTATTCCATTTCCATCTAATGACTGGGCTAAAATGCTTAAGATTATAGGCGGTACAGTTGCTGTAATTGGTGCAGTTTTTATACTAAGTGGAAGTGATTTTTTAAACGACATGCAAAAGTCTCGTCTTACATTTAAAGCTCCATGTACGAGATACACAGAAGAAACAGGTTATCAAGTTTGCAACGGTTTTATTGCGATAAATAACGGAGGCTTATTTGGAAAAGGTTTAGGTAACTCAACTCAAAAATATTTATACTTACCAGAAGCACACACTGATTTTATCTTTCCAATAATGGTTGAAGAAATGGGCTTAATATTTAGTATATTATTTATATTTGGTTACATGTATATACTTTATAGGATTGTAAAAATTGCAAAAGAAAGTGTAAACTTAAGAAACTCAATTATATGTTATGGAATAGCTATATATATTTTTTTACACTTAATGGTAAACTTCTTAGGGATACTAGCGCTTATTCCACTTACTGGTGTACCAGTGCCATTTTTGAGTTATGGTGGGTCTTTTACAGCAAACTTGATATTATGTATGTTTATAGTTCAAAGAGTTTGTGTTGAAAACAAGATTACCAAAACAAAAAATGAAATAGCAAGAATTTAAAAAAACTATAAAAAAGATTAACAACTCTTGTTTTGTTAGTCTTTTTGTTATAAAATTAATATGGGTGAAGATTATGTTAGACTATATATATGGTAAAGTAAGTGATGTGTATCCTTCATATATTGTTATAGAAACTTATGGAGTAGGATTTAAGGTAAACACACCAAACCCTTACAGTTTTGAACTTGATAGTACTATAAAAGTATATTTATATAATTATATTAAGGAAGATGAGTATTCTTTATATGGGTTTATTACAAATGAAGAAAGAGAATTATTTTTAAAGTTAATCGGCGTAAAAGGGTTAGGTCCTAAAACAGCCATTGGTATACTTGCAGGTGGTAAGGTTAGTGGTGTAATAGACGCAATTGAAAGAGAAAATATATTATACTTACAAAAATTTCCTAAAGTAGGAGAAAAATTAGCAAGACAAATAATTCTAGACTTAAGAGGAAAACTTGTAACGGGTACTGAAAAGAACGAGGTAAATAATGAGCTTGTTGAAGCTTTAGTAAGCCTTGGATATAAAAAACAAGATATATCTAAAATAACTAAAGAAATTGATAAGAGTTTATCAATTGAAAATCAAATAAAGGAAGCATTAAAATTATTATTTAGATAAAGAAAGGAGTACTTATGAATAGTGAACTAAAAAGTGAATATCAAGAAAGTGATAACTTCGAGAAAACAATAAGGCCACAAGTTTTTGACGAATACATAGGTCAAACTGATGTTAAAGAAAACATAAAAGTCTTTGTAACAGCTGCAAAAATGAGAAACACTAGCTTAGACCATGTTTTACTTTATGGTCCTCCAGGACTAGGAAAAACAACACTTTCACATATAATTGCAAATGAGTTAGGAGTAAACATTAAAACAGCTTCAGGTCCAACTATTGAAAAAAGTGGAGACTTAGCTGCAATATTAAGCACACTAGAACCTTATGACGTTTTGTTTATTGACGAAATACATAGAATTCCAAGATATATTGAAGAAATACTTTATTCAGCAATGGAGGACTTTAAACTAGATATTGTAATTGGTACAGAAGGGCAAAGCAGGAATATAAATATAGATTTACCACCTTTCACTTTGGTGGGGGCAACCACAAGGGCTGGAGACTTATCAAGTCCATTAAGAGATAGATTTGGTATCACTTGTAAACTAAATTATTACACAACAGAAGAATTAAAAACTATAGTAAAAAGAAGTGCAAGAGTACTAAACTTAAACATTGATGATAAAGCTGCAGAAATAATTGCAAAAAGAAGTAGAAGAACACCAAGAATTGCAAATAGACTGCTTAAAAGGGTAAGTGATTTTGCTTTAGTAAAAGGCTTAGACGTTATAAATGAAAGCATTACAAATGAAAGCTTAAAGAGACTAAATGTAGATGAAAGTGGACTTGATAAAACAGATATTGAATACTTAGAAAGTCTTATCAATAAATTTAATGGAGGACCTGTTGGGATAGAGAGTATTGCTGCATCTATTGGTGAAGAACAAACAACTATAGAAGATGTAATCGAGCCATTCTTACTTCAAGAAGGTTTCATTAAAAGAACGATAAGGGGTAGACAAGTAACAGACAAAACATATGAATATTTAGGAATAGAAAAATAACTGAGTTAACGAAATAACTCAGTTTTAAATTTTGTAATATTGTCCATCATAACACTAATGTAGTCATGTCCATCTTTTCTTAAATCATCTGTTAAAGTATACATCGGATCTATTTCTAGTTTTTCTAAATTATAGTTTTTAATAAATGTTTCAGTTTCACTACTAAGAGTACTTCCTTTTAATACATAAATATATTTCAAATCTTTGTTATTAATAAGTTTCTTTGCTTCATTTAAAGCTTTAGTGTTACTCTCGTTTTTATTATCTATTGAAATAACATTAATATTATATTTACTTAAATAATTAAATATATTATCTGTAACTAAAATATTCTTTCTACTAGCATTTTTTCCCATCATAGTAAGTTCAACATCTATTTCACTAATCTTAATTTTTAACTCATTATATAATTTATCTATCTTTTCTTCGTCATACACATTACTAGTATAATCTATTAAAGTAGACTTAATATTTCTAGCTATCATCAAGTAGTTAGATGGGTCAAGCCATAACTCACACACGTCATTTGAAAAACTTAGTCCCTTAGTCCCGTCTATTATATTTAGGTTAGAGTTAGCGTTTAAAAATTCTGCAGCTAATTTAACTTCGTCAGTTACTCCAGCATAAATAAATGTAACTCCATTAGAATAAATTCCTTTTTGTTTTTCTGTTAACTCGTAACTTTTAGTATCTATTCCGTTTGGATAAATACTCTTAACTTTAGCAAAAGACGAGTACATATAATTTGTAGCATATTCAAGTGGGTAATAAGTAGCATATGCTGTTTTTGTACTCACTTCTTCATTTTGACACCCTGTAATTAATAATAAACTTAATAATAAAACAATAATCTTTTTCATTTCTTTTTCTCCTTTACTGGCACCATATCTATAGTAAATTCTTTTTTATGGTGACACCTTAATATTCTTTTAATTCCGGAGTATATTCCCTTAATTACGCCAAACTCATTAATAGAAGTAATCATATACTCGCTACAAGTTGGAATAAATACACACTGCCTGTGACTAGAAAGCGGAGTACTTTGATACATTCTAATAAGTTTAATAAGTAACTTTTTCATATCTCACCAACACAATTATACTAAAAAAATAAATAAAAATAAATAAAATCTAGCAAATTTGATGTAAAATTGATATAATAGAATATATTGATTAGAAATGTAGAAAGGAGATTGTTATGGAAACATTAAAAAAATTTGGAATAGACTTATCAAAAAGTCACTTACTTCCAATAGCACTTACGCATACAAGTTATGCAAATGAACACAACTGTGTATCTTATGAAAGACTAGAATTTTTAGGAGACGCAGTTTTGGAACTTGTTAGCAGTGACTACATATATAAATCAAAAAGATTAACTGAAGGAGAAATGAGCAAAAAAAGAAGCCTTTATGTATGTGAGAATGCCTTATTTGAATATTCTAAAGAATTAAATTTAGCTAGTTATATTAAAGTTGGAAATAGTGTTAGATATCCAAATAAGACAGTTGTTGCAGATGTATTTGAAGCTGTAATTGGTGTAATCTATTTAGAGCTTGGCTTAAATACAGTAACTAAATTTTTTGATGAGTTAATCGTCCCATATATAGAAAGAAATGTAGACTTTTTAAACGACTATAAAAGTTCACTTCAAGAACTTGTTCAAACAAACAAGAAAAGTGTAGAGTACGTCTTAGTAAAAGAAGGTGGACCAGGACATAAAAAGTACTTTATAGTAAATGCAGTAATTGATGGAATTGTTTATGGTACAGGAAAAGGAAGTAGTAAAAAAGATGCTGAACAGCACGCGGCAAAAGAGGCAATAAATAAATGTGTAGGTGATTAAGGGTGTATATAAAAGAGATAAAAATAAATGGTTTTAAAAGTTTTGCTGATAACGTAAACTTAGAACTTAATAGAAACTTTACAGGTATAGTGGGTCCTAACGGGAGTGGTAAAAGTAACATAGTTGATGCTTTAAAATGGGTAATGGGAGAACAATCTGTTAAAACACTACGTGGGTCTAATAATATGAGTGACGTAATATTTAATGGTTCAAATTCTCGTGAAGCAAGTAGGAGTGCTAAAGTAGAAATAGTACTAGATAACACTGATAAAAGTTTACCTTTAGACTACACAGAAATAGAAATTAAACGTGTGCTATATAAAACCGGAGAAAATGAGTATTTTATAAATAAAGAAAAAGTAAGACTAAAAGATATAACTGACTTATTTTTAGACTCATTTAGTTCTAAAGAAAGCTTGAGTATTATTCCTCAAGGAAAAATAAGTGAAATACTAGGCGGTAATCCAATTGAAAAGAGAACTGTAATTGAAGAAGCAGCAGGAGTTTTAAAATATAAAAAAAGAAAAGAAGAAACATTAAGAAAACTAGCTAAGACCAATGAAAATATTGAGAGAGTTAACATGATTATAGATGAGCTAGCTCTTCAAGTTGAACCCTTAAAAGAACAAGCAGAAAAAGCAAGTATTTATAAAGAAAAGAAAGCTAGACTAGAAAGTATAGAAGTTAGTGTTTTAGCTACAGACATAGCAAAATATAATGAAGAATACACAACAACTAAAGAAGAAAAAGCGTCTTTAGAATTAAGTCTTGCTAGTGAAATGACAAAAGATACTGAAGAGAAAACGTTAATTGAACAGTTAAAATTGGAAAGAACAAGCTTAGATAATGAAATATCTGATTTACAAAGGACACTCCTTTCTAAAACAGAAGAACTAACAAGCCTTAACTCTAAAAAAGAACTATTAAAAGAAAGAGATAAATATGATAAAAATAGTGATGAAGTAAAATTAAGAATAACATATTTAGAAGAAGAAAAACTAAGTTTAACAAGTGAACTATCTAAATTAAGGGTGGCTTTAGAAGAAGATAATAGACAACTAGAAGTGTCTACTAATAGACTAAATGAATTAAATAATGATTACAAGAAAGCTAAAATAGATTCTTCTAGTGTAAGTGAAGATATTTCAAAACTTACTAAAAGAAAATATGAATTAACTAATAAAAAAGATATACTAGAATATAACATTGACAATATGACTAAAGTTCCATATGGAGTAAAAAGTGTAGTATCAAATCCATCTTTAAAAGGAATAAAAGGCACTATTGGAAGTATAGTCAATATTAAAAGCGAATATTATGATGCAATAGATGTAAGCTTGGGTGGTGCTGTAAATTATGTGATTACAGAAAATGATAACGACGCAAAAATGGCTATTGAATATTTAAAAAGAAACAACAAAGGTAGAGTTACATTCTTTCCTTTAAATCTAATTAAGCCTAAAAGTATTGAACCTAATGTATTAAATATAGTAAAACGTATGCAAGGATTTGTTAGTTTAGCAAGTGATTTAGTAGAATATGAAAGTGAGTTTTATAACATCATAATGAACCAACTAGGTAACATAATAGTCGCTGATAATGTAGCAAATGCTCTTAGTATTAGTAAAAAAATATCTTCTAGATACAGGGTGGTTTCACTTGACGGAGAAATAATTCACGTGGGTGGCTCACTTACTGGTGGAAGTAAATCAAAAAGTTCTAGTGGAATTCTAGATAAAACAGAGTTAGATACAGTAACTAAGAATTTGACTATTACTATAAAGGATATAGAAACTAATGAACTAAAGTTAAAAGAAATAAATGAAAATATTACTAACTTAACAGATATGATTTATAAAGCTAATTTAAATGTACTAAATACAAGTGAAAAACAGAATAATACAACTAATAAAATAAATGAGTTAACTACTAAGTTAGAAAGTGTAGTTCTCGAATTAAATGGAATTGATAAAAATAACTCTAATACAGAGTTAGATACTATATTAAAAGAATACTATGAAGTAGAGTCACTTAAAAAGTCTTTAGAAGAAACTATAAATAATAAAATAACTAAAAGAAAAGAACTAATAAGTGAGTTGGAATTAAAAGAGAGTACTGTTAAAAAATATGAAGCTAAAACAAAAGAAAGTACTGACTTATTAAATGGTTTAAGTGTAAAAGAAGCTAAATTATCGGTGTTATTAGATAACTTACTAAATAGATTAAATGAAGAATATGGTATAACTTATGAAAAAGCGAGAAATGATTTTGAATTAGATATAGATATAGAAGTAGCTAGAAATGAAATAAATGAGATAAAGAGAATTCTTAAAACTTTGGGAGAAGTAAACTTAGCAAGTATAGATGAGTACGATAGAGTTAGTAAGAGATTTGATTTTTTAACTACTCAAAAAAGTGACTTAGAAAGTAGTGAAAAGAACTTACTAGAAATAATTAATAATATGGATGATATAATGATAGATAAGTTTGCAACTACATTTAAGAAAGTGAACATTGAATTTACTAAAGTATTTAAAGATTTATTTGGTGGAGGAAATGCATATCTTGTTATGACAGAGCCAACTAACGTGCTTGAAACTGGTATAGACATAATTGCAAATCCGCCTGGAAAACGTCCAGGAAGCCTTAGTCTTTTAAGTGGTGGAGAAAAAACTTTAACTGCAATAAGCTTGTTGTTTGCAATAATGAACTTAAAAGATGTTCCATTTGTTATACTAGACGAAGTAGAAAGTGCGCTAGATGAAATTAACGTTGAAAAGTTTGGAGAATACATAAAACATTATAAAGGAAAAACTCAACTTCTTGTAATAACACACAAAAAGAAAACTATGGAATTCTTAGACTTACTATATGGTATTACAATGCAAGAAAGTGGAGTAAGTAAATTAGTTAGTGTTAAATTAGAAGATATAAAAGAGTAAACACCTAAGTGGTGTTCTTTTATTTGACTTATATTATAAAATAAACTATAATGATTAGGCAGGTGTATTATGAATATAAAAGAAATAAAGAATGATAAATTTTTAAAGAAAATGAATGAAAATGAGTTAACTCTTTTAGCTAGTGATGTAAGAGAGTTTTTAATTAGTAGTATTTCTAAAACAGGTGGACATTTATCAAGTAATTTAGGTGTAGTAGAACTTACTATTATGCTACATAAAGTGTTTGATTTTAATAAAGATAAGCTTATATTTGATGTGTCTCACCAAAGTTATGTACACAAGTTACTTTCTGGACGCGCTGACAAGTTTGACACATTAAGAAAATTTAATGGCTTAAGTGGCTTTCAAAAAATATCAGAAGGAGACTCGTATGAAGCAGGGCACTCTGGTACTAGTTTAAGTGCAGGACTGGGGTTTGCTTTATCAAGAGATATGCATAAAGAAAAATATAACGTAATTAGTGTTATAGGAGATGCATCTATTTCAAATGGACTATCTTATGAAGCATTAAACCATATAGGTGAAGTTAAAACAAAATTTATAATAATCTTAAATGATAATGAAATGAGTATAAATAAAAATGTAGGTGCACTACATAACCATTTAGATAACTTAAGAAGTAACAAACATTATGAAAGCACTAAAGATAAAGCTAAAGGAATATTAAACAAAATTCCATTAATAGGTAAACCACTAGTTAGAATGATTAAAAATATAAAATTAAGTATCAAAAAGCTTTACTTAAAAGAAGGCTTTATATTTGAAGAACTTGGATTAGACTACTACGGACCAATTAACGGACACGACTTTAACGAACTAGAAATGTACTTAAAAAGAGCAAAAGAAAGTACACACCCTGTTATTCTTCACGTTATAACTGAAAAAGGAAAAGGCTATATTTATTCAGAAAAAGATACAACTGGTAAGTGGCATGGGGTAGGACCTTTCAATAAAGAAACCGGTGTAATACTTTCAAGTGACACTAACCCAACTTGGAGTGAAGTAATATCTAATAATTTAATTAGACTTATGAAAAAGAATATTGTTGTAATAACTCCAGCAATGGAAAGTGGAAGTAAATTAACTAAATTTAAAAGTATGTTTCCTAAAAATTTTATAGATGTCGGTATAGCTGAAGAACATGCTTTAGTACTTGCTAATGCAATGAGTTTAAATAAAATTATTCCTTTTGTTAGTATTTACTCAAGCTTTTTACAAAGGGGATATGATCAAGTATTACACGATATTGCTAGAATGAATTCGCACGTAATAATTGGAGTAGATAGATGTGGTTTAGTGGGAGCTGATGGGTCAACACACCAAGGAGTGTTTGATGTATCATTCTTACTTCCTATTCCTAAACTTATTATAAGTGTACCAAAAGACTCTGTTGAAAGTGCAAATTTACTTAACACTGCTATTAAAACAAATAGTCCATTTATAATAAGATACTCTAAAAAAAGAATAGAGTATAAAGAAGAAAAAATAACTAGTATACAAGTAGGTTCTTGGGAAAAAATAACTGATGGGTTAGATGCTACACTTATAACTTATGGAGACTTTGTAAACGAAAGTATTAGTGTTATTGATAAACTAAAAAGTGACGGGTACAACGTTTCTTTAGTAAATGCTAGATTCTTAAAGCCAATTGACTTTCAAATGTTTAATGAAATAACTAAGAAAAATAAGCCTATATTTGTGTATGAAGAAAGTATGCAAATAGGTGGTCTTGGGAGTTATTTAGGTAGTATAACTGACAAAGAAATAATTACTTATGCTATAAAAGACGAGTTTGTAAACGAAGGAACTAGAGAAGAATTATTAGAGTACCTAGGACTTGACACAGATATAATTTATAATAAAATGAAAGAGGTGATTACTAGTGCTAGAGTACGAAAATAATTTATATAAAGAAGGCGTTACATTAATAGCAGGTGTAGACGAAGTAGGGCGTGGGCCTTTAATCGGTCCAGTTGTCGCATGTGCTTGTATTCTTCCTGTAAACTTTTATCATAAAGACATTAAAGATAGTAAAAAGTTAAGCGAAAAGAAAAGAGAAGAAATGTACAAAATAATAAAAGAAAATGCTATATCTATAGGACTAGGTATAGTAAGTGAGAAAGTAATAGATGAAGTAAACATCTATGAAGCTACAAAAATAGCTATGAAAGAAGCAATAAAAAATCTAAATATCACACCTGAACATGTATTAATAGACGCTATGAAACTTGAATTAAATATCCCGTCAACTTCAATAATAAAGGGAGATGCTAAAAGTGAGTCAATTGCAGCTGCTAGTATAATTGCTAAAGTAACAAGAGACCATATGTTAGATGAGATGGACAAAGAGTATCCAATGTATGATTTAAAAAATAATAAAGGATATGGTACTAAAAAACATTTAGAAGCACTACAGACTTATGGTCCATGCAAATATCACCGAGTAAGTTATTCGCCTGTAAGAAATGCATTAAATGAAAAAAATACAAAAACAATTGAAAATAAAGTAAATGTATAGTAAAATGATTATGGAGGGTAAACATGAAAGAATTTTTTAAAACAAATGGAAAAGGAATAATTATTGGTTTAGTAGTAGGGGTACTAGTAATGTATATTTTCTGGCCAAAAAGAATTGCTAAGTTAGAAAATGGAGAAGAAGTATCAATTACAGTTAAAGATAAAACTATAACAGCAGACTCGCTTTACAGTGGATTAAAACTAAAATATGGCGCTAGTGAAATAGTACAACAAGTAGATAAATTAATACTTGATGAGAAGTACAAATTAACAGAAAGTGATTTAGAAGAAATCAATAAATCAAAAGAAAATTACTATTCAACATTTGAAAGCTATTATGGAATAAAAAAAGAACAATTTTTAAAACAAAATAACTTTGACTCAGAAGAAGACTTTTTAGAATACTTAAAATTAGAGTACAAAAGAAACCTTTTGGTAGAAGAATACTTAAAAGCAAAAGTAACAGACAAAGATATTAAAGATTATTACAAAGAAAACTATTTTGCCCCATTTAAAGTGGAACACATACTAGTTAAAACTTCTTCTAATGTTACAAAAGACGAAGCAAAAGCTACTGCAGAAAAAATACTAAAAGCACTTAAAGGTGGAAGTTCTTGGGAAGAAGTTAAAACTAAATACAAAGACGATATAACTACAGAAAACTTTACAGTAGAATTTGACTCTAGCTTAGAAGAAAACTTTGTAAAAGCTGCTAAAAAACTAAAAGATAATAAATATACTACAAGCTTAGTAGAAACATCTTATGGTTACCATATTATATTAAGAACAGAAACAAAAGAAAAAGAAAATGTTTCTGACATAAAAGATAGATTAATAACTAAAGTTATATCTCAAGAAAAAAACAAAGATACTAATTATTACCAAAAGACTTTAGTAATAATGAGAAAAGAAGCTGGAATGGAAATAAAAGATATTGAACTAAAAAAAGTATACGATAATTTTGTAAGTAGTTTAGAAACAACAAAAAAGTGAGTAAAATCTCACTTTTTATATTGACAAGAATTACTAAAAAATGATAAGATTATCTTGTAATAAAGATAGGAAGTGAAGTACATGAAAATTAACTCTTTAGTACAAAATAAAGTACAAATGGGGGGGGGTTATTTAACTAGCATAAATAACTATAGTTTTTCATGTGCAATTAAATGGATAGAATAAGTCTACCCATTTTTTCGTGTCTTAAAAAGAAAGGAGAGCATTAATATGCAACGAAAACAATTAACACTTGTAATAGTAAGCTTACTTGTAGTAGTACTAAGTGTATCACTAGCATGGTTTACAACACAAATAATAGGAAAGGGAAAAGATGTAAGTGTAACAAGTGCAAACTTACAAATAGTATTTACAGATAGTGATGGTTCTATATCAGGAAGTAACATTGAACCAGGTTGGAGTGCAACAAAAACATTTACAGTTCAAAATAATAGTAAAAGTGAATACAAGTATAATATAGTTATAAAAGACTTGTTAAATACTTTTGTAACTAATGGATACTTAAAGTACAAGATAACTAGTACAAACGATGGATATAATATGACTGAGTTTAAAGATATTCCAAAGTCAAGTGTAGCAACAGATACAATATTAGCCTATAGTGTAGTAATACCTAATGGAGTAACACAAAGTTATACAATTGAATTTAAGTATTCAAACGATGAAAGTGTAGACCAAAGTGATGATATGGGTAAGAAACTAAGTGGAACACTATTTATAACTGAAGGAACAGAACAACCTACGCTTTTAAGTCAAATACTAAATGATAACCCAACAAGAAAAACAAGAGATACATATACTGACGTATTTACAAATAATACAACAGGAACATTATTTACAGCAACAGAAAAGAATGTACATAATATAGCAGATACAACAGTGTATTATTACGCAGGAAATACAACAAACAACTGGGTTAAATTTGCAGGCTACTACTGGAGAATAATAAGAACAAATGCAGATGGAAGCATAAGGCTATTATATTCTGGAATAAGCCATGATACAACAAGTGGATATATCAATTCAACTACTTATGCATTCAATTCTTCATACAATAACCCAATGTACGTAGGATATATGTACGGAACAAGTGGTTCATTAGTAAACAATAGAAAAAATACAACTAATAGTACAATAAAAGATAAAATAGATACATGGTACACACAAAATATGACATCATACACAAAATACCTAAGTACAACAGCAGTGTATTGTAATGATAGAACAGAACAAACATCTGGAACATATAACACAGGTAAAACATCATTCTATTATGCACCACATGCAAGAGCATATACAAATTATGCACCAACATATGATTGTACAGAAACCTCTGATGCATTCAGCGGAAGTAACACAAGTGCAAAATTAACATACCCAATAGCATTAATGACAGCAGACGAAATAATGCGTGCTGGTGGAAAAGGTAGAACAAGTTTAACTAGTCCATACGCATGGTATTATTTAAACAGCGCGAATGGTAGTATAACAGGCTCAACTTGGTGGTGGCTGTTGTCTCCTAGCAATTGGAATGTCAGTCGTGCTTACATGTTCCTCGTGTGCGGTTCGCTCGGCCCTGGATACTTGGACAACTACTACGTCGTCAACAACACTAACGGTGTGCGTCCGGCAATTTCTCTAGAGTTTAAGCTTGAAATATATTGTAAAAATTATTTCGTTAATGAGTTTAAATTTAAAAGAAAGGTCATAACAAATGTTATAGTAGACTAAGATATAGAGAAACAAGTTTATTTCCTAAGTTAGTAATAACTTGAATACAATAAATGTCAGTCCTTATTCTTTAGTAGGAAAACCGAAACAGAGTAAATAACGGACCTAGGTATTTATAATTGATTAGCAGTATTTAAAATCAATTTATGATTTTTTATACTGCTTTTTATTAATTTAGTGAGTTTGGAAGGAGATGTAAATATGAATTTTACTACAATTAATGATTTAAAAAGAAAGTATAAGAATACTGTTATACTTGACAAAAGGGGGATATTTTATAATGCGTTTGGGGATGATGCAAAAGTAGTAAGTACTATTACTGGTTATAATATTAATAATAATCAGGTTGGTTTTCCAATTAATAATTTAGAGAAAGTTGTAAGTATGTTAAGTAGTAGTCATGTAAGTGTGTATGTAGATGATATGTTTTTTGATTTTGGAGAAGATTATCCAATATATTTAAATTTACATAGTGACAAAGAAAATGTTGATAAACTAGTTAGTGAGTTATGTAATGAAGTAAGAAATATAGTTTATAATGATGGAGACATGTATTATAAAATTAAAGATGTGCTTGATGATATAAGGAGTAAAAGCATATGATAGAAGCTGTACATTTAAAGAAAGATAATAGAAGTTATATATCTACTGGGAATGATGCTTGTGTATTAAGTGAGATTACTCATATTGAAATAAAAGACTTTTTTATTAGAATACCTGAAGTTAGGTTAAACTGGTTATTAAAAAGAATGCATGATAGAGGAGTTAGCTTATATGTTAATAATAAGTATTATAATTATGGAGAAAATTATGCCATTTTTTTAGAAAATTATTTTTTTAGATATAATAAAGAAAAATTAATTAGTGAATTATCAGATATGATAAGGGTTATTCTTGAAAATGATATAGGCGACTACGTTTTTATTAAAGAGTATTTAGGAGAACTTTATGAATGATTTTATTATTTTAAATAAGGTTAAGTGGTTACTTGGTTATAGTGATAAGTATGTATTTAATACTTTTAGTAAAGTACACACTAGTATTAAGATTAAACTACAAGATAATTTATATAGCCTTTTAGAAAACTGTATAAGAGCTAATGTTAATAAGGGTAATATTAGAAGTAAATATCAAAATGAAATGTTAGTTAATGTAATGTTACTTGATTTTTATATAGGAGATGCATTAGAAAAGAAGATTGTTAAGAAGAATAGGTTTAATAGTTTTGTTAATGCTATAAATGAGATTAGAAAAATGACTATTAGTTGGAGTAATAATGAAGAGAAAGTCTAATATGTATCAGAGTATGATTAGTTTTAATGAAGTAAAAGATGTTTATAAGAAATTAAGGTGTAGTACTAAGAATAAAAAGGAAGTTATTAACTTTAGTTTAAATCTTAATCAGAATCTTCTAGACATATTAAGAAAGTTAAATAATAGGTGTTATTCTTTCGGTAGGTATCGTATATTTCTTATAAGGGAGCCTAAATATAGGCTCATTATGAGTGAAAAGATGAGTGATAAAATAGTTAACCATTTGTTTACAAAAGTGTGTTTAGGGTGCTTAGAAAATAGTTTAGTAAGTATGAATGTTGCTACTAGGAAGGATAAGGGAAGTAAGGAAGCTTATAATTTGTTTATTAAGTACATTAATAAGTTAATGTATAAGAGTAAGGATATTTATGTTTTGAAGATAGATATTAGTAAA
>OHQR01001146.1_pt1 | contig 14765 bp, 10 predicted proteins | sample 1578191 | NCBI WGS metagenome assembly OHQR01 (sample SAMEA3879577, study PRJEB24766) | human gut metagenome | biome: human-associated habitat; feature: feces | place: USA | collected 1985/1987 | reverse complement strand
CGATCTGTTCTACTTTTGCCAGTAACGTATCTTTATCGCAGTCCACAGTCAAAGATTTCAAATACTGATAATGTCCGGAAGTATCTCCCTTTGTCCAAAGTTCCTGACGGCTGCGGCAAAATAAGTCATTTTTCCTGTTTCCAATGTTTTTTCAAAGGATTCTATTCCGCCTTTGTTGTATAAATTTCTTCCGGTTCAGGTTTCGTTAAAGCTGTATCGCGCGGATTTAATAAACAAGACCGGCGGTTTTCAAAATATTGTTTTTGAGGATTTACCGTTTTTTACATCGGTCTTTTTAAAATCCCAAAGAGTTACATATTTGAATGAACCTTTGTTCTTATATAATTCTGCCCGTCCGGGGGCTATTATGTCAAATAATGATGAACGATTGTTTGATGTTTTTAAGGCTTATGATATGGTTATTGGTTTTTTGAAAGCTGAAGGCTACTATGAAAAGTTTAAACCAGCTGTCCAAATTTTAATTGTTCTGGATATTATTAAAAAGTTTCGAGAAATTCGAGCGGATTTGAAAGAGCGGTTTTACAATGAGGCCAAGCTAAATAATTACAACATTGATTGTAGCGTTTATAATAAAAAAGACTTATCTTTGGTTGAGCAAAAATGGTTTAGGGATTATGATGCTCTTGTTAAATCATTAAGTTATGCTGATTATATAAGATTTTTAGCGGAGGGTATTTAGTGATGTTTAATCCGAAAATTTCAATTATTGTTCCTGTGTATAATAGCGCATTATATCTTGGAAAGTGTATAGATTCATTGAGATTTCAAACCTATGATAATCTTGAAATAATTTGTGTTGATGATGGGTCAACGGATAACAGTCTTGAGGTTTTGAATAATTATGCAAAACTTGATGAAAGAATTGTAGTTATCCAAAGTGAAAATAAAGGTGCGGCTACTGCCCGTAATATCGGAATTGATGTCTCAACGGGCGAGTATTTGTCGTTCATTGATTCTGATGATTGGGTATTGTTAACTCTTTATAAAACTTTTGTTGACTATGTTCAAAAATCAGGTTGTCGTTGTGATATTTTTTGTTTCAACGGTGCGTTGTATTGCAAGTCTAAAAATGATATTATCCCGCTGATGTTTTTCGATATCTCTGATTGGAATAATCATATATCGGATTATACGGTGCATACTTTTAATGATTGCAATAAGCCATTATCAAGAAATCTTTCTGCAGCAAATAAGCTTTATCGGAAAGAGTTTTTAACCGCAAACAATATAAAATTCCCTGATGGTTTAGCGTATGAAGATACAGTATTCGGGTTTAAAACATTCATTAATGCAAAAAGTATTTTGTTATGTGGTGATATTTTTTATAAATATCGAAATTATCATACGATAACTGCAAACTTACTGGTATCTCCAAATGCTTTTGATATTTTTAAGATAATTTCAATTATCGAGGATGAGATAAATTCCCATAATGCTTATGAACATTATAAATATGCATTGTTTCAATTCAAATATAATGTATCTTCCTTGAGATATAAAAACTGTCCGACTGATTTGAAAGATAAATATTATAATCAAATGAAATCAATGTTATTAGAGGCAGAAAAACAAAATTTGGCTCCTCAAATATATAAACAACTGCGCGGTGAAGGTATTTTTGAAATAATAAAATCCGGAACCAGGCAGGATTTTGAAAAAGCTCTCGGGTAAACAATAAAAAAGAAGAGCCGGAAATACTCCCAAACTCTTCTTTTTTACTTTTAAGAAATTTTCAATTAAGCGTTAACTTTTTTGATAGCAAGAACCAATCTTGATTTTTTTCTTGCTGCAGTATTTTTGTGTAAAATACCTTTAACAACAGCTTTGTCACATAATTGGTACACTTTAGAAATAGCTGCATTTAATGCTTCTTTATCTTCACTTGATGCTAATTCCAATGCTTTTTTAACAGCAGTTTTGATTGAAGTTTTGAATGCAACGTTTCTTTGTCTGTTTGCTTCAGCTACTAACACTCTTTTTTTAGCAGATTTAATATTTGCCATAATTGAATTTACCTTTCGTTTTACTTTGTGCAAGTAATGACTTTGCACGCTACTCATTTGAGGATGTGAGCACTTATATTAATACCAGATAAAAATTTTTTTGCAAGATTTTTGTGCTTTTTTTAAGTTTTATTGCTGAAATATTTGCATAATATCATGTTTATAATAAGATATTGTTGGTTATACTAGTCTGATAGGTTTGTCCTAGTTTTGAAATCTTCAAAATGAGACGGTTTAGCCCGTAGTACAATACATTTAAAACATAAGGAGAAAACCGATGCCAACAGCATCTATGATTGAACTTTTAGAAGCAGGTGTACATTTTGGTCACCAAACACAAAGATGGAACCCTAAAATGAAACCGTATATTTACGGTGCAAGAAACGGTATTTACGTTATTGATTTAAGAAAAACTACCGATTTATTGGATGAAGCATATGCTTTAGTTAGAGATTACGCAGCTAAAGGCAAAAACGTTCTTTTCGTTGGTACTAAAAAACAGGCAGCAGAAGTTGTAGCCGAAGAAGCTCAACGTTCAGGCGCATACTATATCAACAGAAGATGGTTAGGCGGTATGTTAACTAACTTTGAAACTATCCGCGGCAGAGTAAGCAAACTTAAAGAAATGGAAGAATTCATCTCTAACGGTTATGTTGATAAACTTCCTAAAAAAGAAGTTGCTCAATTAAACAGACAGCTTGCTAAATTGTCTAAAACTTTAGGCGGTATCAAAGAGATGAGAGGTTTACCTGATTTGATATTCATCGTAGACCAAGCAAAAGAAGAAATCGCTATTAAAGAAGCTAACAAATTAGGTATCCCTGTTATTTGTTTAGCTGATACAAATGCTAACCCTGACGGTATTGATCATATCATTCCTGGTAATGATGATGCTATCAGATCTATTAAATTAATCACTTCTAAACTTGCTGATGCAGTTTTGGAAGGTAAACAGCTTAGAGAAAACAAAGCAAATGAAGCTAAGAAAATTGAAAAAATTTCAGCAGCTGATGCTGGCGTTTCTGAAGCTGAAAAAGCAGAATAATAATTTAGTTTTGTGATTTTAAAGGTGAATTGTAAAATTTGGTATAATGTCAATTAATATTATTAATGAATACCGGTATTTATGACTCACCTTTTTATATCCCGCAAAGATAAGGATAAAGGAGAAAACATGAATATTACAGCTCAAATGGTTAAAGAACTTCGTGACAAAACAGGTGCCGGCATGATGGATGCTAAAAAAGCATTAGTTGAAGTTGACGGAGATATGGAAAAAGCTCAAGAAATTTTACGTCAAAAAGGTATTGCTTCTGCTGATAAAAAAATGGGCAGAATCGCTGCTGAAGGCAGAGTTGATTCATATGTAGATGCTAACTGCGGTACAATGATCGAAGTTAACTGTGAAACAGACTTCGTTGCTAAAAATGATGAATTTAAAACTTTAACAGCAAACTTGGCAAAACATGTTGCTCAAGTTACTCCGGCTACAGTTGAAGAATTCTTAGCTGCAACTTGCCCTGATTGTGGTAAAACTTTCGAAGATGCTTTGAAAGAAAAAATTGCTTCTATCGGTGAAAAAATCACTGTAAGAAGATTTGTAAGATATGAAGGAAATGTTGCTACATATATTCACAACGGTAAAATCGGTGTATTATTAAATACTGATGCTAAAGATGAAGAATTGATGAACGACATTTGTCTTCACATAGCTTCAAACGCTCCTAAATTCGTTTCAAGAGAAGAAATTCCTCAATCCGTAATTGATGAAGAAACAAGAATTGAAATGGGTAAAGAAGATTTGCTTAAAAAACCTGAAAACATCAGAGCAAAAATCGTTGAAGGCCGTGTAAACAAAATTATGGCTGAAAGATGCTTGCTTGAACAACCTTTTGTAAAAGATCCTAACCAAACAGTTGGACAACTTATTGAAGGCAAATTGACAATCAAAGCTTTCACAAGATATGAATTGGGTGAAGGTCTTGAAAAACGCCAAGATAACTTTGCAGAAGAAGTTATGGCTCAGGTAAAAGGCTAATTTATAGTCCAAATTATAGAATTTAAAAGATACCTCAAGAAATTGAGGTATTTTTTTTGTCATTTTGTTATTACGAGGTACGAAGTGCCGTAATAATTGCAAATTTGAACATCTCGCAGGTGGGGTGGCTATGCTCATTTTATTTGTTTGTAATGACCAGGCAAATAGAAAAGCAGGTTGGGCTTTTAGTCCAGCAGCAGTAACTTGTTTTCTCGAACGGTGTTAGAAATTTCAATAAGTTGACGATAGCGCTAGAGTGTAATATACTGAATTAAGAAGACGTAAAAGGAGAGAAAGATGTTAAAAATCAATGATAGAGTGCAATTTCGGGGGGGGGGGTAACTTTTTAGAGCCTTTTAGTAAGGGTTTTGACGATTGGGCTTTGCAAAAATCCGAATGTCAAAAACCCCGCAAATTTTTTCATTTTTCATCTTTCAAAAAATATGGGTTCACATTGGCGGAAATTCTGATTACACTTGGGGTAATCGGAGTTGTTGCTGCGATTACAATCCCTATGCTTATTTCTAATTATCAGAAGAAGCTGACTGTGACACAGCTTAAAGAGACGTATTCAATGTTTTCGCAGGCAGTAAGATTGTCTGAGTCGGAAAATGGTGAGGTTGCAGGGTGGCAGATTGAATCCCGCAAAAATGTTGAATTTTTTGATACCTTTCTTGCCCCTTATTTGAAAAATTTTAAAGCAAAATCTAAAGCTAATTCTTTGGTATATTATACGCCTGGTGGGAAAAAAGAAACTGGACTTGCAATTATTCGAGGTGGTGCTGTTGTTTATACATTATTGTCAGGTGTTCAGATATTGGTTAATGATGGTACGGTTATAGGTGATCAGCAGAAAGATGGAACTTTCCGGCTTTCTGTGCTTATTGATTTGAATGGGTATAACTCCCCACCTAATAAATTCGGAAGAGATACTTTTTTTGTTCAAATTAATTCTGCCAGGGGGATAGTTTTTTCGTATTTAGATGATGGTGAAGATTCAAATAAATATAAAACTCGAGAGCAATTGAAAGATGGTCCGTCGAAATTTAGTTATCAATGTAATAAAAATGGCAGAGGACTGTGGTGTGGAGCTTTGATTGAAAAAGATGGATGGAATATTTCTCGAGATTATCCTTGGTAGATTATTTTGAATAAACAGTTAATATATCAGGTGGATAAACTTCGAAATTCTCGAGTTTAAAGTTTGCGCATTTTGAAATTTTATCGATATATTGTCCGTAAAAACAAGATTTACCGGAATTATCGCCCATGATTTTCGGGGCAATAAAGTGGTAAAGCTTATCAACATATGGTAGAAATTCTCCATTTAATTTACCGCCTGCTTCAACAAATATGCTCATTATTTTAAGTTCAAACAAACTGTTTAAAATATATTTAATATCAAGTTTTTCATTTCTAACAGGAGCTGGTATAAATAAAATATTTTCATTGTCCTCCCTTGTCTGCTTGCGGGAGAGGGTGATTTTTTCATCATAGAAAACATAAATCTTTCCATGTTTATAAACTTTTGAATTTAAATCTGTTTTCAATTCGCGGTCAAGAATTACTTTGCATTTATGCTCCATTATCGGGTCATCTGCAATAACTGTAGCAGATGAAGTTAGAATTGCATCATATTTTTTCCTTAGTGCTCTTCCTTTTGTGCGGGCAGTTTCAGATGTTAGCCATTTTGAATCCCCATTATAGGTAGCAATTTTTCCATCGATTGTTGTTGCGGTTTTTAGGGCGACAAATGTTTTATGCTTGGTGTGATTTTTTATGAAAACTTCGTTTAGTTTTTTGCATTCGTCTTCTAAAACCGGACCGATAACTTCAATTCCTGCTTCTTTTAGCTTTTTTAAGCCTCTGCCTGCAACAATCGGATTGGGGTCTTTCATGCCATAAACGACTGTTTTAATTCCTTTTTCAATTATCAAATCAGTGCAAGGCGGAGTTTTGCCAAAGTGTGAACAGGGTTCAAGATTTACAACAAGAGTGCAGCCTTTTGCATTATCAAGTTTAAGCAGGGCATCGCGTTCTGCGTGGTTTTCTCCGTATTTTTTATGGTAACCTGTTGAAATAATTTCCCCTTGATTGTTTAAAATAACACAGCCTACCATCGGATTTGGGGAGGTATCCCCTTCGGCAAGTCTTGCAAGTTCTATACATTTATTCATCTGTGTAATATATTGTTTCATATTTGTATTTTATACTAAAGCGTGATAAATTAAAATAGTTGACATAGTATGTTTAAGGAAAAGGGGAGACTTATGGTAGATTTAAAGTACATCGGGCACAGTGCGTTTGAGATTAAAAACGGTGATAAAGCTGTATTAATTGATCCGTTGGTTTCAGTTAATGAAAAGTTTAATTGGCAGGAAGAACCGATTACTGATATTTTGTTAACACATGCTCACAGTGATCATATTGGTGAAGCTTTAGAGATTGCAAAAGAAAAAGATATTGATATTACTGCAGTATTTGAACTTGCGAATTACTGTAAAGAACAGGGTGCAAAATCAAAACCTGTAGGTCTAGGTTCATGGATTAATTATTCTTGGGGCAGAGCTGTTTTTGTTCCGGCTTTCCATTCAAGCTCATTACCTGATGGAAGATATGGCGGCTGTGCTGCAGGTATAATCCTTGATGTTGACGGTGTAAGAATTTATCATGCGGGCGATACCTGTTTGACAGGCGAGATGAAAACAATAAAAGAATTGTATGCGCCGCAAATTGCATTGCTACCGATTGGCGGGAATTATACAATGGATGTTGAGCATGCTGCCATGGCTGCAAAATGGTTAGGGGTAAGAACTGTAATTCCTATGCATTACGGAACATTCCCTGAAATTCAGGCAGATTTGGAAAGATTTGCAAAACTTATTGCATTTGGTAACACAGCTTGTCAAATTTTAAATCCGGCAGAGATTAAGTAAAAATATTATGTTTCGCTCATCTGTCCTGCAGGTGGGCGAAATTTTTATAAAAGAGGTAAAGATGAATATATTATTTGTTATAGACAGAATTGAGTTAAAATACTTTGAATTTAATGATTTGGTTACAAATTTTTGGATAATAAAAAGCTTTTTAGAGCGAAATAATAAAGTATTTATTACAACCATAGATATGTTAAAGCTTAAATCCTCTGTTGCTTATGCTTCTTGCTATGAATCTTATTTAGAAAATGAGAATATTTTTTATAATAAAGAAAGTTTGTCAGAATTTAAAATAGAAGATTTTCAACTTGTAATGTTCAGGCCTGATCCGCCGGTGGATTTGGATTATATAAATGCAACTTATATTTTTGATTTTGTTGATAGGAATAAAACTTTTATAATGAATGATACTACTGCGGTTCGCAATTTTAACGAAAAATTACATGCGGTGTTATTTAATGATTTGATGCCTGATAATATAATTACTTCTTCCAAATCTGATATCATTAAATTTCTTGAAACAAATGAAGAAATAATTTTAAAACCGCTGAATCAATGTTTTGGCGGCGGTGTTATGTATTTAAAACATGGTGATAAAAATACTGCAGTAATTATTAATTCTATGACTAATAATGGGAAACAGCTTATAATGGTGCAAAAATATATTCAAAAAGCTGTCTATGGCGATAAAAGGGTTCTTGTTTTGGGGGAAGAGGTTCTTCCATACTGTGTTCAAAAAATGCCAAGTAATGATGATTTCAAGTTCTGCGAACATAGTGATGAGCATATTAAAAAAGCTGTATTAAGTGATTTGGAAAAGGAACAGTTTTTGCCGCTGGCTAAAAAACTTAATTCAATGGGAATATATATGGCAGGCTTAGATGTTATTGACGGCAAAATTATTGAAGTTAATGTTACAAGTCCATGCTATTTTATTAAAGAAATAAATAATAATTTTAACTGTCATGTCGAAAACCAAATCGCAGATTATATATTAATGAAAGCTAATACTAATTTGCAAACTCCTTTAAATGTGTAATTCTCTTGATATATCAAGGGTTTTGGGTTTTTGTAACAAAATATTACAAATAAAAAACAAAATACTTGAAATCTAATTTTTTTAGAGATAACATAATAAATGTGCACAGCGCACAAGACATAAAATTTATAAAACCAGATACTTAGAATTTTTTATCTAAAAACGAAAGTTTTATTAAAGATTACGAAAAGTTATCTACAATAGCCAAAAAATGATATATGTAGAATAGCCGGTGAGAAGTCACCATTCCGATAGCGAATCAGCGGAGCTGAGAGCGTTGGAGTCGAGAAACGAACATTGAAAACAGAATAGCTGAAAACGAAAAGTTGTGACAAACAACAAACTTGTTAATTTCGAAAATGATTCTAAAAAAGACAAGAACGAATAGCGAAAGCTAGCGTTAAAAACTGAAGTCGAGCGGATTATTTAGCTAGCCCTAAATAATCGATGGACATAAACTTTCTGACAATGGAGAGTTTGATCCTGGCTCAGGACGAACGCTGGCGGCGTGCTTCATACATGCAAGTCGAACGAGAAGTCACCTTCGGGTGATGGAAAGTGGCGGACGGGTGAGTAAAATGTAGAGAATCTGCCCTTGAGAGGGGGACAACAGAGGGAAACTTCTGCTAATACCCCATATGAGCGTACCTGGAATGGTATTCTTGAAAACTCCGGTGCTCAAGGATGAGTCTGCATCTGATTAGCTAGTTGGTGGTGTAATGGACTACCAAGGCGACGATCAGTAGCTGGTTTGAGAGGATGATCAGCCACAATGGGACTGAGACACGGCCCATACTCCTACGGGAGGCAGCAGTAGGGAATTTTGCGCAATGGGCGAAAGCCTGACGCAGCAACGCCGCGTGAACGAGACGCCCTTCGGGGTGTAAAGTTCTGTCAGTGGGGACGAACGATGACGGTACCCACAGAGGAAGCACCGGCTAACTCCGTGCCAGCAGCCGCGGTAATACGGAGGGTGCAAGCGTTGTCCGGAATCATTGGGCGTAAAGAGTTCGTAGGTGGTTTGTTAAGTTTGGTGTTAAATGCAGAGGCTCAACTTCTGTTCGGCATCGGATACTGGCAGACTAGAATGCGGTAGAGGTAAAGGGAATTCCTGGTGTAGCGGTGAAATGCTTAGATATCAGGAGGAACATCGGTGGCGTAAGCGCTTTACTGGGCCGTAATTGACGCTGAGGAACGAAAGCCAGGGTAGCAAATGGGATTAGATACCCCAGTAGTCCTGGCCGTAAACGATGGATACTAGGTGTTGCGGGTATCGACCCCTGCAGTGCCGAAGCAAACGCGATAAGTATCCCGCCTGGGGAGTACGCACGCAAGTGTGAAACTCAAAGGAATTGACGGGGACCCGCACAAGCGGTGGAACATGTGGTTTAATTCGAAGCAACGCGAAAAACCTTACCAGGGCTTGACATCTAACAAATCTTTTGGAAACAAGAGAGTGCTCTTCGGAGAATGTTAAGACAGGTGGTGCACGGTTGTCGTCAGCTCGTGTCGTGAGATGTTGGGTTAAGTCCCGCAACGAGCGCAACCCTCGTCGTTAGTTGGTGTTATCGGTACACTGATAATAACCTCTCTAGCGAGACTGCCGGTGATAAACCGGAGGAAGGTGGGGACGACGTCAAATCATCATGCCCCTTATGCTCTGGGCTACACACGTGTTACAATGGGTAGGACAGCGAGCAGCGAACCTGCGAGGGCAAGCAAATCTCTAAAACCTATCCTCAGTTCGGATTGCACTCTGCAACTCGAGTGCATGAAGTCGGAATCGCTAGTAAACGCAGATCAGCACGCTGCGTTGAATACGTTCCCGGGTCTTGTACACACCGCCCGTCACACCATGGAAGTCGACCACGCCCGAAGTACGTGAGCTAACCGTAAGGAAGCAGCGTCCTAAGGCAGGGTTGGTGACTGGGGTGAAGTCGTAACAAGGTAGCCGTACCGGAAGGTGCGGCTGGATCACCTCCTTTCTAGGGAATAATTCGGTAGAGCCAGTGAGCTCAAAAAAAGCCGACATTTCCAAGGTCGAAGCCGATGAAGTTATACAACTTACTATTGTTCATTGTATAATGGAGGCTGAATTAATAAGTTGTCTTTAGTCTATTTTGTTATCAGAGTTCAATCTCTGGTTGTACATTGAAAATTGCATAAGATATAAGCGTATATCAAGAATGCGTAAGCCGGTGCGTAAGCACTACGGCGCGCAATTTATTTGATAAACTGTTATTAAATAAAGTTAATGATATAACGTAATCATCAATGAATAACCTAAATATTAGGTAAAGCTACAAAGAGCTAATGGGGAATGCCTTGGTACTGACAGCCGATGAAGGACGTGTAAAGCTGCGATAAGCTGCGGGGAACTGCTAAAAGGTCTTGATCCGCAGAAATCCGAATGGGGAAACCCTATCAAGTTAAAACTTGATAACTCACAAGTGAATACATAGCTTGTGTAGAGGAAAGCCTGTGAACTGAAACATCTTAGTAACAGGACGAAGAGAAAATAACCAAATGATTCCGAGAGTAGCGGCGAGCGAAATTGGAAGAGCCTAAATTGTGTGTACGTGATAGCCTGCAAGCGTTGTGCACATGAGGTTGTGGGACTTGCATCATATTTTGCAGAATATGGATTGAGTTAGAAAATTATTTATTAGTTAAAGTCAACTGGGAAGTTGCGCCATAGAGAGTGATAGCCTCGTAAACGACAATAAATAATCTCAAGTAAGTATCCCGAGTAAGGCGGGGCACGTGAAACCCTGTCTGAATCCACCGGGACCATCCGGTAAGGCTAAATACTAGTCAGTGACCGATAGTGAACGAGTACAGTGATGGAAAGGCGAAAAGAACAGTGAGAAGCTGAGTGAAATAGACCCTGAAACCGTTAGCTTACAATCAGTCAGAGCACTATGAATAGTGTGATGGCGTGCCTGTTGAAGAATGAGCCGGCGAGTTAATTTATGTTGCGAGGTTAAGGAGTTGATATCCGGAGCCACAGCGAAAGCGAGTGTGAAAAGCGCGTTAAGTAACATGAATTAGACCCGAACCTTGGCGATCTAACCTTGACCAGGATGAAGCGTAGGTAACACTACGTGGAGGTCCGAACCAACCGATGTTGAAAAATCGGTGGATGAGTTGAGGTTAGGGGTGAAATGCCAATCGAACCAAGAGCTAGCTGGTTCTCCCCGAAATGCGTTTAGGCACAGCGTTGGAATTATCTTACCGGAGGTAGAGCACTAGTCTGGTGCGGGCGGCGAAATGCCGTACCAAATCATGTTAAACTCCGAATACCGGTAACGTCATTATCCAGCAGTGAGGCAGCGAGTGCTAAGATCCGTTGCCAAGAGGGAAACAGCCCAGAACGCCAGTTAAGGTCCCAAATATATGCTAAGTGGTTAAGGAGGTAGAGTTGCTCAGACAACTAGGAGGTTGGCTTAGAAGCAGCCATTCCTTGAAAGAGTGCGTAATAGCTCACTAGTCAAGCGACTCCGCGCCGAAAATACACCGGGACTAAAGCATATAACCGAAACTGCGTCATATAGTTTACTATATGGGTAGGGGAGCGTACTGCAGTAGGACGAAGTTAGATCGAGAGGACTAATGGACGAGGCAGTAGTGAGAATGTCGGCATAAGTAGCGAAAACATTGGTGAGAATCCAATGCACCGAAAACCTAAGGTTTCCCACGGCAGGCTCGTCCGCGTGGGGTTAGTCGGATCCTAAGGTGAGGCCGAAAGGCGTAGCCGATGGACATCAGGTTGATATTCCTGAACTATCATATAATCGTTACAAAAGGCGGAGGGACGCAGGAGGATAAACACGCAGCCGACTGGACGTGGCTGTAAAGAGTTGTAGGTAGAGTTAGTAGGAAAATCCGCTAATTCGATATAAACTGAGGGCTCGAGTAGGACATTCTACGGAATGGAAGGTGTTGACTCCACACTGCCAAGAAAAGCTTCGCACTTGAGATTATGGGATATCCGTACCGTAAACCGCCACAGGTAGGTTGGTAGAGAATACTAAGGTGCGCGAGATAACTCTCGCTAAGGAACTCGGCAAAATCACCTCGTAACTTCGGGAGAAGAGGTACCCTGGTAGCGTGAAGCGATTTACTCGTGAAGCGTGATAGGGTCGCAGTGAATAGGCCCAAGCGACTGTTTACCAAAAACACAGGTCTCTGCTAAGTCGATCAAGACGAAGTATAGGGGCTGACGCCTGCCCGGTGTCGGAAGGTTACGTGGAAGGGTTAGAAGCAATTCGAAGCTCTGAAACTAAGCCCCGATGAACGGCGGCCGTAACTATAACGGTCCTAAGGTAGCGAAATTCCTTGTCAGGTAAGTTCTGACCCGCACGAATGGCGTAATGATTTGGGCACTGTCTCGACAGCCCGCCCGGCGAAATTGTAGTACTGGTGAAGATGCCAGTTACCCGCAACTAGACGGAAAGACCCCATGGAGCTTTACTGCAGCTTAATACTGAGATTCGGTAAATCATGTACAGGATAGGTGGGAGACTGAGAAGCCAGGCCGTCAGGTTTGGTGGAGTCGCCCTTGGGATACCACCCTTGGTTTGCTGGGTTTCTAACCTGCGGCCCTGAATCGGGTCGGGGGACACTGTTAGGCGGGCAGTTTGACTGGGGCGGTCGCCTCCTAAAATGTAACGGAGGCGCTCAAAGGTTGGCTCAGCATGGATGGAAACCATGCAATGAGTGTAAACGTATAAGCCAGCCTGACTGCGAGACCGACGGGTCGAGCAGAGACGAAAGTCGGAGTTAGTGATCCGGTGGTATGTGAGTGGAAATGCCATCGCTCAACGGATAAAAGCTACCCTGGGGATAACAGGCTGATCTCCCCCAAGCGTCCACAGCGACGGGGAGGTTTGGCACCTCGATGTCGGCTCGTCACATCCTGGGGCTGAATTCGGTCCCAAGGGTTCGGCTGTTCGCCGATTAAAGTGGCACGCGAGCTGGGTTCAGAACGTCGTGAGACAGTTCGGTCCCTATCTGTTGCGGGCGTAAGAGATTTGAAGGGAGCTGTCCTTAGTACGAGAGGACCGGGATGGACGTACCTCTGGTGCACCAGTTGTCCTGCCAAGGGCATAGCTGGGTAGCTATGTACGGACGAGATAAACGCTGAAAGCATCTAAGCGTGAAACTCCCCCTAAGATGAGATCTCTCATCCTTTAAGGAGTAAGGACCCAGAAAGACGATCTGGTTGATAGGCCGAAGGTGGAAGCGCAGTAATGTGTGCAGCTGATCGGTACTAATAGTCCGAGGGCTTGACCTACGAATGAAGCAGGCAAGGCCTTGAGAGGAGCTTTGAAGTTACATTGTTCGGTTTTGAAGGTTCGATTTGAAGACATGCACCTTTAGCTCAGCTGGTACTAACGCCGGCAGGCGTTGTATCGCGGGCAACCGCGGAGCGGCACTTAGCCTGCGATTGAGCACGTAGTGCGAGCAGGAGGAGCAGACAGAAAGATAAGCGCAATGAGCGAAAGAACATGCACCTTTAGCTCAGCTGGTAGAGCACCTGACTCTTAATCAGGGTGTCCAGGGTTCGAGTCCCTGAAGGTGTACCATCCCACTGGATGGGAGCACCATCCAGTGGGGACCCCACGACGCAAGGCATGGCCCGTTGGTCAAGTGGTTAAGACAGCGGCCTCTCACGCCGTTAACATCGGTTCGAATCCGGTACGGGTCACCATTTTCCGAACTTGATAAATGAATAAAGGTTTGTTACTGTAGAGATGCAGTTGCAATACAGCAGTTGGTGCTGATTAGGGCGAGGGTCCACCCGTTCCCATCCCGAACACGGAAGTTAAGCTCGCTTCTGCCGACAATACTTGGCTGGAGACGGCCCGGAAAGATAGGTAGCGCCAACACTCCTCCTTAGCTCAATGGTAGAGCATTCGGCTGTTAACCGAAGGGTTGTTGGTTCGAGCCCAACTCGGGGAGTGAATGAGACCTGCAGGGATCCTGCAGGTCTTTTCGTATATTGAGTTGCCCTGTGTGATGTGATACAATAAGGCGTAGCTACTGTAAACGATGAAGGAGAAAAGAAAGATGAATGAAAGTTATACCAGTTTTGCCCAGGTATATGACATGTTCATGGACAACGTGGACTATCCTGCCTGGAGCAAATATCTGATTCAGCTTTTAAAAGAATATCAGGTGGAAGACGGACTGGTGCTCGATCTTGGCTGTGGAACGGGAAACATGACCGAGCTGCTTGCCAAAGAGGGCTACGATATGATCGGCGTGGACAATTCTGAGGATATGCTCGAGATTGCCAGTGAAAAACGCGCCGAGTCCGGCTTAAACATTTTATATCTGCTTCAGGATATGCGGGAATTTGAGCTCTACGGAACCGTGAAGGCGGTTGTGAGCATCTGCGATTCCATCAACTATATTCTGGAGGAAGACGATCTGCGGGAAGTCTTCTCGCTCGTCAACAATTATCTGGACCCGGAAGGGGTGTTTATTTTTGACCTGAACACACCATACAAATACCGGGAACTGATCGGGGATGCGACGATCGCAGAGAACCGGGAGGATGCCAGTTTTATCTGGGAAAATACCTGGTATGAAAAGGAACAGGTCAATGAATATGACCTGACGATTTTTGCAAGGACAAACGGAGAATATTATCAGAAATTTTTTGAGACACATTACCAGAAAGCCTATGAACTGGAGACGGTCAAAGAGCTGATCCAAAAGTC
>OHQR01001143.1_pt1 | contig 14788 bp, 15 predicted proteins | sample 1578191 | NCBI WGS metagenome assembly OHQR01 (sample SAMEA3879577, study PRJEB24766) | human gut metagenome | biome: human-associated habitat; feature: feces | place: USA | collected 1985/1987 | reverse complement strand
GCCCAAGGTCTATGACCCGCGGGACGTGGAATCCCGCATCTACAAGCTTTGGATGGACGGCGACTGCTTCAAGGCGGAGCCGAACCCGGACAAGAAGCCTTTTTCCATCGTCATGCCGCCCCCCAACGTCACCGGCCAGCTGCACATGGGCCACGCCCTGGACTGCACCCTGCAGGACATCCTGACCCGCTTTAAGCGGATGCAGGGCTACGAGGCGCTGTGGCTGCCCGGCAGCGACCACGCCGGCATCGCCACCCAGATCAAGGTGGAGGAGGAGCTTCGCAAGGAGGGTCTGACCCGCTACGATCTTGGTCGTGAAAAGTTTCTGGAGCGCGTCTGGGACTGGAAGCACAAGTACGGCAACCGCATTGTGGAGCAGCAGAAGAAGCTGGGCGCAAGCTGCGACTGGGAGCGCGCCCGGTTCACCATGGACGAGGGCTGCTCCAAGGCCGTGCGGGAGGTCTTCGTCTCCCTGTACGAAAAGGGCCTGATCTACAAGGGCAGCCGCATCATCAACTGGTGCCCGCACTGCCTGACGGCCCTCTCCGACGCGGAGGTCGAGTATGTCGACAAGTCGGGCCACCTCTGGTATATCCGCTACCCGCTCTCCGACGGCAGCGGCGATATCGTCGTCGCCACCACCCGTCCTGAGACGATGATGGGCGATACGGGCGTTGCGGTCAACCCTGAGGACGAGAAGTTCAAGCACCTGATCGGCAAGACCTGCATCCTGCCCATTATGAACCGCGAAATTCCCATCGTGGGCGACGAATACTGCGAGATCGGCTTCGGCACCGGCGCGGTCAAAATGACCCCGGCGCACGACCCCAACGACTTCATGGTAGGTCAGCGCCACGACCTGCCGGTTATCTCCATGATGAACGACGACGCGACTATCAGCGCCGACGTAGGCGGCAAGTACGCAGGCATGGACCGCTACGAAGCAAGAAAACAGATGGTTGCAGACCTCGAAGCGCAGGGTCTGCTTGTAAAGGTAGAGCCGCACAAGCATAACGTAGGCTGCTGCCAGCGCTGCGGCACCACCGTTGAGCCGCGCGCGTCCCTCCAGTGGTTCGTTTCCATGAAGGAGCTAGCACAGCCCGCTATCGACGTTGTAAAGTCCGGAGAACTGCGCTATATCCCGAAGCGTTTTGAAAACGGCTATCTCTACTGGATGGAGAATATCCGCGACTGGTGCATTTCCAGACAGCTCTGGTGGGGTCACAGAATTCCGGCTTACTACTGCCAGAACCCTTCCTGCAAGCACACCGCTATCTCCCTCGACCCGCTGGAGAAGTGCCCGAAGTGCGGCGCTCCCGTAAAGCAGGACGAGGACACACTGGATACATGGTTCAGCTCCGCGCTGTGGCCGTTCTCTACCCTCGGCTGGCCCGACAAGACCCCTGAGATGGATTACTTCTATCCGACCAACACGCTGGTAACAGGCTACGATATTATCCCGTTCTGGGTTGCGAGAATGATATTCTCCGGTCTGGAGCACACCGGTCAGAAGCCGTTCAAGGACGTTCTTATCCACGGTCTGGTTCGCGACGAGCTGGGCAGAAAGATGTCGAAGTCCCTGGGCAACGGCGTTGACCCGCTGGAGATAATCGACAAGTACGGCGCAGACGCGCTTAGACTTACCCTCGTTACCGGCAACGCTCCCGGCAACGACATGCGCTGGACTGAAACCAAGGTAACGAACTCCAGAAACTTTGCAAACAAGCTCTGGAACGCTTCCAGATATATCCTGATGAACCTCCCTGAGGACTTCGGAACTCCGGTTCTCCCGGAGAACCTCCCCATCGAGGACAAGTGGGTGCTCAGCCTGTTCAACGACACTGTGAAGAACGTGACCTCCAACCTCGAGGCGTTCGAGCTTGGCGTTGCAGTCCAGAACCTCACCGACTTCATCTGGGACGTTTACTGCGACTGGTACATCGAGCTGACAAAGCCGCGTATCGCTGAAGGCGGCGATTCCGCCCTTGCAGCGCAGAACGTGCTGGTTTACATCATGCAGGGTATTCTTAAGCTGCTGCATCCGTTCATGCCGTTCATCACCGAGGAGATCTGGCAGTCCATGCCCGGCACCGACAGCGAGAGCATAATGATAGCTAAATGGTGCGAGTATGACGAAAAGCTGCACTTCGGCGAGGCTGCCGAGGAGTTCTCCCGCGTAGTCAACACCATCAAGGCTATCAGAGTACAGCGCAACGAGCTGAACGTACCTCCGTCAAAGAAAGTAACTATGACAGTTGAGACCCAGTTCGTACAGCTCTTCACCGACTGCCGCAGATTCTTTGAGAAGCTTGCGGGCGCAGGCGAGTTCACAGTAACTGAAAAGGTGGATTCCACCGAGGGCATGATGACCGTTGTTACCGATTCCGCGCGTGTATTCATGCCGATGGGCGAGCTTGTCGACAAGGACAAGGAGCTTGCACGTCTCGACAAGGAGAAGAAGGCGGCGGAGAAGGATATAGAGTTCCTCTCCAAGAAGCTGAACAACCCGGGATTCCTTGCGAAGGCTCCCGCGCAGCAGATCGAGAACGAGCGCACAAAGCTTGCTAAGGCAGAGGAGAAGCTCGCGAAGATCAACGCTTCCATCGAAGGCTTAAAGTAATGGAGATACGCTGCATGGAGCCGCAGGAAGCCGACGAGGCGGCGCGGCTCTATGTCAGGAGCTGGCAGGCGGGATACAAAGGGCTGCTTCCGCAGTACTACCTTGACCTGCTCTCGCCGGAGCGCTGGAAAGACAGCTTCGAGGGGCTTCCCGGCAGCTTCGTGCTGACCGAGGGCGGAGTTATCGCGGGGCATTCCTGCGCACGGCCTGCCGCGGACGAAAAAATGCCAGGCTGGGGCGAGGTACACACGCTGTACGTCCTGCCGGAATACTGGGGCAGGGGATTCGGCACGGCTCTGCTGGATAATTCGGTCAGGTGGCTGAAAAATCAGGGCTTCGACCGGATATACCTCTGGGCGCTGGACGGAAACGTCCGGGCGCGCAGGCTCTACGAAAAATACGGCTTCACGCCGACCGCGGACACGCTCCTGTGCCAGGTCGGAAACGCTGAAGTGACAGACATACGATATATTTGGAATAATGCGCGAAGCGCACATCAAAATTCATAATTCCGAATTTAATTAAAGGGGGGCATTATGGCAAAGATGACTTTGGTAGTCCTTGCGGCGGGCATGGGAACACGCTTCGGCACAAGGATAAAGCAGCTTGAGAAGCTCGGCCCGAGCGGCGAGCTGCTGATAGATTACTCGGTTCACGACGCGGTGAAGGCCGGTTTTGACCGCGTGGTGTTCATAATCAGGCACGACATCGAGGAGCTTTTCAAATCCACCATCGGTGCGCGGGTCGAGAAGCGCATAGCCACTGAATATGTGTACCAGTCGCCGGATCAGCTCCCGGTGCGCGGCGGGGATTTCCCGGGCAGGACTAAGCCATGGGGCACCGCTCAGGCGCTGTACTGCTGCCGCGATGTGATAGACGGACCTTTCGCCATCGTCAACGCCGACGATTTCTACGGTCAGGACGCATTCCTGCAGCTTGGCGGGTTCCTAAGCGATTTCACCGCGGATGCATGTTCCGTGGGATTTCTGCTGAAAAACACACTGTCCGATTTCGGAACGGTAAACCGCGGAGTCTGCAAGACCGACGCGCAGGGACTTCTCACCAGCGTTGAGGAAACAAAGGCGATAGGCAGAGCCGCTGACGGCGTTATTTCCGGAACTTTCGCGGGGGAGAAGCGCATACTCAGTGAAAACGACACCGTTTCCATGAGCATGTGGGGCTTTGGCGCGGACTTCATGCCGCGTCTGGAGCGCAGGCTCTCGGAGTTCCTGGAAAAGCTCCCGTCTGGCGAGCCGAAGGCGGAGCTGACCATCGCCGACGCGGTGGACGCGGAGATACACGGCAGCGGCTTCCGGGTGATGAACCTTGCGACAGACAGCCGCTGGTTCGGCATAACCTACGAGGCGGACGCGGACAACGCCCGCGAGACCCTCAGGAACTGCGTCAGCGCAGGAGTTTACAATTCCCCGCTGTGGGGCTGATATTTCACGCAGCACTAATCAGAGTCAGGAGCGGTCACTATGTTAATTGTTCCGATAGATAACGTCACCGAAGGAATGGTACTGGCGAAGGATGTTGCCTCAACGTCTGCAAGGGATTACAAGACCCTGCTGATGAAGGGAACGCTCATCACCGCCGACATGATAAACCTGCTGAAAAGCAAGGGCATCAAGAACGTAACCATAAAGGGCGAGCGCGCCCTTGACCAGGAAATAGACAAGCCGCCGGAGGAGGAATCCCTCGAGGAAGCCACAGATGTGATAAAGAATCAGCACATCGGCAAGGCGCTCGACGAGCTGAGCACGATTTTCGAGCATAACGGCGAGATACAGCAGCTTTCGCAGAAAGCGATAGAGCAAGTCGACGATATCGCGGACGATATCCTTGTAGATATCGGAAACGACTCCACCTACCTCGGGAACCAGATGATCGCGCTGCAAAACTATGACGACTACACCTACAAGCACTGCCTGCGCGTCGCCATGCTTTCGACCGGTATCGCTAACGAACTTCATCTGTCCCAGGGCGATATCAAGGAGGTCATACTTGCGGCGCTGCTGCATGATATCGGCAAATCCAACATCGACCACGAAATAATAGTCAAGCCGGGAAGGCTCACCGACGAGGAATTCGATAAGATAAAGCAGCACCCGTATATCGGATACCGGATACTCAAGCAGACCGGGGGCTACAGTGCGAACGTGCTTTCGGGAGTGCTGTTCCATCAGGAGAAATTCGACGGCAGCGGCTATCCGACTGGTCTTGCGGGGAAGAAGATACCGCTTATCGCGCGTATTCTGACCGTTGCGGACGTGTTCGACGCGCTGACCTCGAACCGCCCCTACCGCCGTCCGTGGTCGGTTGCGGAGACCGAGGAGTACATGCTTGGCGGGTGCGGCGTTCATTTTGATTTCGACGTTACGGCGGCGTTCCTGCGGTCGTTCAATCCGTATCCGGTGGGTACTGTGGTGTCGCTTTCGGACGGACGTCACGGCGTCGTCGTGAAGAACAACACCAACGTCCTGCGCCCGGTCGTAAGGATATACGGCGAAGGCGCAGGCGAGGAGATAGACCTCGGCAATGATTTCCGTTTCCTCTCCCTGATGATAACCGGGATATACAGCGGAAATTACAACATATAAAGGAGAAAAGACATGGTCATTATCGAAATGGAAAACGGAAAGCAGATAAAGCTCGAGCTTTATCCTGACAAGGCTCCGATAACGGTGGAGAACTTCCTCAAGCTGGTCAGCGCCGGCTTCTATGACGGGCTGATATTCCACCGCGTTATCAAGGATTTCATGATACAGGGCGGCGACCCCGAGGGTACCGGAATGGGCGGCGCTAAGGAGAAGATCAAGGGCGAATTCCTGATGAACGGCGTTCCCAACGACCTTCGCCACGAGCGCGGAGTTATCTCCATGGCGCGTGCGCAGAACCCGAATTCTGCAAGCTCGCAGTTCTTCATCTGCCACAAGGATTCCTTTTTCCTGGACGGGCAGTATGCTGCGTTCGGCAGAGTTGTCGACGGCATGGACGCGGTTGACGAGATCGCAGAGGTTCAGACTGATTACAGCGACAGACCTCTCACCGAGTGCAAAATGAAGCGCGTTTTCATTCAAGACTGATAAAAAAAGCGGCCGGACGGCTCCTGTTTCAGGACTGTCCGGCTGTAGTTTTTTCAGTCGTTTCTTTGTGCATATTAACCATATGCCGCGATAAAATAAAGCATAATTTGTCCATATTCCGGGTAATAATTGACTTTTTCGCGGCTGTTGCTATTGACAAAATCGGCGTTTTATAGTATCATTAAATAATAGGGGTATAGTCTGTTTTTGGATTGTACCATAACGATAATAACGCGTCTGCAATTTATGCAGCGTGAAAGATAAAAGAGGTCAGAAAATGCAGTTTGGCAGTGTGGCATTCTTCAAGGTGCTTATCAAGACCGTTCTCTGCATAGTTTTCTTCGTGCCGCTGGTGCTGTGCGTGGTCTTTGCGGTGCTGCTCTGGAACAAGAGCGCCGAGGTCAGGGATATACAGCATGATAACGAGCGGCTGGAGTACTACGCCGCAATTCTCAGCGGAGAGCGCGAACCTACCGTCAAGGGGTTCTACGATGTTTACGCCCGCAGCGGGCTTTCAGACGAGGAGCTTATAGAATACGTCCTCCACGGAAAGGACGAGAGCCAGCCCGCAGCTAACATGAGCGGCGGCACCAGCTCTGACAGCTCCGCAAGTTCAGGCAGCTCCGAGAATTCCGCATTTCAGACCGTGGATACCGCCGAGGCGGAGTCCTCTGCTGAAAGCGAAGCTGACGCCGCAGAGACAAATCAGACGACGCAGCAGGCTTCGCAGCCGGAAAGCCCCTACGCTGACATCTACCCGGATATGATGGTGAATGCTCCGGCGAAGAGCGACTACGTCCGGGAGCTCGGCACCGTGTATCTCACATTCGACGACGGCCCTTCCGATAACACTTACAGCATACTGAGCTATCTCGAGCAGTACAACGTAAAGGCGACGTTCTTCGTTGTGCCGAACCGTTCCGAGGGCTGCTATGCCAAGCTGAAGGCTATCGCTGCTGCGGGGCACTCGATAGGCGTACACAGCGCTTCGCATGTTTACAAGGATATTTATTCGTCAGTGGATGCGTATCTTGACGATTTCCACGAGGCATGGGATATAATCTACGACGCAACCGGGATAAAGACCGAGATCTTCAGGTTCCCCGGCGGCAGCGTAAATGATTTCAACACCGAGACCAGGGATGAAATAATCCAGGAGATGACCCGCAGGGGATTCCGCTACTACGACTGGAACGTAGAAAGCGGCGACGTGGACGGCGCTACCTGGACTGACATGTACAATTCGATCCCCTTTGATATCGCAAACTGTTACCGCTCTATAGTGCTGATGCACGATTCCAACTCCACACCGAACACCGTGCTGGTGCTTGGCGACGTGCTTCACGTGCTGGTAAGCGACGGATATAAATTCGACAAGATAAACAACGATACTAGACCTGTTCAGTTCACCGGGCCGTTCGCCTGAAGTTAGGCTGCACAGCAGAAAAAGAAAGGATCTAATATGGGTATCAAAGATAATTTTTCACAGGCGGTAAAGGAACTGTGGAAGAAGGACGGCATCGAGGAAACCGGGGAAAAGACCGACAAGCCGGCGCAGCCGACCGAACTTGACAGATATCTCAACGCTCCCCAGGAGCAGTTTCAGCAGGAGCAGGCGCAGTCTCAGCAGATGATGGGGCAGACCGCACAGCAGTCTGCACAGCCCGTTCAGCCGGCTAATCCTTCGCAGCCCATGCAGTCTGCTCAGCAGGCACAGAATGTTCAGCAGTCGGCGCAGGCTCCGCAGCAGGGTCAGAATACGCAGGGCTATCAGTTCAGCCAGCAGGCAGACGCGGGCGCGGCAGGAGCTCCGCTTGAAACTCAGTATTACCGTGACCAGAATGCACAGAATAACATGGGCGCGCAGAACGCTCAGAATATGCAGAATATGCAGAATCCCCAGATGGCTCAGGGAATGCAGAACGCACAGGGCGTTCCGAACTACGGCGCGGCTAATAATCAGGGCTACGGCGGATTCGGCGGCGGTAACGGATATGTTCCGCCTGTGCCACCCACGGCGCCGGGGCAGTCTATCGACGCTCCCAGCGACACCGATGAGGTTACGGTCATCTCCCGCAACACCATAATCGACGGTAACGTACGAAGCCTCGCAAATATGCAGGTCGATGGCAATATAAAGGGCAACATTGAGACCACCCGTGATATCGAGATGTCCGGCAAGGTGGTAGGCGATATCAAGTGCAACAACGCTAACATGAACTCCGCAGCGATGCAGGGCAATCTTAACCTCAAAGGCAAGGTGCGCATGGACCGCGACACAATACTTATCGGCGACCTCAGCTCCCAGTATGCCGACGTTAACGGCAGGATCCGCGGTAAGCTCGAGATCGGCGGCAAGGCTGAGCTCAAGCGCGACGCCATCGTGTTCGGCGACATAAACGCTTCCACCATCGCCGTAACAGACGGAGCCATCATTCAGGGTTATGTCAACACGACCTTCCTTTCGAAAGAAGACAGCCGCAGCGTATTCCCCGAGGCTATTTCCGTTGACAAGGCAGCTGAAAATAAAGCGTGACCGCTGTAACCACGAAAGCACGAAAGGCAGTTAAACTGAATGAGCACCAAAAAGAATTCCAACAATATTCCACTTATAGCGACAATAGTTGTGGCTGTGGCAGCGATAGTGCTGGCAGTAGCCGCAATGATAATGATGAACAAGGCTCCCGCTTCCGATAATGAGAACAGCGGAACCGCTTCGCAGCAGCATTCCCGGGATACCTCCTATATCACACCGGAGTATCAGCAGGAGTGCGAATACGCGGCTCACGACCTGCTCAACAGCAGCCATGAGATACTCCGCCTGTTCGTGACCGAGGGGCTTTACCATGAGGACGAACCCTATGGAAACCTCCCGGAGGACGGCTACTATACCGTCAACAGCACCGATTACAACTCCCTAGAGCAGATCGAGGAGCTGGTGCGCTCCGTTTACGCCGAGGACGCCGCAGAGCAGATACTGAAGAACTCCGACGGCAAGGGTCTGAAGGTCTACGCGAACCGCGAGCAGCTCGTAAGAGTTGAGCAGCCCGAGTCCACTGCGGAGACCACCGCGCAGGCAACTCAGGAGAGCGGCGCAAAGTACGAGAAGGTATACAAGCTGGGCATAAGCTCTGATTTCGTCCCCGACGAGAGCAAAAGCTGGTCAAGCTGCGCTATAACTATAGACTACCTTGAAGAGGGCAGATGCGGACTTACCGTATACCTCGACGGCGTGGATTCCTCAAACGGCGTCACCGATGAGAACCGCGATTCCGTTCTTGAGATGACTATGGTTAAGCTGGACGACGGCTGGCGTCTTGCCGAGTTTGTCACAAGAGGCTGATATGAACAGAAAAAAAGGCGCTTTTTCCGCGTACGCGGTGGCGAGCCAGTTCGCATTCGTGATACTTTCACCGCTGCTGGTGTTCATCGTTGGCGGACATTACGCCTGTGAGTACTACGGCCTCCCCGACTGGGTGATGGTCGTGTGCATACTGCTTGGGGTGCTGTTCATGATAGGCGGCGCGGTCTCTCACCTGATGAAGATGATACATCTTTACGGCAGGGATGAGAAAAAGCCCCCGCGCTATAACACCGACCCCAGGGACAACGATTACTACGACGACTACAGCCATCTGCACAAGTGAGGGATATCATGGCGAAAAAGAACGACATAACCGTCAGCGAAATGCGCTCTCTGCTGCCGTGGTTCCTCGCGGTGAACGCGGTGTATTTCGCGCTGCTGCTGGTGCTGTTCTTCGCGTGCGGTTTGAATTACACGCTGCTTCTCGGCGGCGTGTGGGGCAATCTCGTGTGCGCCGGCAACTTCTTCCTGATGGGGAAGTCCGCGGAAAAGTCGCTGCGCAGGGGCAGCGGGAAGTCCGCCCAGAGCTACATGAACACTATGTACTGCCTGAGATATCTCGGACTGTTCCTTGCAATGACAGCCGCAGCGTTCGTTCCGTTTATTGATCTTATCTGCGCGGCGGTGCCGCTGTTTTTCCCGAAGATCATCATTACACTGAGAGGTCTGTGGGAGAACCGTACACGGCGCAGTAATGATACCGGGCGGCAGTGATGCAGACCGGAAAAAAGGTAAAGGAGGACTGATTAAAAATGCCAGCAGCTCTGCTTTTGGCATCAGAGGGCGGGTTTACCGTTACCGGACCCCACGTCATAACCAGCTTCGAACTGTTCGGAATGACATGGAATCTTACTGAGACCGTGTTTATCCAGTGGATCGTAATGCTTGTTCTGCTGGTGGTCATGCTGATCCTGACCCACAAGATGGAAGTCATACCCAAGACTAAGCGTCAGGCGGCGGCAGAGTGGCTCCGTAACATGGTGGATACCACGATGGGACCGAAGTACAAGGGCTACACCACCTATATCGGTGCGCTTCTCTGCTTCCTGCTGCTGAACAACCTGATGAGCCTTTTCGGACTGAAGAACCCGACATCGGATATCTCGGTTACCGGAGCTATCGCGCTCATCACCTTCACGCTGACCCAGATCAACCGCGCACGGACCGGTAAGCTCAAGGGCTTCCTGCATGCATTCATTGAACCTATGCCGTTCATGCTGCCGTTCAACATCATCGGCGAGATCGCGAACCCGCTTTCACAGGCGCTTCGTATCTTCGGCAACATGGTCGCAGGTATGGTCATCGGCGGACTGATCTATTTCGCGCTGGGCAACTTCGCGATACTCGTTCCGGCAATCACTTCGCTGTATTTCGACATTTTCTCGGCGGTTATCCAGGCTTACATCTTCACCACCCTGACGATGGCGTACATCTCAGGTGCAGAATGCGAGTGATCGCAGCTTTAGGCTAATTTCCCCTCGGGGATAGTATTTATATCAAATGGAGGAACTAACAATGACAGAAGATATGCAGCTCTTATCCAGCGCCATCGTTCTTGGCGCGTCCGCGCTCGGCGCAGGCACAGCAATGATCGCAGGTCTTGGCCCTGGTATCGGTGAAGGTATCTGCGCGAGCAAGGCTGTTGAAGCTATCGGCAGACAGCCCGAGGCTTCCGGCGCTGTTACAAGAACCATGATCATCGGTGACGCGCTCGCCGAGACCACCGGTCTGTACGCGCTGGTTATCGCGCTCCTGCTACTTTATGCAAACCCCCTGTTCAGCAACCTCACCGCACTGTTCAAGTAATGACAGCAAACGCATAAAGGGAGGAGTTGAACAAAATGCTGACACTTATCAGTGAAAGCGCAGCGCAGGTCAACCTGCCTCTTGTTACGATCGACCCCGGAACCATCGTGTTCACCCTGATCAATACGCTCATAATCTTTATCCTGTTCAAGGTTTTCCTGTTCAAGCCGGTCGGAAAGATCCTCGACAAGCGCAACGAAATGGCAGCGGCTGAGATAGCCGAGGCAAAGCGCGCGAAGGAATCCGCCGCAAAGACCGAGCAGGAGTACATCGAGAAGCTCGCGAAGGCTAAGGAGGAGGCTGCCGACATCATGAAGCAGGCTACGCTCCGCGCCCAGAAGCGCGAGGAGGAGATCGTGAACGAGGCTAACCAGAAAGCCGCTGAGATCAAGGCGAGAGCCGAGGAGAACATCGAGCGTGACAAGCAGCGCGCAGTCAACGATATAAAGGACGAGATATCCGATATCGTGATCATGGCTGCGTCTAAGGTCGTTGAGAAGGAAATTTCCACAAAGGACAACGAGGCTATCATCGCGGATTTCTTACAGAACGTAGGAACAGCGAAGTAAGGCTCGCCGGGAAAGGAATTTTTGTATGAACGACAAGGCTGAAAAGGTTTACGCCGACGCGTTCTTCACGCTGTGCCTGGAGGAAACTCCGGATACGCTGAAAAACACCCTCGGCGAACTCAGCGCGCTGGACGGGATATTCCGGGAACAGCCGGATTTCGTCAAGCTGCTGGGAACGCCCACCGTTACTATGGACGAAAAGCTCGGCATGATCAAGGATATCATCGCCGACGGAATTTCAGAGTACACGGGCAACCTGCTGTGCGTCCTCACGGAGCGCGGCAGAATGGGCTGCTTCAGCGGTATCGTGAAGAATTTCCGCGCGCTTTATAACGAGCATTTCAGAATAGCTGAGATCACAGTCACGGCGAGCGCTCCGCTGTCGGAGTCCGTTCGTGAAAAGATTGCGGCGAAAATGTCCGAGGTGACAGGAAAGACCGTATCCATCAAGGAGAAGGTAGACCCGTCCATCATCGGCGGCGTCGTTATCGACTACGGCAGCACACGCTACGACGGCAGCATCCGCACAAGGCTGAACGAGCTCAAGAAGGAGCTCGGCGGCGTTATCGCATGACAAGTCCGCTCAATAGCAGAAAATAAACAAGAAAGGGATGTATTTAATGGATTTACGCCCCGATGAAATAACGGGTCTTATAAAGTCCCGCATCAAGAATTACAACGCGAAGATCCAGCTCGGCGACGTCGGCACGGTTGTTACCGTCGGCGACGGCATCGTGCGTATACACGGCCTCGAGAAGTGCATGCTCAACGAGCTGCTCGAATTCGAGAACGGCGTACAGTGCATGGCGATGAACCTCGAGCAGGATTTCGTAGGCGCGGTAATGCTTGGCTCTGACGAGGACATCAAGGAAGGCTCCACCGTCAAGAGAACAGGCTCCATCGTGTCCGTTCCCGTCGGCGAAGAGCTGCTGGGACGCGTTGTGAACTCTCTGGGACAGCCCATCGACGGCAAGGGCGCTATTCTCGCAAAGGAAACACGCCCCATCGAAAAGATCGCCTCCGGTATCATCACCAGAAAACCGGTAACAGTTCCGCTTCAGACCGGTATCAAGGCGATAGACAGCATGATCCCGATAGGAAGAGGTCAGCGTGAGCTTATCATCGGCGACCGCCAGACCGGTAAGACCGCTATCGCGATCGACACGATCATCAACCAGAAGGGCAAGGACGTTATCTGTATCTATGTAGCCATAGGTCAGAAGAACTCCACTGTTGCAGGCGTTGTTGAACAGCTTCGCGCAGGCGGCGCGCTGGATTACTCCATCGTCGTTTCCGCTACCGCTTCCGAGCTGGCACCGCTTCAGTACATCGCGCCCTATTCCGGCTGCACCATGGGTGAGTACTTCATGGAGAAGGGCAAGGACGTCCTCGTAGTTTACGACGACCTCTCAAAGCACGCCGTAGCTTACCGTACCCTCTCCCTGCTGCTCAAAAGACCGCCAGGACGTGAAGCATACCCCGGCGATGTATTCTATCTGCACTCAAGACTTCTCGAGCGTGCGGCAAGACTTAACGAGAACTACGGCGGAGGTTCGCTGACCGCGCTGCCTATCATCGAGACCCAGGCAGGCGACGTTTCCGCGTATATTCCGACCAACGTAATTTCCATCACCGACGGTCAGATATACCTCGAGAGCGAACTGTTCAACGCCGGCGTACGTCCCGCTGTAAACCCGGGTATCTCCGTATCCCGTGTAGGCGGCAACGCGCAGATAAAGGCGATGAAGAAGGTCGCAGGTACCCTGAAGCTGGATTACTCCCAGTACAGAGAGCTGCAGAGCTTCGCACAGTTCGGTTCCGACCTTGATAAGGATACAAAGGATCGTCTTGCAAAGGGCGAGCGTATAGTTGAGGTGCTCAAGCAGGATCAGAACTCTCCGCTGGAAGTAGAGGAGCAGGTAGTCATTATCTACGCTGTTATCAACAACTTCCTCAAGGATATCGCAGTTGACAAGATCAAGCAGTATCAGGCTGACCTGCTGGATCACATCAAGTCCACCTGCCCGGATATCCTCACCAGCATAAAGACCGAAAAGGTAATGAAGCCCGAGATCGAGGAGCAGCTCAAGAAGGTTCTCGCTGACTTCGCCAAGGGCTACGCGGCTTAACTGCGAAAGGAGCATTTTATGAAGCAGGCTGCTTTTGTATTAGGCGTTATCGCCACTGTACTGTCCACCATCGCCGTTCTGGGCGTTTCCTGGCTGTACATCGAAAAGAAGGTAAGATATATCACTACCGACGACAACGTGCAGTGATATCTTACGCCGCAATGAATTTCCGGGGGTGATATTATAGCATCAGGAAATATGAAGGACATCAAGCGGCGTATCAAGTCCGTAGGCTCCACCCGCCAGATAACCAAGGCTATGGAGCTGGTGTCCTCAAGTAAGCTCCGCAAGGCAAAACAGCGCGCGGAGCAGGCTCGTCCCTACTTCAACGAGCTGTATAAATCCATGTGCGAAATTGCCTCGGCTAATACGGATTTCTCCACGGTTTTCACGCAGAAGCGCGAAATAAAGCACCGTCTGTTCATCGTGGTGGCGGGCGACAGAGGTCTCGCGGGAGGTTATAACTCCAACGTGCTCAAGCTGGCTGCCGCCGCCCATGCGGACGACGCTGAGAAACCGAAGATAATCGCGATCGGCAAGAAGTCCATCGAGTATTTTTCCAAGCGCGACTACGACATCGTGGGAAGCTACCCGAATATCGCCGAGAACATCAAGCCCGCGCAGGCTCAGGATATCGCCGATACGGCGATAGAGATGTTCCGCCGCGGCGAGGTGGACGATGTGCAGGTGTTCTTCACCATGTTCGTTTCCCAGCTTGCGCAGGAGCCGCAGCAGCTCGCTGTGCTCCCGATGAAAACGCAGAAGCTGGAGGGATACGGCGCGATGAATTACGACCCGTCCCCCGAGGCGGTGTTCGACAGAATCGTGCCGAAATTCACCGCAAGTCTTGTGCAGTGCGCTGTGGTAGAGGCGTATGCCTCCGAACAGGGCGCGCGCAGAACAGCGATGGAATCCGCAACGGACAATGCCGACGCAATGACCGAGAGCCTGTCCCTGCTCTATAACAGAGCGCGTCAGGCAAGCATCACGCAGGAGATCACCGAGATCGTATCCGGCGCGAACGCACTTGAATAATGTAATTCATAATTTAAATCATTTTTTGCTCCGGCTCTGCCGGAGGAAAAAACGCATCTGTCTCAGCAAGTGTGCGAATTTCAGGCGAAGCTGGAAATTCGTGCGCGCGGCTGAGAACCCCGGCGTGCAATGCACGAAGTGCATTGTGCGGCGAGTTATTTCCAACCACATCAAAT
>OHQR01001138.1_pt1 | contig 14815 bp, 16 predicted proteins | sample 1578191 | NCBI WGS metagenome assembly OHQR01 (sample SAMEA3879577, study PRJEB24766) | human gut metagenome | biome: human-associated habitat; feature: feces | place: USA | collected 1985/1987 | reverse complement strand
GTTGTTACCACCGCCGTGCTCCATATGCAGCACCAGTGCAATGTCAAGGATGCGGGCCTCGAGGTTGGTGTATTTACTGTCTGGACGGAGAATATGGAGCAGATTTTCTGCAGTGGAAAGTGATGGATCAGGCAACGAAATTACGGGAACGCGTGCAGACCAATCAGGAAATCTCCAATGCAAGGGTAATTGCAATTACAAGTGGAAAGGGCGGTGTCGGCAAGACGACATTGTCAGTCAATATTGCGCTGGAGCTTGCGCGGCAAAAAAGTGGTTGTATTTGACGCGGACTTCGGATTGGCAAATGTCGAGGTCATGCTTGGAATCCGCCCACAATATAACTTATTGGATCTGATACATAATAATAAATCTATGACAGAGATCATTACGCAGGGACCGGAAGGAATTGGATTTATCTCCGGTGGTTCGGGGGTGTCCGAGCTTGCGACACTCGATAATGCGAGTATCAAACTTTTGATTTCCGAATTAGTGAAGCTCGACCAGATGTATGATGTTGTGATTATTGATACAGGTGCGGGGATTACGGATTCCGTTATGGAGTTCGTCATGATGAGCCCGGAGGTCGTTCTGGTTGTGACACCGGAACCGACATCCATTACAGATTCTTACTCATTGCTTAAAGTACTGCGTAGAAAGAACAGCTTTAATCCGCTCTATAAGACAATCCATGTTGTAGCCAACCGTGTGGAAAATGAGGCGGAAGGGGCAGAAATCTTCCACAAGATCGATACGGTGTCTTCAAAGTTTTTGAATACAAAGCTTTCATTTCTGGGCGCTGTGCTGCAGGATAAGAATGCTTCCATGGCGGTTATTGAGCAGAAACCACTTGTGCAGGCATATCCGGGAACGACAGCCACAAAGGGAATCTGCCAGCTTGTCAATCGTCTGAGTGACGATACGGTTGAGGAGAGTAAGAAAAAAGAAGGAATTGCACGGGTATTTATTGATTTCTTCCGTTCAAAGAAGAGAATCCGTTAATTGTTAGATATAGACAGCAGAAAAAGGAAAAGATGGTACGTATGAATGGGAATAGCGATAGGTAATAAAATTGAATTGGTGCGACTCGATCAGGTTATTCGTAACGAGCAGAATAAAAAGGTCTATGTGAGCAAAATCTATGATATTCTGGATCAGGATAAATTACAGATTGCGATGCCGATTTTTGAGGGACGGATCGTACCTTTGGATTTAGATGAGCGTTATACGGCATGCTTTTATACAGAGCGTGGCTTGCTGCAATGCAATGTGCAGGTAACTTCGCGTTATAAGAGCGGAAATCTGTTTTTCCTTGATGTCAAGCTGCTTGGTGCCTTGGAGAAGGTGCAGCGGCGGCAGTTTTACCGGTATGACTGCCTGATCGATGCGCAGATCAGAGTGGTTTCGGATGAAGAATATGATACGGGAATTCCAGATGATATCTCTGTCCCGGAGGATGCCCTGCCGTGGCAGCCGGCACGAATTGTAGATATCAGTGGTGGTGGTCTCAGACTGAACCAGAGAACCAACATTGAGCGCAACGAAGTGGTAAAGGTAAAATTCATGGTCTCTATTGTCGGAGAAATTTTACAGTTTAATTTATTTGCGCGTATATTATCAAGTACACCTGTACGCGAACGTTCGGATATGTTTGAACAGCGTATGGAATTTTTGAAAATAACACAGGACGAGCGTGATAAGATTGTTCGTTTTATTTTTGAAAGTGAAAGAATGGAAATAGCGAATGGAAAACGATCCTAAAAAAATATTACTAATAGATGACTCTGCACTCATGAGAAGAGTCATGTCTGATATAATAAACCATATTGATGGATTTACAGTTGCATATCTTGCGGCGGATGGAGAGGAAGGTTATGCATATCTGTCGAAGCAGAACGATATTGACGTTGTTATGACGGATATCGATATGCCAAAGATGGATGGTCTGACCTTGATCAAAAAGTCGAAGGAAGCAGGTGTTGTTGCTCCATTTATTGTATTCAGTGCAAGAGAGGATTCCTATGCAGTCTTTACAGCACTGGATCTGGGCGCGATTGAGTTTATCCGGAAACCGGAACATATCTTTCAAAAGGATGTGCAGAGGTATGCTGAGAAGATCAAAAAAGCGCTCTGTATGGCAGTGGAGGTAAAGGAACGCACTCTGCATAAGGCGGAGGCTGCTTGTACCATGGAGCCGGAAAAACCTGTAATCATCAAAAAAAAGCATAGACAGAAAAACGGAAAAAAACTGGTGGCACTTGTGTGTTCCACTGGTGGACCACGGGCACTGCAGTCTGTGATACCAAAGCTTCCGAAAAATCTTGCTGCACCGGTTGTTTTAGTACAGCATATGCCAGAGGGATTTACGAAGACACTTGCGATGCGATTAAACGAGCAGAGCGCGGTATCTGTGAAGGAGGCTGCAGAGGGCGATGTATTAAAGAATGGTCATGTCTACATTGCCAAGGGTGGAACCCATCTGGCACTGCATGAAACAGCGAAGGGCTGTGAAGTGTTTTTCGATGAGACACCGCCAATCGGGGGCTTGAAACCGTGTGGAAATGTCATGCTTTCAAGTTTAAGTCATGTATCATATGACGAGATCATATGTGTCATTTTAACCGGAATGGGTGCAGATGGAACGAAGGGCACACAGGAACTTGCAAAGCACAAGCCGGTCTATGTGATCGCGCAGGATGAGGCAAGTAGTACCGTATATGGAATGCCGAAGGCAATCCGTGATGCCGGACTTTGTGACTGTGTGTGTGATCTGCAGCAGATTGCGGAAGAGATAACAAAGAAAGTAGGGGTGCAAGAATGGATTTAAGTCAATATCTGGAGATTTTTATTGATGAATCAAAAGAACATTTACAGACACTCAATGATCAGGTGCTGATATTGGAGTCAGAGCCGGAGAACGTTGATACGGTAAATGAGATTTTCAGAGCTGCCCATTCATTAAAGGGAATGGCAGGAACGATGGGATATAAGCGTATGCAGCGCTTGACACATGATATGGAGAATGTGTTCTCTGAGATCCGGAACGGAAAGATGAACGTCAATGCGGATCTGGTTGATATCGTATTCAAATGTCTGGATGCATTAGAGGGATATCTGACCAACATCATTGAAACCTCGGATGAAGGTACGGAGGACAATGATGAGCTGATTGCACAGTTAAATGCTGTTTTGCAGAATGGTCTGGCAGGAAGTGGTGAAGCACAGGCGGCAGCGACAAAAGAAGAGACCAAAGAGGAGAAAAAGCCAGAGGGCGGTGACCGTAGAAAATATCTGTCTATCCCATTGGCTGATTTCGAGAAGAATGCAATCAGTGAGGCGAAGGCACAGGGCATGCATGTATATGCCACAACGGTATATATTCAGGAAACCTGTCTGCTGAAGGCTGCACGTGCATTCCTTGTATTTAAGGGGTTGGAGAACAAGGGCGAGATTATCAAATCCGTACCAAGTGTACAGGATATCGAGGATGAAAAGTTTGACCTTGATTTTTCCATGTTTATCATCTCTGACAAATCGTTGGAGGAAGTAAAGAAAGCAATCGAGAATGTCTCTGAGATCGAGGAGGCAGTAATTGAGGAATATGAACTGAAGGAAGAAGAACCAGCGCAGACAGAGGCAAAGGAAGAAGAAAAAAAGCCAGAGGAGACAGTTGCCAAGGCGGCTGCACCTGAAAAGAAGGAAGAGAAGAAGCCAGCTGGCAAGTCTGGAAAGCCGGTTGTCAATCGTTCGGTGCGTGTCGATATCGAGAAGCTGGATGATCTGATGAATCAGGTGTCCGAGCTTATTATTGCGAAGAATGGACTTGTCTCTGTGACAGGAACCCTTTCCTCCCAGGATCAGTCTTTCAACGAACAGATTGAATACTTAGAGCGTATCACAACGAATCTGCATGAATCGGTTATGAAGGTTCGAATGGTTCCAATCGAGAGCGTAGTGAACCGGTTCCCACGTATGATCCGTGATCTCTCCAAGAAGCTCAACAAGGAGATGGAGTTGATCATGACTGGTGAGGATACCGAACTTGACCGTACGGTTATCGATGAGATTGGTGATCCATTGATGCATATGCTTCGAAATGCCGCCGATCATGGACTGGAGTCCACGATTGACCGTCTGAAGTTAGGAAAGCCACAGGTTGGTACGATTCGTCTGGATGCTTACCAGGATGGAAATAATGTTACCATTGAGGTCAGCGATGATGGTGCGGGCATCGATGTAGAAAAGATCAAGCGCAAGGCACTGGAGAAGGGACAGATCACAGAGGAACAGGCAGAATATATGACAGAAAAAGATGCAATTGATCTGTTGTTTATGCCTGCTTTCTCAACCGCAGAGAAGATCTCCGATGTATCCGGCCGAGGCGTTGGTCTGGATGTTGTAAAGAACAAGATTGAGGGACTTGGCGGTGATGTCGAGGTTGTATCAAAGCTTGGTGAGGGAACAACCTTTATTGTAAGACTGCCTCTGACACTTGCAATCATTCAGGCATTGATGGTAGAGGTATCCGGCGAGAAGTATGCACTCCCATTAAATTCTATTGTGACGGTTGAGGAGATTTTGCCGGAGGATATCCGTTATGTACATACAAAAGAGGTTATCAACCTGCGTGGTTCGGTAATCCCACTTGTACGTCTGAACGAGGTTCTGGATATTGATCCGATTGAAAAGGACGAGGATGCCATCGAGGATGAGGGCGAGATCGTTGTAATTGTAAAGAAGGGTGACAAACAGGCGGGTCTTGTGATCGACAAGCTGCTCGGTCAGCAGGAGATCGTTATCAAGTCACTTGGAAAATACATTCATGTGCCAAAGATGATCAGTGGTGCAACGATTCTTGGAAATGGTGAAGTTGCTTTGATTATTGATTCAAACACATTGGTGTAAGGGAGGTGCACATACATGGATGGAAATGCAGTAGCGAATAGCGCAAAGCAGTATATTATTTTAAAATTTGACAATGAACAGTACGGAATTGATATTACCTATATTGATAATATTGTCCGTCTGCAGAAGATTACAAGAGTTCCGCATGCACAGCCGTACTTCCTTGGCATCATCAATCTGCGTGGTGAGGTTGTTCCGGTTATGAGCCTCAGACGGAAATTTGAATTGCCGGATAAGGAAAATACGAATGCGTCCCGTATCCTGATCCTCAAGGTAGAGGGAAATGCAAAAATAGGTATTTTAGTGGATGAGGTGCGTGAGGTAGTTACCCTGACGGATGACGATATTGAGCAGATTGCAACAGAGAGTGGAGATACACGTACATATCTGACTGGTGTAGGAAAGTATAACGAATCCCTGATCTCACTTTTAAATATTGGTGCGCTGATTGCAGATATTGACAACGAATAAGAAAAGGTGTATGCCATGGAAAAACATACCGAACAGTTATCGGAGCAGGTAAAAGATGCCTTGACAGAGCTTGGAAATATTGGAGCGGGAAATGCGACGACATCACTTTCTGTACTGTTGTCTTCTAAACTCAGCATGAGTGCTCCAACGGTAAAATTATATGATTTTAACGAACTTGAGAATGCACTTGGCGGACCGGAGACATCTGTTGTCGGCGTATTAAGCCGGCTACATGGTTCGTTCAATGCGATGATCTTGTTTGTGCTTGGATTAGACGATGCCAGACATTTGTCCGAGGTGTTGCTTGGACAGACACAGGACTGGCACAGCGAGATGGGAATGTCTGCGATTGGAGAAATCGCGAACATCCTGATCGGTTCGTACGTTGCATCGTTAGAGAACCTGTCCGGGATGGAGCTAAGGTACTCCCAGCCGCAGATCTGTATTGATATGGCAGGCGCGATTCTGAGTGTACCATGTATCGAATATGGCATGGTAAGTGACAAGGCACTGCTGATCAATTCTGGATTTAAAGCAGGCAATCAGGAGATTGATGGATACATCATGTTGATCTCAGAGATGCATTCCTTCGATCAGTTGCTTTTGAAGCTTGGAATTGGAGGTGCAGGCGTTGAATGATGTTATCCGGGTTGGGATAGCAGATATGAACACTTGCATGGCGGGGGATACGATTACAACCATTGGACTTGGGTCCTGTGTAGGGATTGTATTATATGAGCGTACGAAAAATATTGCAGGATTGGTTCACATTATGCTTCCTGACAGTACAAAGATCAGACAGAACCAGAATAAATTAAAATTCGCAGATACCGGAATACAGGCACTGGTGGAGGAACTGGAAAAACAGGGACTCAGCCGGAAGAATATGATTGCCAAGATTGCCGGTGGCGCGAAGATGTTCCAGTTTTCTTCTGATACCGCAATGGGGAATATCGGAGAGAAAAACGTGGAAGCCGTGCGGGAAGTCCTGAAGCAGTATGGAATCAAAATCGTGTCGGAGGATGTTGGATTAAATTATGGACGTACCATTGTATTTGATCCGGTAACCAAAGATTTGACCGTAGTGACTGCCGGAAAGCAGACACACATTATATAGGTTGGAGACGATATAGTTGGAGACGAAAGACAAATATAAAAATGCAAGAGCGTTTATTGTTTTGTTGGCGGCACTTATTACATGGCTGCTCAATATGAAATATGAACGGAGTCTTGTACGCTCTCTGATCATATTGCTGATCGTGATCATCGTATTTTACGTGATTGCGACGATTGCACTAAAGCTGATCGATAAGATCCGCAATATGGAAGAGGTAAAAGAAGTGGATATGGAGGAGGCACCGCCGGAGGAAGAAGGTACGGATGCGCAAAACCACGTATAACGGAAAATAAGGGGTGTTGCTGTACATGGCAATCTTGGATAAAAAAGAACGATTATGGATCGAATATAGTCATTCCAAATCCACAGCCGTTCGGGAAGAACTGATAATGGAATATGTTTCTCTGGTGAAGCTGGTTGCAGGAAGACTTGCCGTCTACCTTGGGGCAAACGTGGAATACGATGATCTGGTAAGCTATGGAATATTCGGACTGATTGACGCCATCGATAAATTCGATTATGGAAAAGGCATTAAGTTCGAGACGTATGCAAGCCTTCGTATCCGTGGCTCAATTCTTGACCAGATCCGGAAGATGGACTGGATTCCACGTTCGGTTCGCCAGAAACAAAAATCAATCACGGAGGCGTCCAAGAAGCTCGAAGCATTGAAAGGACCGAATTATTCTGACGCAGATATGGCAAAAGAGCTAGGAATCTCGGAGGAAGAATATGATACATGGATGCAGCAGACGAATGTGACAAACATTTCGTCGCTGGATGATTTTATGGAGCAGGGGAATGACGTGAAGGCACCTGCTTATCACGGTACGGGTGTAAATCCGGAGAACCGGATTTTGAAAGAGGAATTGAAGACACAGTTGACCGAAGCACTTTCGATGCTGACTGAAAAAGAGAAAACTGTGGTACTTTTATATTATTATGAAGATCTTACCTTGAAGGAGATCAGCCGGGTGATGGAAGTGTCCGAATCCCGCATTTCACAGTTACATTCCAAGGCGCTGACGAAGATGCGCCGATGTATGAACGATAATTTTGCACTGATGATGGGTTGAGGAAATGCCTATGAAATATAAAAACTCTTTTTTTAAAATCCGCATCAAAGAGGACGGAACTTATCTGGACGTGTTTCCGCCGAAGGAAGATGGAAAACGATTGGATATCCGCGAGGTCGTTTCTTTTTTAGAACAGAAAGGATTTGCAGGATTTTCGATTGATGCACTGCGTAAAACACTGGATCTGCTGCAGGAGAAACCTCTGCAGATCAAGATCAGTGATACTTGTGCAAAGGCGTTTGATGAGAGTGCAACGATTATCACTGGAAAAGATAACATGATTGCATATATCCGTTTTTATCCGCCGTCAACAGGCGGAAAACTGATGACAGGGCGGGAAATCCGCGCGGAATTAGAACGGGAGAAAATTCTGTACGGGATATTGGAACCGGTCATGGAGAAGCTGAAGACGACGCGTACTTATTGTACGAATATCCCGATCGCGAAGGGCATGGCACCGATGCCGGCGAAAGATACGGTGATTGAATATTTCTTCAACACAAAACCGCTTGCAAAACCGAAAGTATTAGAAGATGGAAGCGTGGATTTCCATGCACTGAATCTTTTTTCAGCGGTAAATGAGGGCGATAAACTTGCGAAGCTGACACCACATGATCCGGGTAAACCAGGAATGAATATCTATGGAAAAACAATTCCGCAGAATCGACCGAAGATCCGGAAATTAAAATATGGACGGAATATTACATTGTCCGAGGATGGTACCTTGCTCACAAGCAACGTCAATGGAAATGTCACGCTGGCGGAAGGCACGGTGTTTGTGTCAGATACCTATAAGGTCGCTGCGGATGTTGATGCATCAACCGGGGATATTGAGTACGAAGGAAATGTAATGGTACCAGGTACGGTGCGAACCGGATTTACGATTCGTGCAAAGGGTGATATCGAGATTAACGGCGTTGTGGAAGGGGCAACCCTGATTGCCGGTGGTAACATTGTGATCAAACGAGGCGTACAGGGCATGGGCAAAGGCAAGCTATGTGCCGGAGGCGATATCTGTGCACAGTTCTTTGAAAGTGCCAATGTATTTGCAGATGGTGATGTGCTTGCAGGTTCTATCCTGCACAGTCATATCCAGTCAGGTGGAAAGGTTGTTATTCACGGCAGAAAAGGCTTTATTGTGGGCGGTGAACTGATCTGCGAGACGTATGTGGAAGCAAACAGTATTGGCAACCGTATGGAGACACAGACGATAGTCAAGGTTGGTGTCAAACCGGAGTTGTATGAACAGACAAAAGCATTGGTCCCACAGGTCATGGATCTGAAGACAGCCATAGAGGAGACAACCTCGTATCTGAATGTCTATAAAGAAAAGTTAAAACGAGGAATCAAGCTGACACCGGAGAACGTAAAGCAGATTAAGACGTATACAGAACGTGCCGAGGAGATGAAAGCAGAATATCAGCAGAAAAATGATACCCTGCAGGAGCTGCGTATCCAGTTGACGATGGGGAAAAAAGGCAGCGTCAAAGTGCTTGGAAATGCGTATCGCGGCGTTATGATTTATATATCCAACCAGTCCTATGCTGTGAAGGATGTGGATAAGCATAGCTGGTATAAAATTGCAGATGGCGTTGTAAAACCGACACCGTTTTAAAAAACGGCTGAAAAAGGAGGAATAGCAATGATTTCACCATTAGTTGCAACACAGGCATCGACACCGATTGCTTCTATTCAGCAGAATGCGGATGCACAGAGTATCCTGCATAGTCAGAATGCATTGCATGAGACGCAGGAGCAGGAACGCGAAGTGCGGGAAACGGTCGTGCAGAAGGAAGAAGCGGCATATTACGAGCAAAGTCCGGATGCAAAGGAAGAGGGAAAAAATAAATATCAAAATCTCTATTCCGGTAAAAAGACAAAAACGGAGGATACGGAAACACATACCGGTATCAACCGCGTAAATATTGATTTAAAAATATGAGATGAGGTAAGAGAAAATGTCAACAACAGTCATTGTTTTAATTGTAATCGGTTTAATCTTTATATTTGTCAGTTTTGCTCTTTCAGAAAAACTTTCTGAGGAAAAAGAGGAAAGCGCAGGGGTAGTGAAGATTCCAAAGGAACTGACACAGGAGCAGAAAGAGAAGATTGATACCCTGATCCGCGATTACATGGATCAACAGGTGGACGGGAAGCTTGCAGATATTGAGACACGTCTGGCAGAGATCGTAAACCAGAAGACGCTTGCACTTGGCGATTATGCAGTGTCTGTCAACGAGGAGATCGACCGCAATCACAAGGAGGTTGTTTTCCTGTATGATATGCTTTCCGACAAGCAGAAGGAGATCATGACTACGGTCAATATGATTGATGAATATAAGAAAGAAATCGCTTTGATGGTGCAGGAACAGGCGGCACAGAACATTGTCAGGGACAGCCAGAATGTACAGACGCCGGTTGCAGAACCAGAGACACAGGAACCGGTACAGCCAGAGGAACAGCCGGAAACGGATGCTGATCTGGACGATGCAATCCGGGATTTAGAGGAGACACCACTTCCAGAGGAAGCAAGAGAAGAACTGGAGAATGTCGACAATAAGGATATGATTTTAGAGATGCACAAGGCGGGACTCAGTATTCTGGAAATCGCAAAGCATCTGGGACTTGGTGTTGGTGAAGTAAAACTGGTAGTAGACTTATATCAAGGAGAGGCAAAGTAATGAAGAGAAAATATTTTGTACGCGGACTTGGCGTTGGTATTTTGTTTGGTGCATTGATTATGTTTGCTGCATATATGACTTCGGGTAAGAATCGCATGAGTGATGAAGATGTAATCAAACGGGCACAGGAGCTTGGCATGGTGAAACAATCGGAGTATGTTTTGGAGTCGGATGTCACATCGCAGGAGACAACGACGGAGGAAATCACGACGGAAGCTACGACCGAGAAGGCGACAACGGAAGCACCAACGACAACCGAGAAGGCAACTACAGAGGCAACAACGACAGAAAAAACAACAACGGAGAAAGCAACCACTGAGGCTTCAACTACAGAAAAGGCGGATACGTCAACGCAGACAACGGTTACAATCTCTAGTGGTATGAGTTCGGAGGCAATCGCTTCGGCACTTGCAAATGCCGGTCTGGTCGATGATGCGTCCAAGTTCAACAGCTTTCTTGTCGCAAACGGATACGATATGAAGCTTGAAACCGGTAATTTTTCTCTTGAAACCGGTATGTCTTATGAGGAAATTGCCAAGATATTGACAACAAAACAGTAAAATCATGGAAATTACCATAGAAAATAAAAAAAGTGCTTGTATGCACTTTTTTTTTATGTTATAATCGGCTTCGTGTGAAAAAACATGTGAGTGAATCGGTGAAAAGGGTGCCATATAACGCGATGGTTTTTCACTAGACAGCTTGACACACGGCTGTAAGAAGCTCACAGAAGAAAATATTTTATAACCCAGGAGGTAAGTTATGAGCGTTATTTCTATGAAACAGTTACTCGAGGCAGGTGTTCACTTTGGACATCAGACAAGAAGATGGAACCCTAAGATGGCTGAGTATATCTATACTGAGCGTAACGGTATCTACATTATCGATCTTCAGAAGTCTGTTGGCAAGGTAGACGAGGCTTACAAGGCAGTTCTTGACTGCGCAGCAAACGGCGGAAAGATTCTTTTCGTTGGTACAAAGAAGCAGGCACAGGATTCTATCAAGGCTGAGGCTGAGAGATGTGGTATGTACTATGTTAACCAGAGATGGTTAGGTGGTATGCTTACAAACTTCGAGACAATCAAGACAAGAATTGCAAAGCTTGAGAAGTACGAAGCAATGGAGCAGGATGGTACATTTGATGTATTACCTAAGAAGGAAGTTATCGAGATCAAGAAGGAGATGGAGAAGCTTCAGAAGAACCTTGGCGGTATCAAGGATATGAAGGACATTCCTGACATGATCTTTATCGTAGATCCTCGCAAAGAGAGAAACTGCGTACATGAGGCACATACACTTGGTATTCCACTTGTTGGTATCGCAGATACAAACTGTGATCCGGAAGAGCTGGATTATGTAATTCCAGGTAACGATGATGCTATCAGAGCTGTAAAGCTGATCGTTTCTAAGATGGCAGATGCTGTTATCGAAGCAAATCAGGGTGCAGATGTAGAGACAGCAGAAGAAGCTGAATCTGCAGAGGCTGACGCAGAGCAAGAGTAAGAAGTATCGGTTTAGGAGGACAAGAAAATGGCAGCTATTACAGCTAGTATGGTAAAAGAGTTAAGAGAGATGTCTGGCGCTGGTATGATGGATTGTAAGAAGGCTCTTACAGAGACTGACGGCGATTTTGACAAGGCAGTAGAGTTCCTTCGTGAGAAAGGACTTGCAACTGCTGTAAAGAAGGCAGGAAGAATCGCTGCAGAGGGTATCGTTATGACAACTGTTGTTGATGGCGGTAAGAAGGCGGCTATGGTTGAAGTAAATGCCGAGACAGATTTCGTTGCTAAGAACGAAGTGTTCCAGACATATGTTAAGGAAGTTGTTGATCAGATCGTTTCTTCAGACGTTCAGGATGTAGAGGCATTGAAGAATGAGAAGTGGGCACTCGATCCTTCTATGACAGTTGCTGAGAAGCATGCTGCTATGGTTGCTAAGATCGGTGAGAACATGAACATCCGTCGTTTTGCCAAGATCAGCACAGACGGACATATCGTTTCTTATATTCATGCAGGCGGAAAGATCGGTGTATTGGTTGAGGCTGATACAGATGCATCCGGTGAGGCTATTGACGAGTGCATGAAGAATATCGCTATGCAGGTTGCAGCTATGAATCCAAAGTATGTTTCTACAGATGAAGTATCTGAAGAGTACAAGGCTCACGAACTTGAGATTCTTGTTGCACAGGCAAAGAATGATCCTAAGAATGCAAACAAGCCTGATAATATCATTGAGAAGATGGTTCAGGGACGTCTGAACAAGGAACTCAAGGAAGTTTGTCTGCTTGAGCAGGAGTATGTTAAGGCTGAGAACAAGGAAAGCGTTGCTCAGTACGTTGCAAACGTAGCAAAGGCGAATGGATGCAAGCTTGCAATCAAGAAGTTTGTTCGTTTTGAGACAGGTGAAGGTCTCGAGAAGAAGAACGAGGATTTCGCAGCAGAAGTAGCAGCTCAGATGGCTGGAAACTAAGCAATAAAAAAGATTAATAGAACGCCTGATATACCGCTTTGGCATGTCAGGCGTTTTTTCAATTTATAAATGAATCGGAGATGAAAGACATGAAGAAATATAAGATGCTTATTTTTGATATGGATGGAACGATTTTGTACACCTTAGAGGATCTGAAGAACACGACTAATTATGCGCTTAACGAGCATGGATTTCCGGAACGTACATTGGAAGAAGTACGCCGGTTTGTCGGAAACGGAATTCATAAGCTGATTGAACGTGCGGTTCCGGAAGGAACTTCGGATGCAGACATCGAAGCCGTGTTCACAACATTTGAAATCTATTATAAAGATCATTGCATGGATACAACAAGGCCATATGATGGCATCAATGATCTGCTTACGAAGCTACGTGCGAAAGGTTATATGACTGCGGTTGTATCAAACAAGGTGGACTTCGCGGTCCAGGATCTGGTGAAGGATTTCTTTATCGGACAGTTTGACATTGCAATCGGGGAACGCGAGGGTGTGCGTAAGAAACCGGCACCGGATTCCGTATATGAAGTATTGAAAGAATTCCATCTTGGTAAGGATGAAGTAATCTATATCGGTGATTCGGATGTGGATTACGCAACTGCAAGAAATGCCGGCGTAGACTGTATCTTAGTAGAATGGGGCTTCCGTGACCGGGCATTTCTAGAGTCACTTGGTGCAACTGTATTCGCGAAGAAGCCAGAGGATATTCTGAAAATAGTTGGTTAATGGGTAAAATATGTGAAAAGATTATGAACTGTTAGCACTTTCTGTTGCTGAGTGCTAATATAAATGCTATAATATTTCGTGTTCATAAAAGGTTTTTACGGAAAATGGAAAGGAGCATGGAATGTTACGTATTTTTAAGAATTTCCGAAAACAGGAAGTAGTATTGGCTCTTTTCAGTGTGGTATTTGTAGTGGCACAGGTCTGGCTTGAGTTAAAACTGCCGGATTATATGCGGGAAATTACATCACTGATTACGACACAGGATAGTGCAATGCATGATATCCTGATTGCAGGCGGTAAAATGTTACTTTGTGCGTTTGGCAGTTTATTGGTAACGGTACTGGTAGCTGTCTGTGCATCACGGATTGCTTCGAATTTCAGTGCAATCGTACGTGGGAAGTTATTTGACAAGGTACAGTCTTTTTCAATGGAAGAGATCGGACGGTTTTCAACAGCGAGTCTGATCACGCGTTCTACAAACGATGTGACTCAGGTGCAGATGTTGATTGTAATGGGGCTGTCCATCATGCTGCGGGCACCGATCATGGCGGTGATGGCTATCTTGAAGATTGTTGATAAGAGCTGGCAGTGGACACTCTCCACGGGCGTTGCGGTTGTTGTATTATTGGTTGTCGTTATTATCTGCGTCAGCTTATGCATGCCGAAGTTCAAACGCTTACAGAGTCTGACGGATGATATCAATCAGGTAACACGTGAGAATCTGACAGGCTTGAACGTTGTTCGCGCTTATAATGCGGAAGCATATCAGGAGGAGAAGTTCGAGAAGGTCAACAAGGATCTGACAGATACCCATTGGTTTACATCAAAGACTATGGCATTTATGATGCCGACGATTATGATGATCATGAATGGCCTTTCGCTTGCAATATATTGGATTGGCGCGGTTTTGATCAACGATGCACAGGATATGCAGGGAAAATTCACGTTATTCTCGGATATGGTTGTATTTTCCTCGTATGCAATGCAGGTTGTCATGTCGTTCATGATGCTGGTTATGATATTTATTATGCTGCCGCGGGCATCGGTTGCAGCGAAGCGTATTTTGGAAGTATTAGATACTGAACCATCCATTGAGGATGGAACGAGAGATACGTTCCCGGTTATGAAAGATGGGGAAGTGGAATTCAAGGATGTCAGCTTCAAATATCCGGACGCAGAGGAATATGTATTAGAGCATATTTCTTTCTCTGCGAAGAAGGGCGAGACAATCGCGTTTATCGGTGCAACCGGATGTGGCAAGAGTACTGCTATCAATCTGATTCCGCGGTTTTATGATGCAACAGAGGGTGAGGTATTCGTCGATGGCGTGAATGTCAAGGAATATACGCAGGAAGCACTGCA
>OHQR01001121.1_pt1 | contig 14953 bp, 12 predicted proteins | sample 1578191 | NCBI WGS metagenome assembly OHQR01 (sample SAMEA3879577, study PRJEB24766) | human gut metagenome | biome: human-associated habitat; feature: feces | place: USA | collected 1985/1987 | reverse complement strand
TAACGCTGCTTATGCGAATATATTTACTTTAATTTCAATATATCAACTCCAAAGCTACCTTTTGTTTACCTTTTTCTTAAGAAGCTTACAGCCTATGACTTCTTTTCTCTTTTAAGCAAGTATAAACATACTCCTCTTTTTCTTTGTTTTTTTCTATTGTTTTATATTTTTTAAAAACATTAGATTTTTTTTCACTTTTTATCGCTATTCCTGTACTTATATATGAATTAAAATAATCATTTTCACTTAGAGATGCCTCAGTAATATTTCTTGTATGAAAAGATTCATCAAAATAAAAAACATATTTCATATTTCCTCCTAAAAAAGCATATTTCGTAAATGAAATATGCTTCTTTTTGAATCATAATCTCATTTATAAATGACGTTATGACATTATATTTATATATGACTATTTACTTAACAGTTTTTCTAATCTATGTTGTAATTGATATAAAGTAATATCACTTTCTACTTCACCATTTAAATCTTTAACAGCTTGTAATAATATTTGTTTTTTTGATGGATTACTATTATTAGGAACTTCCATATTTGTTGCTTCTTCATATATCCCTAATGTGCCATCATCTTTCGTTTTTGAATAATATGTTTTATTAGTTAAACTAGATTTAAATTTTATTTCTTTAAAATGATGTCTATTTTTAGATAATTCTCTGTTCTTTTCAGCAGTTTCTTCTTCGATTACTTCTTCTTTTGTTGGTTTATATAAATGAAGTCTATCTTTAGTACCACTAATAATCGCAATATCCTCTAATAATTCATAAGCATCTTCTGGAGATATTAAATAAAACTCTCTAACTCTCACTTTATCATTTATTGTATCTATACTTCTCAAATCAGCATTTAATTTATCGATTATTTTATGTAATACTTTATCAGCAGATTGAGTTTCTACATCATATGTAGCATATAATCTAAAAGCAAAAGGTACTGCTTCTGAATTATTTAATCTATTTAATCTTTCTTCTACATTTTTAGAATATCCAATCTTAACATAATCTGGAAAAGATGGATTAGTTAATATATAAATTTTTCCAACTATATTATAATTCATATCTATCCTCATTTCTAATTTAAAAAATTGTTAATTATTTCATGTCTTTTTATTTCAAATTCAGATATTTTTTTTGATAATTCACTTATCTTTTTATTGTACTCATTTACTTTATTAAACACATCATTTTGTATTTCAACACTAGGTAATTTTATAGATAGTGATGAAACTCTATCAGTTGACGCTCTATTGCTTCTTGAAAACCTTTGCTTTAATCCTTCAATTTCCAACATTTTTGAAAAATAAAGTGGATTTATTGAATCATCCAAAATTCTAATATAACCGCAATGATCTGTAGGATAGAACTTTGTATTTTTTTCTATATATTTAACCATCCAATCTCCATCAATACCCCATAAAATATATGGTCCAGTATAATCATCAATAATTTCTTTATCAATAGTTCCAAATATTTCATTAACATTTGCACTAATAACAGGAATATTACCATCTTCTTTTAATTCGCTCTTTAGAACTCTATTACCAATAGATAATTTGAATTTGCTTCTGTCATCTAATCTAACTGTAAAAGTAGCTTTATTTACACTATTATCATATATATCATTTATCATCTTATTATAACTACTTATCTCTTCTTTAATTTTTTTAAATTCACTATCTATAGCTTCACATTCTTTGACAATTTTCAATTGTATATCCATTGGTGGAACAGGTATATTTTGATCTTTAAGATATTTAAAATGGCGTTCATATTTATCTTCATTTTTTATTCTAATTGTGCTCAAAAGATAATAAACGTATTTCGTATTTACATCTTTATTAAATTTTAATAATTGAGTTCCATCTGCTCCTCTAACAAAATTAAAATCAACATATTTATAAGAGCAATTATGGTCTCCAAATACAATTAAAGGTAAATCTGTAATTGGATTTGAATTATTTACATAACCATTAATTAAAATTGTTTTATCTTGGCTTATTACTGGTATATTTCCTTTGTCCAATAATTCATCGTTTGATACTTTTGTTGTTGGGCCTGAAATAGGTAGCAGTAAACTATTAATATTTTTTTGTGGATATTTTGAATTAATTTCAGTTATATCGTCTATCGAAATATTAATGCTTTTATCAAATACAGTTTTCTTAAAATTTAATAATTTATGTAACCTTACCTTCTTAATATTTTCATTTTCAGATATAGAACTATTAAGATAATTATTTCTTATACATGAGTTAATCTTACTGTCATCATATAAATCTTCTTGATTAAATAATGGGGTTTTGATTTTTTCAATTCCTTTATTTTTAGATAAAGTATTATCTAAATCATTATTAGAACCAATATATTTTATTCCTTCTGAGCCTTTTCTATTTGACCACTCATATCCTAAATATTTTTTTACATCATCCTTACTTGAAGGGGCATTTACAATTACAACATCATTATTTTGATTTGATACCAACATATAGTAAAATAGCTTATCTTTTTCAATTTCTAAAATTTTATTTACATTCCTTACTTTTGTATCATTCAAATAAGCTTTAAATAATTCATGTTTTTTTAGATTATCATTTATTTTATGTTCTTTTAGAAATTCCATATAATCATTAAAATCTATATTTTGCATATATAAATACGATTTCATCAATTCAATGTCATCAAACACTTTGTCTTTAACAAAATTTCCATTAAACCATGAATCAACTCTATTTTTTAAATGTTCCGCTAATGATGGATTTTCATCTTTTTTTCTTAAAAATAATGTAACAGTGTTTGTGCCAGTAGCTCCAAATGTACCACTAGGTAGTTCAACAATACTAATAATATCAAAATATTGAAGAATAATTTCTCTTGCTGTTGTATAGAGATTACTTCCATTTGTCAATAATGATACTGGTAAAATTATTCCGGCAACCCCACCAGGTTTCAACAATTGTTTTGCTCTTTCAACAAAGAATGTTTCAATAGAGTTATTAGTAGAATACGCATTCTTATTAACTAAATTTATAAGAGAATAATTATTTCTCTCATCTTCTGTTAAAGTTTCTAAAAAGCCTTTTACAGAATAAGGTGGATTAGCAATTAAAATATCATAAGTACCATTTTTTATATTCTTATTTTCAGCTAATGCATCGCCATATGTAATATTTATATTATCCTGACCATACATAAAAGCCGATACTTTAGATACCTTTGACAATCTATATTCTTTTTCAATGCCATCTATTTCTGAATAACAATTTTGTAATTCCTCTTCATTATTAAAATATTTTTTACTTGTGATGCATATTCATTTAAAAAATGTCCTGCCCCACATGCATAATCTATTACTTTTGGGTAATTATCATTTTCATCAATTATTTCTTTTAATGGTAAAGAAGATACTATAAACCTAGTTATAGGTAACGGGGTAAAGAATTGACCTTCACTTTGCTTAATACCGTCATCTAAAAAACCTTCAAATAAATCTCCTAAAAATTGATTTTGTTCTTCTGTCTTTAATTTTATATCTTGAAACATTTTAACCATTTTTAATAATATTTCTGAATTTTGTTTAAACAATTCCTCGTTATGCACATCAATAAATGCAAAGTCATTATTAGTAAAGAATTTTAATTCTCTAAAATATTCCATGACTTTATCCTTAGTAGCATCCGGGTCATTTTTAAATAATTTAAAAGCATCTGTAATTTGTTTATTATCTATATATGTAACTTCTTCATTTAAGAATTTTTGCATACCATCTTTATATAATTTTTGCAATCTATCTTGTAATTGATAATAATCATCAAATGCTATTCCTTTCCAATTAAATTTCAAACTATTTGGATGTTGTATTTCATCAACTATTTTTGCTAGAAATATATTTATTAATTTATCAAATGCATTTTCATGTCCAGAAACGTTATGTTGTCTTAAAATTGTTGCAAATTCATTATATTTTTTTTGTGTATCTTCAAAACTAACACTTTTTAAATCATTAATAGAATATACTTTATTGATTTCATAAGGTGCAACGCAATCTTCAAAAACTCCTGTTTCTTCATATTCTAAATTATATATATCTTTCCAAACCTTATATAATTCTTTCACATCACTTGCATCTTTATATCTTAATCTTTGTGATACTTTTAACGTTTTTAGATAATCTTCATTATCTTTTAAAGTCATAATTCTGTCAGCATAAATAAGTTCATTATTCTCAATATTTGAAGCGTATAAGCATAAATATTGAGTTTTTTTAATCTGTTGTGCATAACTAAATAATTGGTCACCATCTAATAATGTTTTTTGCCAAGCTTTTTCAAATTCTTCACCATATGTTTTACATTCAATAATTAAAAATTCATGTCCATTGTTATCTTTTACTAAAATGTCAGCTTTACCACCAGAAGCACCTCTACCTAATTGCCATCTCGGTTCAAGTTCAAGATTTCTAGCAAAATAGCCTTTAGATAATAATCTAGTAACGCATTCTAATACAACAAAATTTTCTGAATGTTCAAAGTTTGATGTAGTTCTATCATTAACTTTTAATTCATCAGGATATTTTATACTTTCGTCTCTTAAATCAACCATTATACTTGCCGAATTATCAAAAAATCTTATATATACATTATTATCATTTGTTGAATAATGCATTAATTCTAATAATTGTTTTATATTTTCCTTTTTTATCATGTTAATTCCTCCTACTTATTTCTTGGTAATTTTGAATAATCATATTTTTGTTGTATCGGTTTAAGTTCTTCAATTACCTGCTTAATGTCTTCTGATATTTCTTTTTTTGTATAATTCTTATTTAATCTTTCAGAAGTTTCTATTCTATTTTGAATATCAAATAGTTTTTTACCAACTTCAGAACATTGTTTTCTTTTTTTGGCATCCCAATCTAGCAATTCAAATTCAGATTCAGAATATTTATCCAATAATTCTTTTAATTCTCTATCAGACATACCTTCATATCTATCGACATTTAACGAATTTATTACGCTCTTAAATCCACACGCCTCTAGCAATTTTTCTAAATTTAATTTCAATATATTTGCTATTTGATAAAGATCATCTAATTTGATCTTTTTTATTTTTCCATTAACAATATCATTTAAAGTACTTCTACTTATTCCACTTAATCTCGAAAGTTCCCTTTGAGAAATACCTTCCTTTTCTATAGCATTTAATAATAAATTTTGTAGTTTTTCTGAATTCATATCATCCCTACTTTCTACCTGATTATTCCTTTATAAATCCATTTTATCACTTTAAATTTAAATTGTCTACATTTTCGGACAAAAAAGTATTGACAGCGTTCTCGGACATGTGTCATTATTAAGTTGTCCAATAGTTCGGACACCAAATTGTTCTTTGAAAATTTAGTCTTAGTGGGAATCGCCGATATGCCATTAAGTAAAAAATGCAAGGCTGTTAATTAACCAAATACTGGCAAATTGGAGTTATGGTATGACTAATATACCAAGTTATAATTAATAACTGAAATCAGAGCACACTACCCTATTTAAGAAAGGAGGTGTAAAAATGAATGAAAGATATTTTACTCAAATTAGAAAAGATGTTCTTCATAATACTAAATTATCTTTAGGAGCTAAAGGACTATATTGTTTAATTTGTTATGACGTAACTAAATCATTAAGAAAATTATTATTAGACCCTACTACTAGAGATGAAGTAATAGAATGTTCTAAAGAATTAGAAAAATTTGATTATGCACATTTTAATGGATTAGAAGAAGTGAAAAATAAAGATTCATATATTGGTCTTCATATATCTGTTCAACCTATTGATTCATTTAAGGAAGAAATAGACAAAGAATATGAAAAAATTAAAGATATGTACGAATTATAAGGAGGTGTTATATGACCGCAAATGAAACTTTACAATTAATAGCACAACATTAGTGCAATCTAAATGATCTTATGAAATTAGCAGGAGTTGGTAGAAACTCAGCACTTAAGATTAAAAATCAAATAAAAACTGCATTAGAAAGCGAAGGAAGATATGTTCCAAAGAATGCTGTTCCAATGCAAGAAGTTGTTAAGTTACTTGATATAGATATTGAATATCTTGAATCAAGAGACAAAAGTTTGAAGGGAGATGTTAGTATTGCTTAGTTCAATTAATCAAATAGATACAAGCATAAAAAAAGACATCATAGTAAACAACCTAATGAAGTCTAAAGGTGTGTATCTATTAGTATCTAACCCAAAAGTAGGAAAGTCTATGTTGGCACTGCAACTTTCCTGCTCCGTTTGTAACGGAACTCCGTTTTTAGGATACAAAGTAAATCCCTCACCTGTTTTATATATTACCACAGAGTCTGATAAAGGTCAATTAAGAGAACGTCTAGAATTCCAAGGATTATCGATAGACAATGATAATTTATTTGTAATCGATAGAGATACAAAAACAAATATATCATTAAGAGATATGGAATTAGATATTAAAACCTTTGCAGAAGAATACAATGGTAAATTAATTATATTAGACATGTTAAAGGATATTGATTTTGGAGTACAATATGATATCAATAATTATCAAGATGTATCTCAACAAGTATTTCCAAAATTAAGAACTTATTGCGATAAATACAATGTAACTTTTTTAGTTACACATCATTTAAATAAATTAGGTAAAACTTTAGGAAGTGTTGCATTTGATGCTACAGTTGATGGAAGAATAACTTTAATAGAAAATAAGGAAAGTAAGAAGTATGTTAAATTACAAACTATTAATAGAGACTTTCCTGAGTTAGACATCCAATTAAAGAAAACAGATAATCTTAATTTTAAGAAAATTAATTCTATAGAAGAAGATGAACTATCTTATGAATTGACATCGTTCATTAAGTATGTTGCTAGTCAAAAAGAAATTGATTTTACTTGTACCGATATTGTATTGAAAGCAAACATCCCGATGTCACCTAAGAGGTTCGGAAGATTATTAAATAATTGCATCGAACTCTTAGAAAGTGAAGGTGTTCATATTACAAAATGTAGAACAGCTGATAATAGATTTTATCATGCTACATTTGAAGAACCTTCACTTAATGAAACTGAGTAATGTGGCACGTTTTGTTTCGAAGAAATGAAAGTGGCGATAATGAATCAGTTTCTGATTATTTACTCGTAAGATAAATAATCACTTGTTTATTAGCTTAGGCTTAAGTTCTATCTTAAGTCTTTGCGATTAAACAAGAAATGGGATTTTAAGGGATTCCCTTAACTCACATCGGGCTATGCCCTAGTGAGATAGGTCATAAATTGACCATTTTCCCAAATCCTACCTATCAATATAATGTCATAACGTCATTATTTATATGAAAGGATTATAAAAATGTTTGACGGATATCAAGTATTAACAATATCAAATAAAATTAAATCAGCAGACATTGGAGGTTTAAGTAAAGAACTTACTGAAAGAAAAGGTACAGGAAACTATGATAAAGAACGAACTAAATTTAATGTAGAGTTTGTTCCATTATGTAGTTCAGATTTAGCTAGTTCAACATACAAAACTCTTAAAAATAATAATGTAGAATTTAATAAAAATAATAAAAAGATTAATCTACTAAATGGATGTGTAGTAACAAGTGGTCAAGAATTTTTTAAATCATTAGGTATGAAATTTGAAAATACTGGCGAAGTTCATACTGAAGGAAAACATATAGGAGAACCAATACAAAAAGTAGTTATTAAAAGTGAAGAAGATATTCCTGAAAAAGTTATGGAATATTTTAGAAGTTCAAATGAATTTTTAAGTGAGTTAGTCGGAAAAGAAAATGTAGTCTACTCCGCTATTCATTTCGATGAAAATACTCCTCATTTACAATTATACTTTACTCCAGTAGTTCATAAAGTTAAAAGAAAAGTATTTGAAACCGATAAAGATGGTCATCAAATACTAAAACCTTATATAACAAAAGATGGAGATGAAAAAATGATTCCTATTCAAAAGAAAGATGAAAATGGTAAAAATGTATATGAAATTGAATATGGTAATTTTCTAAATTCAGATCAATTTTGGAAAAGTAAAGGATTTAAAACATCCTATGCACAAATTCAAGACGACTATAATAAATTTATAACTGAAAAAGGATTTAATCTTGATAGAGGTGAAATTGGAGCTAATAAACACCATTTAACTAAAGCAGAAAAGAAATTAAAAGATTTACAAGAACAAAATAAATTATTAGAACTTGAATTAAACAAAAATAAAGCCATAAATGAGGTTGAAATATCTTACAAAGATAAAATATCTGATGTAGATACAAATCCCCTTCTAAACCCAGAAAAAGGCAAAATAATGGGATATAAAGAGAAAGATATTACTAACTTATCTAACTACTCTAAAGAAATAACTAAAGATAATCTTAATAAATCAAAAATAATAGAACAAAATGAAATTAGTCTTGAATCTAAACAAAAAGAAATTAATAGATTAAATACTGAAATTAAAAATCTTAAATCTGGAAAGACTTTACAAGATAAAGATAAAATAATTGAAAATCAAAAATTAATTATTAAAGAAAAAGATGAAACAATAGAATATCAAAATAATATAATTAAACCGTTAAAACAAGAATTAGCTAATGTTAAAGAAATGGCTACTACACTTCTACACAACGTTAAAGGTCTTGCTACTGATTTATATAAAGCACTTAAAAGAACACTTGGATTTAATGTTGATAAAAATCAAAAATACGATTACTCTACTTTTAAAGATTTAAGTAAAAAAGTTAATAAAAAATATGAACGAGATAAATCAACTGACTTTGAATTATGATATAATAATTTATGTAAAAAACGTTGTAGAGAGTGGTTTGTTATATGAAAAAAAGATTTGTTTTCACAAAAACATTAACACAAATTTTTGTATATTTAATTGAAGTTGTTGGTATATCAACTTTACTTGCGTATTTATCAACTTTAGTCCAAAAAACTTGTACAACATATGATTTTATAGAACGCTGTATAATGTGCTATACAATCTATCAAATAATGGTAGTAATTATCTTAACAAACTTAAATGATATACAAAAAGATTTATTGTTAGCATATATTACTAACTTAAAAAAATGTTTACTATATATAGAAACAAAACAAGATTATATTAAAAAAGATATATTAAACAATATAGATTACCAACTAAAAAATGATACTTTTAATACCAACGAGACAATCAAAGCGTATAAACATATCAAAAATAATATTGATAATCTGACTAAAGATAATATAGAAATGGAAATTATTAATGCAGAACATCGCTATGAACTAAATTCTTTAAATTGGAAGTTTTCATTTCTATTGAGAATATTCAAATAAAATTTATAAAGAAAGGCTTAAATTATGAATATTAAAAATAATGAAGATGTTTATATAGAATTAGATGATTTTGCTAAATCACTTATTGAAATGTATATAACCGCAAGACAATTTAAAAACGCTGTAAGAGACGATGAAATAATAATTCTTCCATCACAAAACAATAATAATAGTGTATTAAATTGGGGTGGAACTAAAGTAAAATTCAGTGGTAACGAAACAATAATAAGAATATATCCATTCATAGTTAATAAAGCTTTTTCGTGTGAAGTATATTTGAAATTATTATTAAAAAACTATAAATTTGATATAAATAGTTTGAAAAATTATGAACGTCATAATTTATTTAAGTTATATGAAATTACTACAACTGAATTTAAAGAAGAAATGTTTGACTATTTTTTTAAAATTTATGGCAAGGATGCAAATAAAGAATTTATTGAAAAACAAATTTATAATATATCTGATGTATTCAAACATTGGCGTTATATATATGAACATGTTAATGAATTTAATGAAGTTAATAATGGATTCTTGAATATTTTTTGTAATTATTTAGATAATTATTGTATTAAAACTATTTATAAAAAATATAACTATGATGTTAAACAAAATATGAGATAAATTACAAAAGTAAATATAAAAACAATTTAATAATCAGAGCAACTTTATCGTTGTTCTTTTTTATTGATAAAATCAATAAATAATCAATGATTATTAAAAATAAACAAAATAATGGTAAAATATAGATGTATGTCGATATTTTACGGATAAGAAAAGGAGGAATGAAATGTCCGTAAGACAACTTAAAGAAAATAAAATAACAAAAGATGGAAGATCTTGGGTATTTATACAATATAGTAAAGGTTTAGATGGAAAAAGACATCAATATCAATCACAAGCATATATGACTGAAGAAGAAGCAATACAAGCTGAAAAAGAATATTTAAATAAATATAAAGATGTCGAAGTAAATTCTCATATGACATTTAAAGAAGCCTACACTATATATTATGATTACCAAAAAGACAAAATAAAAGATTCTACTCTTAAAACATATAGAGATAGAATCAAATATATGGGTTTGCTTGATAATGTAGAATTAGTAAATTTAAATTGGGATTTATATCAGAAATGGAGAGCACAAATGAATAAAACTAATCTTTGTGATAGATATAAAACTGATATTCAAAAATTTATAAAACAAGTTATTAACTTTGCTGAAAAACAATGGGATTTTAATTTAAGAAAATTTTATAATAAATTAGAACCATTTAAAACTCCAGGAGCATTAAAGAAAGAAATGGATTTCTATGAACCAGAGGAATTCTTCAAATTTATTTCAGTAGTCGATGATTTAAGATATAAATGTTTCTTTGAATTATTATATTATTGTGGATTAAGAAGGTCTGAAGCTAGAGGATTACAATGGAAACATATAGATTTTAATAATAAAACTTTAACTGTTTCTCAACAAGTATTAAATCCATCTAATTCAAATGCTAGTACTGAATGGTATATATCTAGTACTAAAACAGAAGCATCAAATAGAACAATTCCAATTTCAACTACTCTATTAAATGATTTAGCTGAGTTAAAGAAAACTAATGAGCGATTATCAAAATTTAAACAAACTTGGTTTGTACTTGGTGATGATGTTCCTATGGCTACTAGTAGAATGTATTTCTATAGAGATAAATATGCTGAAAAAGCTGGAATAAGAAGAATTAGATTACACGACTTCAGACATTCATGTGCATCAGCATTAATATCAGGAGCTGCTCCAATAACTGCTGTATCAAATTTCTTAGGTCATTCTGAAACTACTGAAACACTAGAAACCTATACTCATATGTTCAAAAAAGATCTTGCAAATGTACCAAAATTCTTTGACACATTAGAAAAAGACTTTAACGAAAAGTCTTCTGAATAAACTATATTAAATTTATATAAACCATCAATTTGATGGGTAAATGATGGGTAGCGTTCTACTACTTTTATTAAAAACCCCTATAAAATCAACAAAAAATGAGAGCTTTCGCTCTCTTCAGGGGGCTCGCTATTTGAATTCCTGTATGTGTTAATTTCTTTATATTAACTAGCTTTCACAGTCTTCACTACTGCATTCTTCGCAATCGCAGCATTCATTGCATTCGCATTCTTCGCATTCACATCCGCATTCGCAAGATTCATCACAATTGCATTCTTCACATTCACAACCACAACTGCAAGTTTCTATCTTTTCTTTATCTTCCATTATTACACCTCGTTTCTTTTTATATTATACTACTTTTTTTATTATCTTACAAACCTTAATATTTTTTCTTTATGTGGTATATCACTTGATACAATGTTTGCTAACATAACATTTTTGTTAAAATCTACGAGTTTTTTTTCAATATCAAATGTTCCATCACATTTTTCTTTTAATACATAATAGCATGCGGTATCTAAATCTTTTTTAGTTTGTCCCATTCCTACGGCCCTTAGAGTTTCAATTTTTGTGGTAAATAATCTATCACTTAAATTAAAATGAACATGACCTTGTAAAATAGCATCATAATCTGTTACTCTTTTACCTTCAAAAATAGGGTTGTTTAATGCATCTAAGTATCCCGCAATTCTTGGATTGCTTAAACTTTTTCCTTCAATTGCTTCTTTTATTTTTAATTTTGCTTCCTTACTATTTGTATATAAAAATTGCTTACTAGTTTTACCTCTTTTAAAGTTTCCATGATATGCCCAGGTAGAGTTTTCTCCGAAATAATCCCAACGAATATCATTGGCAAAATGACATAATGCAATCTTTTTATCCCCAATAGTTAAATCTAATGATGGCTTATAAAGTTTTAAAGTTTCTAAATCACTATTACTTAATTTGCCATTTGTCCATTCTTGATTTTCTTTTCTTATTTCATCAAAGTATATGAATGGTTCAATTCCTAAAGTATTATAATATTCACTATTACCCGCTACAGAAATTACATTATAATCTTCTAACAAACCTAATACTTCGTGAGGATTTGGTCCTTCTCCAATATTATCCCCGAGCGAATAAATTTCTGTTATACCATTTTTTCTAATTTCTTCTAAAACTGCTAAAGTCGGTTCATACAATGAATGAGCATCCGTAATAACAGCTATTTGTCTGCCTGTATAAATATTTTCTAAGCAATTTATATTTAATGAGTTTGTTAATGATTTAAATATATCATCTAATTCTTTTGGCATTTTTTCAAATTCAAATTCAATATCATTTAACCCAAATACCTTTTTAACATTTGAAATTGGTTCCATAACTTCTTGCGTAATTATAAATGGTAAATTATATTCTTTATGAAGGGATAATTCTTCTTCAGATGGAATTCTTCCTCCCGGTAAAATTATACCACTTACTTTTACTCCTTCACGATAAAGTAAAACTTCCGCATTATTAAAAGTAACTGCACTTGTTTCTAATATTCCTCTTTCAGTTCTTTCTAATTCTTTTACTTCTGCTGAATTATTAGTTATGCTAAAGTTTGTACCCATATTTACTAAAGAGCTATGAATGAAACTACCTGTTGGTATTTTATCAATTGCAAATGTTGTAGATGTTCTATCAAAATAATATTTTTGTCCTAAATAACTTATTGGGCTTACTGATAAAAAGTTTGCTTTACTACATGATATGCCATTTATTAAATTTTCTACTTTTTCACTTCTACTTAATATGTGAGCATATAAACAGTAATTAACCTTAGAAAAGTCATATACTAAACCACCATATTTTTTTGATAATTTTTCATCTATAAATTCTTTAGCTATATTACTATCTAGTGATGTTAAATTTAACTTAGCGTCTAATTCAAATAATTTTTGAATATTTTTCTTAAAATTAATAAATGATGCTTCCACAATTAAAAGATTATCTGGATGGTCTATAATAAAGAATTTAAGTATACTTCTTAAGTTTTCAATATTATTTGTGTTTTTTACTGCTTCAATTACTTGAGATGATTTTAGTAAATCTTTAATAAAAAGATTTATCTTTTCATTATCTTTATCTAGTTCTTTTAATGTAATTAAAGTTTTTGACCCTCCAATATAATCTAAAGTTTTATTTGCTTTTTGACATATTACTTCCATAAAAATTTTTCTTAATTCATCAATATTATTAGAATTTAAAATAACATTTTTATATTGTTCTAATATTTTTATTCTTATAGTTTTTATATCTTCTAGATCAATTACTTCATTCTTTTTACTATAGGTTGATGCAAATAATCTTTTTAAATTATCTCTACTTTCTTTATCTAAAGCAATATTATTATGTACTAGATTCATTATTAGTTTATAACAATCTTTAAATGCATCTATTATAGCTAAATAATTTATAATGTTATATACCATGTTTTCTTTATGACTATCTTCATGATATAATTTATTCATAAGGTATTTAACTGCTTCATAGAAATCTTCTTCTTTATTAAATTCAATTATTTCTAGGACTTTACTAAACCAATTCTTGTAGTTTTCACTTCCACATCCATATTGAATGAACGCTTCAAAACTGATACCAGATTTATTTATAAAAGATTTTATTCTATTATAGTTTTTTATTACTAAATCTATATTGTTATATTTAATTAATTCAACACAATTATCTAAATCATCTTCATTAATATTCATACTCTTTAATATTAATTTTTTAATTTCACGATGTACTTCATATGATTTTAAATATTCATATAACTCTTCTTTAGTTAATTCTTTTATTTTTCCTAAGATTAGTTCTTTATTTTGTAATATAACTAATTCTTTAGAATATGATGTTTTAAAATATTCAAACTCTATAATTTCTTTTAAAGATAACCCTTGTAAATAAGATTTAATTTTGTCTTTTAATGTTTCTAATATTAGTATAGTTAATTCTTCATTACTTTTTTCTAATAACTCTTTTAAATTATAATTACCGTTTCTTATTAAAAACATTACATATAAATCACAATAATTACCATATAGTATTTCTGATATTATTATTGATGATGGCTTTTTTAATAAATCTAATTTTAATTCGTCTTCTTTTAATTCAATTATTAATTGTTGAACTTTTAATGGAATTTTTTCAGAACTTCTTAGATAACAAATTTTTAAGCTGTTTATTTTTCGATCATTAATTGCATTTTTTAAGTCATTTTCTTTCTTATCCATAATAAATTCTTTTATTTCAGAAGGAATTGAATCGTTATATATCCATGATAAAACATTAATATCATTTGTGTTTGCTAATACTAATTTAGTTTTCATTGGAAATCTTTTAATAATTAAATTGGAAATCCTAATATCTTTAACTCTAACTAAAGTATTTTTAAATTCTTCAAAAGTCATTTTATCTAATAAAGAAAAAATCATATCTATTTTATCATTTAATAAAATATCATATATTACTTTAGGAAAGCATTCACTTGATGTTATTAGTTCTTTTAAATCTTTATCTGTTATGTTTGCAATTCTATCTAATAATTCTTGATTTTTTAATTCTACGATTTTATTTTTTATTTCTTCAGTTGAAGGTTTTTCTAGTACTTCTAGTATATT
>OHQR01001113.1_pt1 | contig 14990 bp, 10 predicted proteins | sample 1578191 | NCBI WGS metagenome assembly OHQR01 (sample SAMEA3879577, study PRJEB24766) | human gut metagenome | biome: human-associated habitat; feature: feces | place: USA | collected 1985/1987 | reverse complement strand
AGCAGAGTCCGGATTTTTAGAGTCTCATGGCGTGAAACTTCTCGGAACAACAGCGGAGACGATCCGTAATGCAGAGGGACGCCAGGAATTTAAGGATATGATGGAGCGTATCGGTGAGCCTTGTGCACCATCTGAATTGGTGGAAAATATTGAAGACGGTGTTGCGTTTGCTGAAAAGATCGGTTATCCGGTGGTTCTTCGTCCGGCGTACACCTTGGGTGGTTCCGGCGGTGGTATTGCACATAACCGTGAAGAATTGGAGGAGATCTTATCAAATGGACTTCGTCTTTCTCGTGTAGGACAGGTGCTTGTTGAGCGCTGCATCGCCGGTTGGAAAGAGATAGAGTATGAAGTTATGCGTGACAGCAACGGAACCTGTATTACGGTATGTAATATGGAGAACTTAGATCCGGTTGGTGTACATACCGGTGATAGTATCGTTGTTGCACCATCACAGACGTTGTCGGATAAAGAGTATCAGATGCTTCGTACTTCTGCACTCCGTATTATTGATGAACTTGGTATTACCGGTGGATGTAACGTACAGTTCGCCTTACATCCGACCTCTTTTGAATATATTGTTATCGAGGTAAACCCTCGTGTGAGCCGTTCTTCTGCATTAGCATCAAAGGCAACCGGATATCCGATCGCCAAAGTATCTGCGAAGATCGCGCTGGGATACACATTAGATGAGATCCCGAATGCGGTAACAGGTAAGACGTATGCTAGTTTTGAGCCGGCACTTGATTATGTGGTTGTCAAGATTCCAAGACTTCCTTTTGATAAATTTATTACGGCAAAACGTACATTGACAACACAGATGAAAGCAACCGGTGAGGTTATGAGTATCTGTACAAACTTTGAGGGTGCACTTATGAAGGCTCTCCGTTCACTGGAGCAGCATGTAGACAGTCTCTGGTCAAGCAGATACAAGGATATGACAGACGAAGAGGTTATAAAGCTTCTCGGACATGTTGATGACAGACGTATCTATGTCATAGCTGAGGCTATCAGACGTGGAATATCATACGATCAGATCTATGACATCACCAAGATCGACAGATGGTTCATAGACAAGATCCACAACCTTGTTAAGGCTGAGAGAAAGATAATCGAGTCCAAGGGAGATATCTCCAAGGAGCTAATGAAGGAGATCAAGAGAGTTGAGTTCCCTGACAAGGTTATCGCGAGACTCACAGGCAAGACAGAGAAAGAGATCAGACAGATGCGTTACGACTACGGTGTAACAGCACACTTCAAGATGGTTGATACATGTGCAGCAGAGTTTGATGCCATGACTCCATATTACTATTCATGCTTTGATTCTCTGGAGAACGAGGTCGCTGAGGATAACTCAAAGAAGAAAGTAATGGTACTTGGTTCAGGCCCGATCAGAATCGGACAGGGTATCGAGTTCGATTACTGTTCAGTTCACAGCACATGGGCATTTGAGAGAAAGGGTTACGAGACAATCATCGTCAACAACAACCCTGAGACAGTCAGTACAGACTTTGATATAGCAAACAAGCTTTACTTTGAGCCTCTTACAGCGGAGGATGTTGAGGCTATAGTAAATCTGGAGCATCCGGATGGAGCTGTTGTACAGTTCGGTGGACAGACCGCTATCAAGCTCACAGAGGCACTCATGGAGATGGGGGTACCAATCCTTGGAACAAGTGCAGAGAATGTAGATGCAGCAGAGGACAGAGAGCTCTTCGATGAGATCCTTGAGAAGTGCTGTATACCAAGACCTGCTGGTAAGACGGTATTTACAAGAGAGCAGGCGCTTGAGGCTGCAAATGAGCTGGGTTATCCGGTACTTGTAAGACCTTCATACGTTCTCGGTGGACAGGGAATGCAGATCGCAATCTCTGATAAGGATATCATAGAGTTCATGGATATCATCAACAGACATACCCAGGAGCACCCAATACTTGTAGATAAGTACATCATGGGTAAAGAGGTCGAAGTCGATGCTGTATGTGACGGAGATGACATACTTATCCCTGGTATCATGGAGCATGTTGAGAGAGCCGGAATACATTCAGGAGACAGTATCTCGGTATATCCTGCACAGACACTCTCACCAAAGACAAAGAGAGTCATCGCTGATTACACCAAGAAGCTTGCAAACAGCCTGCACGTAATCGGACTTATAAATATACAGTTTATTGCATACAATGATGAGGTATATGTAATAGAGGTAAATCCTCGTTCAAGCCGTACAGTTCCATATATAAGCAAGGTAACAGGAATACCTATCGTAGATCTTGCAACACGTGTTATCACAGGTGAGAAGATCAAGGATATGGGTTACACACCTGGTCTTCAGCCGGAGTCAGAGTATTTCGCGATCAAGAAGCCTGTATTCTCATTTGAGAAGATCAGAGGCGCTGAGATAAGCCTTGGACCTGAGATGAAGTCAACAGGAGAGTGCCTTGGTATATCCAAGAACTACAATGAGGCTCTGTACAAGGCATTCCTTGGAGCCGGAATCAATCTTCCAAAAACCAAGAAGATGATCCTCACAGTCAAGGACTCAGATAAGATGGATGCTATAAATATCGGTAAGAGATTTGCTGCTCTTGGATATGAGATATATTCAACAAGAAGCACATGCAGAGTTCTCAATGAGAATGGTGTTCCTGCAAAGCTCATCAACAAGGTTGAGGAGCCATCACCAAATCTGCTTGACCTGATACTGAGCCATGAGATCGATCTGATAATCGACACTCCATCACAGGGTGTTGAGAGAAGCAAGGATGGATTTATCATCAGACGTCACGCAGTTGAGACAGGTCTTACAAGCCTTGATACAGCCGATGCGCTGCTCACAAGCCTTGAGACCGCTGATACCACAAAGCTTTCACTCGTGGATATAAGCGAGATATAAGTTCTGATTAAACAGATAAAAAATGGGGCAAAATGATAAACAACGTTAAAAGGGGTTGTCATTTTGCCTCATTCAATTTATGCTTGTTAGCATGTGGGATGTCACAAGGCATCTTCCCTGCGTGGCATAGAAATGAATACATTATAATTGATAGAAATAAGAGGTGAAATATGCATAATGTTCCTACAGATGAGGTGTTTGTCATAGGACATAAGAATCCGGATACGGATTCTATATGTTCAGCGATTGCGTACACCCATCTGAAAAATCAGCATGAGAACAAATATATTCCAAAGAGAGCTGGAAATATAAATAAAGAGACACAGTTTGTCCTTGATTATTTTGGTGTGCAGGCGCCGGCACTTGTGAGCAATGTAAATGTACAGGTGAAGGATATAGCATACAGAATAGTTGATGGTGTGTCGGGAGATATCACCATGAAGAGAGCATTTGAGATAATGCAGGATAACGACGCCACGACACTTCCGGTTGTCAATAATGGCAAGATAAAGGGAATAATAACGGTCGGAGATATAGCCGAGGCATATATGCTTGAGAAGGATGATAATTCCCTGTTCATAGCTGGTACAAAGTTCTCACACATAATAGATACTATAAATGGCGAGCTTGTGTACGGTGACGCCGACGAATATGTTAAGGATGGAAGAGTGATCGTGGGAGCTGCCCAGGTTGACATCCTTGAGAGACATGTCAAGGAAAATGACATAGTCATAGTGAGTGACAGAGTCGAAGCCCAGCTTGCGGCCATAAACTGCGGTGCGAGCATGCTTATAGTATGTCTTGTGAACAGTATATCTGACGTGGTTCTGGAATTTGCGAAGAACAAGGGCTGTGCGGTTGTTGTTACACCGACGGACACCTATGCTGTTGCCAGACTTATCGGACAGAGCATGCCTATCGGATTCTTCATGATAAGAGACCGTATCATGACATTCTATGAAGATGACGATATAGATACACTTAAGACGACCATGGCAAAGACCAGAGTGAGATACTTTCCGGTTACGGACGGCTATGGCAACTACAAGGGACTTGTATCAAGGCGTAACTACATCAATGCGAGAAAGAAACAGCTCATACTTGTTGATCACAATGAGAGAACCCAGTCTGTTGACGGCGTGGAGAATGCCGAGATACTCGAGATAATCGACCACCACAGGATCGCGAATATAGAGACCATGAATCCTGTGTATTTCAGAAATCAGCCACTTGGATGTACTGCTACGATCATCTATCAGATGTACAAAGAGCAGAATGTCAAGATAGATAAGCCGATAGCTGGACTGCTCTGCGCAGCGATACTTTCCGATACACTGGCATTCAAGTCTCCGACGTGTACATTCATAGACGAGGCTGCTGCAAAGGAGCTTGCAAGGCTTGCAGAGATAGACATATATGAATTTGCCATGGAGATGTTCGACGCGGGAAGCAACCTCAAGGACAAGACCATGGATGAGATACTTCATCAGGATTTCAAGAAATTCGACATTGGAGATATGGTTGTTGCTGTTGGACAGATCAATTCCGTCAATGAGAAAGAGATAGACAGAATAAGAAACGGTATGCGTGAATTCCTCGGTGGATATATGGAGCCTGGCTGTGATGTGGTCCTGTTTGCAATGACCAATATTCTTCAGGAGGGCTCAGGTATCATATGCGTGGGAGAGAATGCACAGGAACTGTGCAGCAAAGCATTTGATGTGCAGCTTGAGGATAGCTATGCATATCTTCCCGGTGTTGTATCAAGAAAGAAACAGATAGTTCCTGCTCTTGTAAAGGCGACACATCAGATATAGACAGGATCGTATATAGAAGGTAACAGTATGGATATATATACAACAAATGCGTATATAAGAGATACATTTGGAGAGAAATTATATAAGATATCATTGAATGCAGGAACCACCTGTCCCAACCGTGATGGTAAAGCCGGGACAGGTGGATGTATTTTTTGCAGTGCCAGCGGCTCGGGAGATTTCTCTGAGGATGCAGTCATGAGCATAGATGAACAGATAGAACTGGCAAAAAAGAGGATATCAGGCAAATGCAAATGCGACAGATATATAGCGTATTTCCAGTCATATACAAATACATACGGTGATGTCGATGCTTTGCGCAAAAAGTTTCTGGCGGCTGCAAGAAGGGATGACATTGCGGCTGTATCGATAGCCTCCAGACCGGACTGCTTTGGCCCGGAGGTCATAGATATGATAAAAGATATAATAGCTGTTAAACCTGTGTGGATAGAACTTGGCCTCCAGACAGCAAATGACAGGACAGCACAGCTCATCAACAGGTGTTATGACATAAGTGTGTATGATGAGACGATGAACAGACTCAGAGAACTGGGAGTTCACATTATAGTTCATATGATAATAGGCCTGCCCGGTGAGACGAAGGAGGATATGATTGATACGGTAAGGTACATAGTGCGAAGCGGCGCAAATGGTATAAAGCTCCAATTGCTTCATGTCCTCAGGGGAACTGTTCTTGAAGAAATGTATGAGGAAGGAGTGTTCCGTGCACTGACATTTGATGAATACGCAGATATTTTGTGTGATTGCCTTAAAGAGCTTCCTCATGATATGGTTGTTCACAGGTTCACCGGGGATGGGCCTAAGAATATTCTTGTTGCGCCTCTGTGGAGTGCTGATAAGAAGAGAGTTATAAACGATCTGAACCGTATTATTTCGAAATTGTGAGTCTGCTAGCAGCTCAGTGCAGACTTTAAAAACAGCCTGAGATTTTCCCTGCCGTTGTCGTCAAGCTGATCACAGTCGGACATTATTCCTGTCGCTTCCGGTGGAAGAGTCCTGCCGTGGCTGTAGGCGAGGAACACTTCGCTGATGTCCATCTTATTTTTCTTTGCTATATCGATGCAGGTGAGCAGCACCAGATGACTCATATTAATACTGTATAAATTGGATATCCTGATAAGATTTATGAGATCCGGGATTCGCTCTCCACATTCATAGTGCGAGTAGGCGGAGACGGACACCTTCAAGATGGCGGCTATTTCCTGCTGCCTTTTTCCGTGGCTGTGCCTTAGAGACTTCAGTGCGCCGCCTATCACTGCACAGTTAAAATCCTGATCGGATGAATCGTCTTCATACACCGACGGATCAATGTTGCGTTCTTTTCTTTTTTTCATATTTTCCTGTTTTCTCCTTAAAAATAATATTTACTGTAATTGGTGGGTATAATACTGGATCTACAGTCTGGAATTTTTAGATGCTAGATTTGCCACAAATGTGTCTATAAGTTGACGGTCGCTGTCGCTGAGAGATCTGTAATTGCCCAGCATGTCTGCTGTGCTCTGGTTAGATTCTATGGCGGTCATGTATGAATTGTCCTCCATGACGATCTGTAGTGGCTTTGGATGCCCCTGCATGTATCTTGATGACAGGGTGTATGCATATAGAAAATCGTGGTTGAGAAGCTCTGACAGCTTTATGGCCTGTTCTATATTAGGGATGTTTCTCCCTTCCTCGTAGTTGGCATATCCGGATCTGGAAATAGATAGCGCTGCTGCGACATCCTGCTGTGTGAGTCCTGCCTTCTGTCTGAAATATCTGAGAAGGGCAGGTAGTGGATTGGATGAATGTGGTTTCATGTTTCACCTCCTTTGAATGTTTTTCTGCATTGTACACAAAAATAGTCCGTTGTAAATCAAAATGTAATAAAAGTATTGTTTGATGTAATAATTAATCACATGTGGGATGGAGAGTATGATATAATTATCTGAAAAAACAATCGGAGGTTACCAAAATGAGTCTTGCAGATGATCTCTTTATAAACATGTGTAAAGATATAATCGATAATGGATATAGTACGGAGGGGGAGAAGGTCAGACCAAAGTGGGAAGATGGAACATATGCCTACACCATAAAGCGTTTTGGTGTTGTCAACAGGTATGATCTGTCAAAGGAATTTCCTGCGATAACACTTAGAAAGACGTATGTGAAGTCGGCTATTGATGAGCTGCTCTGGATCTGGCAGAAAAAGTCAAATAATGTTCATGATCTCAAGAGCCATATATGGGACAGTTGGGCAGATGAGAACGGTTCCATAGGAAAAGCATATGGATATCAGCTTGGTGTAAAGCATAAATATAAAGAGGGCATGATGGATCAGGTGGACAGACTGATATATGACCTTAAGAATAACCCATACAGCAGAAGAATGCTCACTAACATATATGTTCATCAGGACTTGAGTGAGATGAATCTGTATCCGTGTGCGTACAGCATGACATTCAATGTAACAGGGGACAGGCTCAACGCTATACTGAATCAGAGATCCCAGGATGTGCTTGCGGCCAACAACTGGAATGTTGTCCAGTATGCGGTACTGGTACATATGCTTGCCCAGGTCACGGGCTTTAAGCCGGGAGAACTGGTACATGTGATCGCGGATGCACACATATATGACAGACATATACCGATAGTCAAGGAGCTGATAACAAGACCTACACATCCTGCTCCAAAGTTCTATATGAATCCGGATGTCAAAGATTTCTATGATTTTACTCTGGATGATTTCAGGATAGAAGACTATGAGACAGGACCACAGATTAAGAATATTCCTATTGCGATATAAGACTATGAAGCATGGGACGGGAATTATACAGATGGAGGACATATGAAGTTTATTGCAGCGGTAGATAAGAATTGGGCCATTGGAAATAAAGGCAGATTACTGATAAGGATATCGGAGGATCAGAGAAATTTCAGACAGACCACGATGGGGCATGTCGTTGTTCTCGGAAGGAAGACTCTGGAGGAGTTTCCGGGCGGAAGACCGCTCAAGGGAAGGGCAAATATAATTCTCAGCAGGAATCCTGAATATGCAGTTGAGGATGCGGTGGTTGTCCACTCAATGGACGAACTGTTTACAGAACTGGCAAAATATGACACGGATGACATTTTTGTCATAGGCGGACAGACTATCTACGATGAGCTCATACCATATTGTGATGAGGCAGTAATCACCAAAATAGACAGGGAATTTGAGGCCGATGCCTTCATTTCGAATCTCGACAAACTGGACAACTGGGATGTGACGGATGAGAGACCGGGTGAGGATGTGTCAGAGGTGAATTTCACATTTGTCACATATAAAAATAGTGACCTGAAGAAATAAATTATAATTATTTTTATAATATTCACAAAAAAGCACCTTTTTTTGATTAAAAATTCACAAAAAACATTTGTTAAATGAAGATTATTGTGATACAATTTTTTTATATTTGGGAGGTGCGCTAATGAAGGAAGTATTAATTACATCGGGAACAAGCTTTGAAGGATATGATATCGTTGGCTATGGAACATACAAGTTCACACAGACGATACTTAATTCCAACTTTTTGAAGGATTTCGGAACATCTATTGCGGATATTGCCACGGATAGAAGAGATATCTATCAGGAGAAGATCGATGAGATCCTCAATGAAACAATCAATAATTTCACAGATATGGTCCGTGAGACGAAGTACAATGCTGTAGTTGGATTCAGAACAGGTGTTGAGGAATACACCAACAACGTAACTGCTGTTGTTGCCAGTGGAACTCTGGTAAACATAAAGGAGCAGTACAAGTCGGAATTTGACAAGAGCAGCTTTATCAGAAACGAGATATATGTAAGAAACTATTACGACCTGCTCGTGCCAAGAGCATCAAAGGTGGTGCTTGCATCAGAGGGCAAGGGAACAAAGATTTCCGTGTGGTTCAACAACTACAATAACGACGATATAAAGGCACTTAAGGCAGAGCTTCAGTTCACCAATATCTATGGTGACAATATAACACTGCCGGATGTTGATTTTACATTTGATAAGACCAACCTCAAGCTCCTCAAGTCGGATTATGTGGAGTGTAAGCTTCCGGACAAGTATATAAAGATGATATCCTCCGTCAAGGTATACATCAAGAAGTATGTCAAGGCCAGCGGAGTATACGAGATAGATGCGGATTCTATCGGAATTGAGATGTCTGACGTTAAGTTTAAGGCACTCAAGCTCAAAAAGGGAATTGATGCAGTTGCAAACTACAAGTCAGACGGACTTGTGTGGACATGTAACTGTGGACATGTAAACGAAGGCGGCGCAGAGGAATGTGTGATCTGTGGAAGAAAGCAGGATGAGATGAAGAACTCTATCACATTCAACTACGAGCCTATGCTTGAAGAGATGAAGACAAAAGAGTATGTAATAGAGATCAAGGATGTACTCATGAAGTACATCAAGGACATTGATACAGGAATGAGAATGCAGCTTCTTGAGATCATGGAGTCCGGTCTTAATTACGAGAAGAGCAGAGGATCCATGAAGGACTCTGTTATCGAGAAAGTTGAGAATCTCTTCCTTGGATTATAGGGATTATAAGACGATATGCAACAGTACATGGTACAGATAATAAAAAATCTTAAGGAGAAGGGTTACAGACAACTCAATCCGGAAAGTAACAATGTATACGGCAGAGCAGACAGCGATGCCGTATATATTGTTGTTATAGGCAGTAATCATAATCTTGATTCTGAGACTCTGAAAAAGTTCAATAATAAAATATTGCTTGATGTTTCTTCGGATTCGCATATAAAAGTCAATCTTCTCAATATACTCATCACTCCAAACGGAATGTTTGATGATATGACAAAAAAGATAGTTGAAGAACTGGACAATGTCTGGCTGTTCGCGGAGGATTACGGAAAGCTGTATATATTTGAGAATCAGCCCACTGACTTTGACTCACTCTATGATGTGATCGATAAAAAAACGGTGGTGGATAACCGCAGATCCCAGCACAATCTGATAAGAATGTTCGGTGTTGTAACACCGATATTACTGTTGATAAATATTCTGGTGTACGTTGCATGTATCTTTGTATATCAACCTACGGAACTGGCTGTGGAAGTGCTTGCGATATCAGAAAAAGGACAATATTACAGATTCCTGACATCAATGTTTACACATTTTGGAATAGCACATCTGGTTGGAAATATGGTGATTTTGATCGCACTCGGTGCGAGGGTTGAGAATATAATAGGCAGATTCAATTATATCATAGTTTATATTGCCACGGGTCTTACTGCGTCATTTGCATCATACATAGATTGTTTTTATAATAATACATATGCTTACTCGGCTGGTGCATCCGGAGCGATATTTGGTCTTCTGGGAGTGCTGGTTGTCATAGCATTTTATAATAAAGGCCGGGTGAAGGATCTGTCACTTATTAATATGCTTATATTATTTATTCTGACACTGGTTAACGGAAAGATGTCAGAAGGTATTGATAATGTTGCCCATGTGGCGGGATTTGCGGCCGGGTTAGTGGCCGGGATAGTCCTTTTGCTGACCAATCAAAAGGTTGTAAAGAATAGCCGTTTATGATAAAATAATACGATGATAAAAAAGTGGGAGGCTGGGTTATGAGTACTGGAATCAGTATGTCAAGTGTAAACAAAATAAAGGAACTTGCAGACAATGGCGATTACAGTCTCGCTCTCGATATACTTGAACATCAGGATCTGTCGAAGTCACTTAGTCCACAGTTTATTAGAATATGCGGCGAGGTGTATTACGAGAACAAAAGATATCCTGAGGCCAGAGCGGCGCTTGTCAAGGCACATGCCATGGCTCCGGCTGGTAACAAGATAATATATTCTTTGATAAAACTGTATTTATCCATGGGATTTACACAGCTTGCAGAGCATTATTTTGAGATATATACATTTAATCAGGCCAATAAGGATGCAGGTACATACAGACTTGAATATATGATAGCCAAGGCACACAGGAAGCCAGTGAATGAACTTTAAGAGTGGGATTTTGAGATGCTTCTGCTTCATGCGTACATAAGAAACAGGGAGAAGTTTGACAGCGCCTGTGTTGAATTCAGAGCGCATTACAAGAACTCTTCACATTTGTATATGCTGGACAAGCTCATGGGCGGCGATGTGGATCTTGAATCCATGATCTATTGTTATCCTGACACGGAGATGTCGGATGATGATCCTGAGCAGGCAGATACAAGAGCAAATGAAAATAAGATATTGGAAGAAGACGATCTGAGAATGCATCCAAAGGATGCTAAGATCATGATCATGGTCGAGGATGACGCACCTGTGACGAGTTCCATGAAATTCAAGCAGATGTGGATTAGATCGAAGGATAAAAAAGAGCAGAAAAAGGAAGCTCGTCAGGAAGAAGAGAATTCTGAGCCGAAGAAGAAATCCAGAGGTTTATTTGGATTGATGTCAAGGAAAGAGGAAGAGCTTGTCGAGCAGGAGATGGAATCTCTGAAGAACGAGAATCTTGACAAGGAACAACTGCTCGAGGAAGTTATTTCCGATACTGCTGATGATGCCGGGAATACGGCAAAGCCTGAGCTCAAGGCGATGAGCAGTGACAGTGAGAAAGCTCCTGAGGGAAAGTCACAGGATATGACTGAGATAAGCGGGGAGCTGACTCCTGAGGATGCAGCGGTGTATAACAAAGATAACGACAATGAGTATGAGGATTCCGAACCGGTGGAGGAAGATAACTATGTTATCGAAGAAGAGCCGGAGGAAGTAGTCATGGTTGAAGTTGATGGTGACGATTCTGATGACGTATCTGACAGTGCGTCAGATCGCGATTCTGAAGACGATACTGTTGTGGAGACCTTTGATCCTGAGTTCGAGGGAGACTTTGAGGATGGATTTGAGGCGGATGCAGAGCCGGAGACTTTGCCTGATGAACCGGTTGAATCAGAAACGTTTGATTTTGATAAAGCCTTTGAATCTCTTGAGGAGTTCGAGGTTGACGATGAGAATCTCGAGGATCTGATGGAAGATGCGGAGTCTCAGAATGATGTGGAAGAAACTGCTGTTGAGCCGGGTGTAGAGCAGAATGAACCGGAAGTTGATGAAGTTTCAGTTGAGATCGAACCGGAGATCGAAGAAGAATTCGAGGTAGATGCAGATTCTGAGCCTGAATTCGAAAAAGAACTTGAGGTTGGCGCAGAATTCACGATCGAGGCAGAGCCAGAGGCTGAGGAAGAATTCACAGTCGAGGCAGAGCCGGAGGTTGAGGAAGAATTCACAATCGATGCCGAAGCGGAGATTGAAGATGAATTTGAGACTGAAGCTGAGCCAGAGTTAGAAGAATTTACAATCGATGCGGAATCTAAGGAATCTGAGATGGAAGAAGTTCCAGTGGAAGTCGAACCAGAGGTGGAAGAATTTGAAGCTGAGGCTGAACTGGAGATCGAAGAAACTGAGGCTGAAGCTGAATCAGAGGTCGAAGAGGAATTCACAATGGAAGCAGAGGATAAGTCAGAAGAGAAAATTGCGGTGGAGACAGAACCGGAAAAGCCAAAGAATAATGGCTTCCCGGTGTTTAAGAGCAGTCTGTTCCCTGACTACAACACAGAGAATGCAGCACTGTATGATCTGTCGGCAGAGAAAGATATAAATGCAGAGATAGAGGCTGATGAAGCCAAGATATCGGAAAGTCTTAAGAAAGAGGAGGATCTTATCGGTGAAACAGACAGACTCCTTGCAAGACTTGGAATTAAATTCAACACGGAATTCAATTCTATATTGAATTTTGATGATGAAGATAAAGAGGATGATGTGGCAGCTCCCGACGAGGAGAAGACAGATGAGCAGGAATCCCCACAACAGGAAACGGTTGACGCTGAACCAGAGCAACCGAAGAAAAAGCCGTTCAGACTGAAGGGCTGATCAAAGAAGAAATAAAGTAGCATGATCATACATATAGTGTATTGCTTTTTATTTGAACAAACGGAAGGAGGCGAGGGAATTGGCTGTAGATCAGACAGAAGCAATGATTGCGGCGATCAAGGCACAGCTTGAAAAGGAAAGAGCTGCAGAAGCTGCCAAGAAAAAGAGGGAAGAAGAGGAAGAACTTCTCAAGAGCGGCAGCAAGAAGAAAGATGCTGAGACTGCTAAAAGCCAACACAAAACTTTGTCCAAGGAGGAGTTAGAACGAATCGAGGCTAAGAAACGCCGTAAGAGAGAAGAGGCTCTTGGAATTGTTCATGAGGATGAACCGGAAACTTCAACTGAGGATGAAAAGCAGGACGATGTTCCAAAAGAGGGAGAGGGACTGAAGCCTGAAGATAAAAAAGAAGATAAAAAACCAGAGGGAGCTGCACCTAAGCTCAGTCTTAACCTTGGAGGCATCGCTGATGATATGTCGGGCGGTGGTCTCGGAGGAGGCCTTGGCGGCGGATTAGGTGAAGGCGGTCTTGGAGGACTCGGAGGCGGCCTTGGCGGAGGACTCGGAAGTACACCTAAGACAGAGGGAGGCCTTGGATCAGGCGGCCTTGGCGGCGGTCTTGGAAAAACACCTAAAACAGAAGGCGGTATTGGTGGCGGATTTAAGTTCGGCGCCGGAACTGAAGGTACAGTTAAGTCAACAGGTGGAAGCAATATTGTTCTCACTGATGATGATGAAAATGCTGAGGATGAAGAGACACTTGAGTGGGTAACTGATAAGAATGCAAAGGTGAATAAAGTTAAGTCACCTAAGGGAGGCAGTGATGCGAACGGAGATCTGTTCAGCATTCTCCCAGATAGAAACAAGCAGGCTGCGGCTGGAGAGTCATTGTATGATTTTGATGATGATGATGACGATGATGACGATTTCCTTGGAGCAGGAATAAAGAACCTGTCCAATATAGACGAGGAGAGTCCTGAGGAGATAGCCAAGAAGAAGGCTGAAGAGGAGGCTAGGAAGAAAGCTGAGGAGGAAGCCAAGAAGAAGGCTGAGGAAGAAGCTAAGAAGAAGGCCGAGGAAGAGGCTAAGCGTAAGGCTGAAGAGGAGAAGAAGCGCAAAGAGGCAGAAGAGGCAAGAAAGAAGGCTGCCGCTGAAAAGGCTAAGGCTGAGGCTGAGGCAAAGAAGCAGCAGGCGATCGACGATGCCAGAAAGAATGCTGAAGAGGCAAAGAAACATGCTGAGACCTCGAAGAAGACCATCGAGGAATGCGAGAAGACAGAGAAGGATCTCGAAAAGCAGCTTGAAGAATTTGCTGCCAAGAAGCAGAACTATGATGCAAAGATGGCACAGGAGGCTGAGGCAAAGAAGAAGAATGATGCTGAACTGCTTGAGCGAGAGGAGAAAGAGCTTGATGCCAATATTGCAAAGCTCAAGAAAGAGATATCAGATACAAATGAATCTGCTAAGAAAGAGTCAGACAGAATCCTCAAGGAGAGTAATCCTGATACATATAAGAACAATATGATCAATGAGGCTCAGGCTGCTGCCGACAAGGCTATAAAGGCACTTGCAGACACCAAGAAGACTAATGTGGATAAGGGTGTTGCTGAGTACAACAAGGCTGTTGATGCTGATAAGAAGAAATTGGCAGACATAGATGCGGATAAGAAGAAGTCTATAGAGACGGCCAAGAAGAAGCGCACAGATGAGGAAGCAAGAGCAGCCAAGATCATGAAGACTGCCGAGGCAGACAAGACAAAGGCTGGTGCAATATTCAGCGAGTCTAAGAAGGCTGAGGAAGAGGCTGATGCTAATCTTAAGAATACCACTGAGATGGAGAGTCAGTCACAGAAGACTCTTGATGAGCTCCAGAAGAAGCTTGAGGAGTCAGAGAAGGCTGTTAAGAATGCAAAGAACAGCAGAAATGATGCAAACACAAAGCTTGCAATACAGAAGGAAGAACTGAAGAAGGCAGAGAAGGTTGAGGAGGAGGCTGCAAAGGCTCTTGAGGCAGCAAAGAAAGCCAAGGAAGAGGTTCAGAAGAAGATTTCAGACAGCGAAGAGTTCATAAAGAAGGTTGCTGATCAGATTACAACTGCTGAGAACGACAACAAGAAGATCAGTGAGGATGTTGCCGTTGCAAAGAAGGAGAATGACTCATTCAAGGCTGCGAAGGCAGAGGCTCAGGAAGCTCTTGATTCAGCTAAGAAGTCTCTTGTTGAGGCTGAGGATCTTCTGGCAAAGGCAGAGGCTGCTGCCGAGGAAGCAGAGCAGGTAGTCGAAGAGGCTAAGATCGCAGAAGAGGTTGAGATCCAGAATGCGGAAGCTGCTGCCAAGGAAAAGACAGATAAG